>UMHQ01066758.1_pt1 | contig 21825 bp, 24 predicted proteins | sample 1965531 | NCBI WGS metagenome assembly UMHQ01 (sample SAMEA4836098, study PRJEB28245) | human gut metagenome | biome: gut microbiome; material: fecal sample | place: Denmark | collected 2008 | reverse complement strand
TTGAAAAGGCGGGCGAAACTTTCATTCGCGCTTCGCGCAGCGAGGGCGCGGGGCGTTGCGGCGGCTTGGGCGGGATGATATAATATGGCAAAAATGCCGGATACGGCACTGTGGATCGGGGGGCAGCATGAGAGAGATCAGCGTAACTGAGGCGCTCGGCTGGCGGCTGCGTGCGCAGCACCTGGACGCGCCGCTCGGCCCCGGCGCGCTGGCGGAGGCGGCGGGGGCCTGCGGCTTTCAGAACACGCCGCCGGGCGCCTGGGAGCTCGCGGCCATAAACCGCGTGCAGGATATCACCGCCGCGGCACTGCGCGAGGCGCTGTATGCCGATAAGTCGCTGCTCCAGGCCTGGAGCCTGCGCGGCGCGCCCTATGTGTTCCCCACGGCGGAGGCCGCGGCCTTCCTCGCGCCCCTCGCCGCGCAGCCGGGCGAGGAGCCCTGGATATACACCCGCGGCATCACCGCGGCGCTCGACTTTCTCGGCATGGACTTCTATGAGCTGCTGCCCGCCGTCATGGACGCCGCGCGGCTGCTCGAGACGCGCGAGGTGCGCTCCAAGGAGGAGCTCGACCGCGTCCTCGCCGCGGCGGCGGAGCGCGCTGTCCCGCCGGAGAAGCTCCCGCTCTGGCGCGCCGGCACCATGTACGGCGACCCCGCAAAGCAGAGCGTGGGCGGGGCGGTCGTGTCCTTCATGCTGAGGCCCTGCGCCTTTGCCGGGCTGGTTGTGTTCGGCGAGAGGCGCGGGGCGGAGCCGGAGTTCGCCTCCCCCCTGCGCTGGCTGGGGCACAGGCTCGGACCCATGAGCGGCGGCGCGGCGGAGCTGGTGCGTAAGTTCCTGCACTGCTATGCCCCGGCCTCGGTGCGCGAGCTTGCCGACTGGCTGGGCTGCTCCCCGGCCCAGGCGCAGCGGCTCTGGGCCGAGGTGGAGCCGGAGCTCGAGCCCGTGCGCTTCGGCGGCCAGGTGAAGTACGCGCTCGCATCTGACGCCGGGGACATCCCCGGCTCCGCGCCCGGTGGCGGGCTGCTGCTGCTCGGTCCGCACGACCCCTATCTCGACTCGCGCGAGCGCGATATCATCGCCCCGGACGTCAAGGCGCAGCGGGCGATATGGAGATATTCCGGCAACCCCGGCGTCGTGCTCCGCGGCGGCGTGGCCGCGGGGATATGGCGCGGCCGGGTCTCTGGCGGCGCGATAAGCGTCGCGGTGGAGCCTTTTGCACACCTGACCGGCCCGGAGCGGCGCGCTCTCGCCGCGCTGGCGGAGGGCCAGGCCGCCGCACGCGGGCTCGCGGTGCGCGCGTTCGAGGTCAGGGAATAAAATAGCGCGGGGAGGTGTCCCCGCGCCTTTGCCGTCCGCGGCTTATGCGGACTGCTTTGCCTTGACGATATACGTGCCGCCGGTGACGCCGCCGAAGAGGTATTTGCCCTCGGCGTTGGTCTTGGTGGCCGCGATGAGCCTCTCCACGCGCGCGGCGCCCTCGCCGGTGACGGCGTAGAGGCCCACGAAGCAGCCGGAGACCGGCGCGCCGTTTGAGCCGCGGATGATGCCGCTGACCGTGCCGCTGACCGTGCCGCTGTAAGTCCGGCTGTCGAGGACCATCGTGACGGCCACGTTGGCGATGGAGCCCCTCGTGATGGTGACGGCGATGGGCGCGGTCACGAGATAGCCGTCGGCCGTGGCGAGCAGGCTGTAAACGCCGTCGGCCACGTCGTAGAACACGAACTCGCCGTCGTCGGCCGAGGCGGTGGAGGCCACGGCGGCGCCGGTCAGGTCGCGCAGAGTGATGGTCGCTCCCGCGACGGGCGAGATGCCCTCGAGCCCGGTGGAGGTGACCAGACCAGCGATGGCGCCCAGGGAGAGTGTGGTCTCAGGCGCGCACACCAGGGGCACCTGCAGGCTGTCACCGCCGGTGAGCGTCAGCCCCGCGCCCGGGCTCATCAGGTGTCCGGCGCAGGCGGCGGCTACGGTGTAGGTCCCGGCGGGGACGTTGGTGAAGGCGTAGGCGCCCTCCGTGTCCGTCAGGACGTGGCGGTAGGGCACGCCCTGGCTGTCGAACAGCTTTACGGTGGCGTTGGGCAGGGGGTTGGTCCCGTCGGTCACGGTGCCGTAGACCGTGGCGGCGGCGGGGACGGCGGGGCTGAGGCTGAGGTTGATGTCGGCCTCCTGCATGCCCTGTATATCGAAGCTCTGGCTGTAATTGAGTTTGAGAAGATCAGTGATCCCGGCCATTGTTGCATATCCTCCTCAGGTTATGGCTGGTTTTGATTCCGTTTTTGCTGCCGGTCCGGCTATCAGGCAGCCGACGCAGCCGGAGACGAAGTCGCGAAACTGCGCCAGGGTGGCCGTTGCCGAGTCTGACGCGGCGAGGCCGGGGTCCAGCAGCGCAGCGGCGCGGAACACCAGCAGCGTCAGCAGGCAGAAGAGCCCGATGCCGGCCGTCGTGACCACCTGCAGGCTGTTGTCCGGGTCGTCCTCGCCGGGCGCGGCCTCCAGGCGGTAGTTGGCGCTGAGGAAATAGCCGAAGACAGCCGCAGTGGAGGTGCGGACGATGATGTCAATGCCGCCCGTCTCCGTGCCCAGGGCGGCGGCCGAAAAGAGGCTGTACGCCGACTGCGCCAGCAGTATGGCCATATAGGCGAGCAGGCACCTGTCCATGAGCCGGATGCGTCCCTTTCGCCTCGCGGTCGAGGCCGTGCGTTTCATGTCGCTCATGTCTCCTTCCCGGCGCACGAGGCGCCGCAAGCCCACTCTATGCCGGCGCGTCCGGGCTTGACACAGCGCGCCGCCGCCCCGCGCGTAGAAACTAAGCCTTGCACATCCCGGGCGGAAATGGTAAAATACCAAAATCCGAGACCTGGTCAGACCTGCCCGGTCTCGCTCAACTGTTTTCAAATCCGTCATGACCGCAAGAAGGAATCGTAATGTCCAGCGAAAAGAACAACTACCAGCAGCTGCTCGAGCAGCTTGCCGGAGACCCCGCGCTGAAGGAGAAGCTCGTCGGCGCGTCCGCCGAGGAGTTCATGGCCATGTGCCGCGAGTGCGGCCTCGGCGACATCTCCGCCGAGAAGGCGGAGGAGCTGCACAAGCAGCTCAAGGACGCCATGGGCCAGGGCCTCTCCGACGATGAGCTCTCCAACATAGCCGGCGGCTTCCTCGGCTACTTCATCCAAAAGCACAACCCGGAGGCCAACCGCTGACCCCGGCGGCCCGAGGGCACATCAGCAAAGGCGCGGACACGCCGCCCCGTCCCCGCGCCCTCTCAAACAAGACGAAATCCCGAACGCAACCGCGTTCGGGATTTTTGATACATCGCATCAGCATGGATACCACAGCCCTCCGGCTCGCACCCATACCCAAATCGAAGCCCAGCACAGCGGGTTCGATTTGGAAAGGATGGCAAGGGAGCGGGCGGATGACGTCTTTTTTGCCGCAGGCACAAAAAGACGTCGGAGCAAAGCGGGCTTTGCTCCGACGTGGTGCCGGTGGCCGGACTCGAACCGGCATGGATCGCTCCGCCGCATTTTGAGTGCGGTGCGTCTGCCAATTTCGCCACACCGGCGTGGGAACAATTATATAGCATGGCCCCATGTATTTCAAGAGCAGATTTTCGCCCCGTCGACGCGGATAAGGCGCTCCGGGGGCGGCTCTACCAGGCTGGCCGCGGCGGCGGAGCAGCCGGGGATGTCGGCGTAGACGCGGCAGCGCGCGCCCTCGTGCGGGGGGACGATGAGCCCGCCGCGGCGCTCGAAGCGCAGGCTGCGCAGACTGCCCTCGCCCGTGAGCTTGTAGAGGCTCTCGCGCAGGCTCCAGAGCTCGTAGAAGTCGAACTGCTCCCGCTCGCGCTCGGACATGAGCCGCTCCGCGAGGCGCTCGCCACGGCCGTCGCGCAGCTGCACGTCCGCACCCACCGGCGCCGCCGACACCGCCGCGAGCACGAAGCCCCGCGTGTGGCTGAGCGAAAAGTGCCAGTCCGGGCGCTCCGGGAAATACGGCTTGCCGCGCCCGTCCGTGGAAATCTCCGGCAGCTCAGGCGCGCCCTTCCAGACCTCCAGCGCGTATCTGAGCAGCGAATAGGCAAAGGCGCTGCCCGGCGCGCGGCTCCGCCCGCGGCAGAGCGCCCGGCCCTCGTCCAGGCCGCGTGTGTCCGCATAGAAAATTAACATGCCGCGCCGTCCTCCCAATAGTGCAGTTTTCCGAATTTTCACCGCTTCGCCACAAATTATACTACATTTTGTAATCTTATGCTACCACTATTGCAAATGATGTGCTATAATGTTCTGGCTGAAAATTTCGGCATAAAACAGCGCAAGAAAGGGGCGTGGACGACATCAAAAAGATACTGGTGCTCGAGGACGAAGCCGGCATCCGCAGCTTTGTCGTCATAAATCTCCGGCGCTCGGGCTACGAGCCTATTGAGGCGGCCACGGGCGAGGAGGCGCTTCGCCTGCTTCAGGAAAACGACGACATAGGCGTGGCGCTGCTGGACGTCATGCTGCCGGACATAGACGGCTTTGAGATCTGCCGCAGCATCCGGGCCTCCGGCTCCAAGATGGGCATAATCATGCTCACGGCGCTGGGCCAGGAGATGGACAAGGTCACGGGCCTGATGACGGGCGCGGACGACTATGTCACAAAGCCCTTCTCCCCTGCGGAGCTGCTCGCTCGCGTGGACGCGCTCTACCGGCGCATCGGCGCGAATCAGGAGCCGGAGGAGCCGGAGCTCGAGAGCGGGCCCTTCCTGCTCAACCCGCGCAACCGCACGCTGGACAAGAACGGCCAGCGCGTCAAGCTCACGCAGACCGAGTACTCCATCATGAAGCTCTTCATGGAAAACCCCGGCAAGGCCCTCTCGCGCGAGGACATCCTCGAGAACGTCTGGGGCCCGGACTACAAGGGCGAGCTCAAGATAGTCGACGTCAACATCCGCCGGCTGCGCATCAAGATAGAGGACACGCCGACGGCGCCGGAATACATCACCACCATCTGGGGCTACGGCTACAAGTGGGGTTCCTGAGGCGATGGAAGAGAAAAAGGGTCCCGGCCTGCCCGCAAGGGCGCTGGCCGCGGCGAAGCGCTTTTTAAAGGGCGAGCGGCCCGAGGCGCTCAAGGGGCTCAAGGGCGCCTGGCTCATCATCAGCTGCATCGGCGCGCTCTGCGTACTGCTGACGCTGATCTTCGCGCTAGTCGGGCTGGTGAGCTGGGCGGGCATCTTCGCCGGCTGCGCCATAGTGCTGCTGCTGCTCTCGAACCTCTGGTTCCGCGAGCGGGTGACGAACCCCATCCTGGGCCTGGGCGACACGGCGCGGCGCATAGCCGACGGGAGCTACGGCACCCTGGCCGAAAAGCTGCGCGACGACGAGATAGGCCGCTTTGTGGACGCCTTCAACGACATGTCCGTCAAGATAGGCGAGGCGGGCAGGACGCAGTCGGAGTTCATCTCCTCCGTCTCGCACGAGCTGCGCACGCCGCTGACGGCCATCACCGGCTGGAGCGAGACGCTGATGTACGACGAGGCCATCCAGGGCGACTCCCGGCGCGGCGTGGAGATAATCTCCTGCGAGGCCGGGCGGCTGACCGGCATGGTGGAGGAGCTGCTGGAGTTCACCCGCATACGCGACGGGCGCTTCACGCTCAACCTCGAGGAGGTCGACCTCGACTCCCTGCTCGAGGAGGTGGCCTTCACCTACGGCGAGCTGCTCAAGCACGACGGCATAGAGCTCGACTACGAGCCCGCGGAGGAGCCGCTGCCCCCCGTGACGGGCGACCCGGCGAGGATAAAGCAGGTGCTGCTGAACATCCTCGACAACGCCGCCAAGTACGGCCGGCGCGGCAAGAAGCTGGAGCTCACCTCCGGCGTGGAGGGCGAATACGTCCGCATGAGCGTGCGCGACCACGGCCCCGGCTTCGCCGAGGAGGACCTGCCCCACGTCAAGGAGCGGTTCTACAAGGGCCGCGGCAAGGAGCGCGGCAGCGGCATAGGTCTCGCCGTCTGCGACGAGATAGTCACAAGGCACGGCGGACGGCTCACGACGGCCAACGCCGAGGGCGGCGGCGCGCTGGTGAGCGTGGAGCTGCCCATCAAGACACAGTGAAATACAGATTTGAGGTCAGTAAATGTCAAAAGAAAATGTTCAGACCTGCTTCAGGACGTCGATAGGCGGCCAGGCACTGATAGAGGGCATACTGATGCGCGGGCCGGACAGGCAGGCCATAGTCTGCCGCACCGGCGAGGGCATGACCGAGAAGGTGGAGGAGCTCAAGTTCGTCAAGGACAAGCACCCCGTGCTCGGCTGGCCCTTCATCCGCGGCATCGTTATCTTTGCCGATTCGATGATAAAGGGCATGGGCGCGCTCTCCTACTCCGCCAGCCTCCTGCCCGAGGAGGAACAGGAGGAGCCGACCAAGCTCGACCTCTGGCTGGAGAAGAAGCTGGGCAGCGAGAAGGCGCAGAAGGCGGTCATCGCCATCGCGGCGGTGCTCGGCGTTGTGCTCGCGCTGGCGCTGTTTCTGTTCCTGCCCACCTTCCTCGCCGGGCTGATACCCGGCCTCGAGGGGCAGTATACCCTGCGCAGCCTCATCGAGGGCGCCATAAAGCTGGTCATCTTCCTGGTCTATCTCTGGCTCTGCTCGAGGATGAAGGACATGAAGCGGCTCTTCGCCTACCACGGGGCCGAGCACAAGACCATCTTCTGCTACGAGAAGGGCCTGCCGCTGACGGTGGAGAACGTGCGGCCGCAGAGCCGCTTCCACCCCAGGTGCGGGACCAGCTTCCTGCTGGTCATAATAATACTCGGCATTTTTGTCGGGCTGCTCATACAGGTGGACAACACCCTGCTGCGCTTCGGCCTGAGGCTGCTGCTGCTCCCGGTCATAGTCTGCGTGGGCTATGAGATAAACCGCTGGGCGGGCAGGCACGAGACGAACATCGTCTCCCGGATAGTCACCTGGCCGGGCAAGCAGATGCAGCACCTGACGACCAACGAGCCGGACGACGGCATGATAGAGTGCGCCATCCGCGCGCTCGAGCTGGTTATTCCAGAAGAAAAAGGCAAAGACGCCTGGTAATTGCTTCACTTTAAGAGGCAGAGCCTCTTAAAGTGAGAGTTGCAGCCCGCTGCGCGCACTCCGCTTCGGGCGAAGCCTTTGCAGACAATGAGGGGGATGGGGATATGCCGCGGACATACAGCGAGCTGTATATATCTGTGCGCAACCGGCTGCGCGACGCGGGGATAGAGGCCGCGGAGCTTGAAGGCAAGCTCATAGTCGCGACCGCCGCCGGAAAGACGACTGAAAAGCTGCTGCGCGACATGCGCTTTTACGCTACGGACGAGGTGGAGCGCCGGGTCGACTCGATGCTCCGCCGCCGCCTCGCGGGCGAGCCGGTGGCCTATATAACCGGCATATGGGAGTTCCGGGGCCTGCCCATGGAGGTGAACCCCTCGGTGCTCATACCGAGGGTGGACACGGAGGTCCTGGCCGAGACGGCGATAAACTGGCTGCACGGGAGGAAGATGGACGCGCGCGTCCTGGACCTGTGCAGCGGCAGCGGCTGCATCGGCTGCGCGATAGCGGACGCCCTGCCCCAGACGCGGGTGGTGCTCGCGGACGTCAGCCCGGAGGCCATGGACGTCAGCCGCCGCAACGTGAGGCGCAACGGCCTGGACGGCCGGGTCAGCTTCCTGCTGGCCGACGTGATGAAGCAGCCGCCCATTATGACGGGCAGCTTCGACCTCGTGGTCTCGAACCCGCCCTACATCCCGACCTTCGACATCCTGACCCTCGACCCCTCCGTGAGGGATTACGAGCCGGTCTGGGCGCTCGACGGCGGGGACGACGGGCTGGATTTCTACCGCGCCATACTCAAGAACTGGCACGGCGTCATCCGCCAGGGCGGCATGCTGATGTTCGAGGTCGGCGAGGACCAGGCGGGCAGCGTCAAGGACCTGATGCGCATGGCCGGGCTGCACGACGCGCAGAGCGTGCTGGATACGCGCGGCGTCGAGCGCGTGGTCACCGCCAAGGCGTGAAAAAAACGACTTTTTATAATTGATTGAGGTGTGACATGGCAGAAAAGAAAAAGGCGGCGCCCTCCGCGGCGCCCAGTCCCGCGGGCGACAAGAAGAAGGCCCTTGAGACCGCCATCGCCCAGATAGAGAAGAACTACGGCAAGGGCGCCATCATGCGCCTGGGCGACGACATCCCCGTGAACGTGGAGGCCATCTCCACGGGCTCGCTCTCGCTGGACCTCGCGCTCGGCATCGGCGGCGTGCCCCGGGGCAGGATAGTCGAGATATACGGCCCCGAGAGCTGCGGCAAGACCACGCTCGCGCTGCACGTCGTGGCCTCCGCGCAGAAGAACGGCGGCGAGGCGGCGTACATCGACGTGGAGCACGCGCTCGAGCCCGCCTACGCCCGCGCGCTGGGCGTGGACATAGACAACCTCCTCATCTCCCAGCCGGACACCGGCGAGCAGGCGCTGGAGATAACCGAGCAGCTGGTGCGCTCCGGCGCGCTGGACGTGGTGGTCATCGACTCCGTCGCCGCGCTGCTGCCCAGGAGCGAGCTCGAAGGCGAGATGGGCGAGAGCAGCGTCGGCGTAGTGGCGCGGCTGATGAGCCAGGCGCTGCGCAAGCTCGCGGGCGTCGTGAGCAAGACGGGCTGCATCGTCATCTTCATAAACCAGCTGCGCGAGAAGATAGGCGTCATGTACGGCAACCCGGAGACGACCCCCGGCGGCCGCGCGCTCAAATACTTCGCCAGCGTGCGCATAGACATGCGCCGCATAGAGACGCTCAAGAACGGCTCGGAGATGATAGGCAACCGCACCCGCGCCAAGGTCATCAAGAACAAGGTCGCGCCCCCCTTCAAGGAGGCGGAGTTCGACATCATCTACGGCCAGGGCATCTCCAAGGTCGGCGAGATAATCGACCTCGCCGTCAAGCTGGAGCTCATCGACAAGGCGGGCGCCTGGTTCACGGTGGGCGACGTGCGTCTCCAGGGCCGCGACAACGTCCGCGAGTACCTCGAGCAGAACCCCGAGGTCATGGACAAGCTCGAGCAGGAGATACGCGCCAACGCGCACAAGCTGATGACGCCGCAGGCCCGCAAGGCCGCGATAGCCGCCGGCCGCGCCGTGGACATCTCGGCGGACGACTTTGAAGGCTGAAGAAGCGCGCGAGAGGGCGAAGGCCCGCGCGCTGCGCCTGCTTGAAAAGCGCGACTACTCAAAGGCCGAGCTGGCCGCAAAACTCGTCGAAAAGGGCGAGGACCCCGCCGAGGCCGAAGCGGTCTCGGAGCGCATGGCGGAGCTCGGCTTTGTGAACGACGAAAACTACGCCGGAATGGTCGTCCGGCACTACGCCGCCAAGGGCTACGGCCGCGCGCGGATACGCGAGGAGCTGCGGCGCCGGCGCGTGCCCCGCGAGCTCTGGGATGCCGCGCTCTGCGAGCTGCCGGAGCAGGCGGACACCGTGGAGCGGCTGCTCGCGGCCAAACTGCGCGGCCGGGCCCCGGAGGGCGACGACCTGCGCCGGGCCTGCGCGGCGCTCATAAGACGCGGCTTTTCCTGGGAGGAGGTCTCCTCCGCCGCGAAAAGGCTCAGTCATGGATTGGAGTTGGACGAATGAAAGTCGGTATGATCTCTCTCGGCTGCCCGAAGAACCGGGTCGCCTCTGAGCAGATGCTGAAAAAGCTCACTGACGCCGGCTACGAGCTGACGAACGACGAGACCGAGGCCGAGGCCATCGTCATAAACACCTGCGCCTTCATCGAGGACGCAAAGCAGGAGGCCATCAACACCATACTCGAGACGGCACAGCTCAAGGAGACGGGCTCGCTCAAGCGGCTCATCGTCGCGGGCTGCCTCTCCGAGCTCTACCGGGGCGAGATACTCTCCGAGATGCCCGAGGTGGACGCCGTAATCGGCGCCGGGAGCTATGACGACGTGGTCACGGCGCTCGAGGGCGCCGTGCGGGGCGAAAAGCCCGTCATCATCGGCGACAACTGCGCCGCCGTGTCCGAGACCGGGCGCATAATCAGCACCGGCGGCGTCTGGACCTACCTCCTCATCGCCGACGGCTGCGACAACTTCTGCTCCTACTGCCTCATCCCGAAGATACGCGGGCGCTTCCGCTCGCGGCCCATGGAGCGGGTGCTCGCGGAGGCGCGGCAGCTCGCGGAGCGCGGCTACAAGGAGCTCATACTCGTGGCCCAGGACCTCACGCACTACGGCTTCGACCTCTACGGCAGGCCCAGCCTCGCCGCGCTGCTGCGGGAGCTCTGCAAGATAGACGGCCTGCGCTGGATAAGGCTGCACTATCTCTACCCCCGCGAGCTGGACGACGAGCTCATCGAGGTCATCGCCTCGGAGCCGAAGATAGTCAAGTACATCGACATCCCCATCCAGCACATCAACGACCGCATATTGAAGCGCATGAATCGCCGCGACACGGGCGAGAGCATCCGTGCGCTCTTCAAAAAGCTGCGCGAGCGCATACCCGGCCTCGTGCTGCGCACCAGCCTCATCACCGGCCTGCCCGGCGAGGGCGAGGAGGAGTTCGAGGAGCTGTGCGAATTCCTGCGCGAGGCGAAGATAGAGCGCGCCGGGGTCTTCCCCTTCTCGCCCGAGGACGGGACGCCCGCCGCGAAGATGGAGTACCCGCCGAAGGACGTGGCCATGGAGCGCGCCGCGCTCGTGGAGCGGCTGCAATCCGAGGTCATGGACGCGTGGGAGGACTCCCTCGTCGGTCGGGAGATAGAGGCCATCTGCGACTACATCGACCCGGAGACCGGCCTGGCCGTGGGCCGGAGCTACTTCGACTCCCCCGGCATAGACGGCAGCGCCGTCCTGGAGGGCGAGTGCAAGCCCGGTGACATCGTCACATTCCGCGTCGAGGCCGCCGAGGACGGCCAGCTCAGAGGGAGGATCATATGAAGCTCACCACCGCAAGCAAGATAACCATAGTCCGCGTAATCCTCATCCCCGTCGTCGTGGCGCTGATGTACCTCGACTTTGCGGGGCACATGTACTGGGCGCTGCTGGTGTTCGCCGTCGCCTCCGTCTCCGACTTCGTGGACGGCTACATAGCGCGGCACTGCAACCAGGTGACGAACTTCGGCAAATTCCTCGACCCCCTGGCGGACAAGCTGCTGGTCATCTCGGTCATGCTGGTGTACGTGGACACCGGCCTCTTCCCCGCCTGGGCGGCCATGATAGTCATCGCGCGCGAGCTGGCCGTGACGGGCCTGCGCCTCGTCGCCGTGGAGGGCGGCAAGGTCATCGCCGCCGCCTGGTCCGGCAAGATAAAGACCGCCTCGACCATGGTCTGCTTCATCCTGCTCATGCTGCCCGTGCCGGACTGGACGGTCACGGCCTGCTGGATAGTCGTGCTCGCGACCACCGTGTACTCGGGCATCGAATACTTCGTCAAGAACGTCTCGGTGTTCAAATAAGCCCACGTGCCGGCGCGGCGGGTCAGCCCCGCCGCGCCCTTTTTAAAAGGTGCCTATGGAAAAAACTGCTCACAAGAAAACATCCGTCCGCCGCATGGCGCCCGTGCGCCTGGGCCTCGCGCTCTTCGCGCTGGCCGCCGTGGCGACCGTCACCTCCCTGCGCGGCAGCGACGAGGCCATGGTCTGGGTGTACGACCACATAACGCACCCCTACCACGCCTTCATGTCCCGGCTCTGCTCCCACGTCAGCTTCTCGGTGGCGGAGCTCTTCTACGCCGTGGTCATAATCGGCCTCGCGGCCTATCTGCTCTGGAGCATCTACCGCATGATACGTTTCCCGGGAAAACTCTGGCAGCTCTACCGCCTCGTCCTCACCTTGGCGATGGCCGGGGCGCTGTTCTGGGCGGGGCTCACCGTAATGTGGACGCCCTGCTACTACGCGCCGAGCTTCTCGGAGCAGTCCGGCGTGGACGACGGGCCGCTGGAGGTCTCCGAACTCGAGACCGTCACGCGCTGGTTCGCCTCGCTCGCCAGCGGATACGGCGACGAGGTGGCGCGAGACGAGAACGGGGCCTGCATAGCCGACCGCGAGTCCGTGCTCGACCGCGCGGCGGAGGTATTCGAGGGCGCGGAGGCGCTCTATCCCTTCCTCGACGGCGCGCCGCTCCGGCCCAAGCCGATATATTTCTCGCGCATCATGAGCTACCTCGACTTCACGGGCTTCTTCTTCCCCATGACCGGCGAGGCGAACCTCAACATGGACTCCCCCGCCTTCCTGCTGCCCTCCACGAGCCAGCACGAGATAGCGCACCAGCGCGGCGTGGCGGCGGAGCAGGAGTGCAACTTCGTAGCCGTCCTCGCCTGCCTAGAGTCCGACTACGCGGACTTCAACTACGCGGGCGCGGCCCTGGCCTACATCTACCTCGGCAACGCCCTCGCCGGCGCGGACTACGACGCCTACGCCGAGATCTACTACACCCTCTCCGACACCGTGCGCGCCGACTTCAAGGCGCAGTCGGCCTACTGGGACCAGTTCCGCGACAGCGTGCCGCAGAAGGCGTCGAACACCGTGTACGACTCCTTCCTCAAGTCCAACGACCAGGAGCTCGGCATGCAGAGCTACGGCGCGTGCGTGAATCTGCTGGTGCACTACTACATCGACGAGGCAAGGGAGGCGCTGGGATGAAGGACCGCGCGTTTTCTGTCTGGAGCGCGGCAGTGGACCTCGTCGCGCTGGGCGTGCTGACGCTCATACTCTGCATCCCCGTGGTGACGATCTGCCCGGCGGTAACTGCGCTCTACTACTCCGTGGCGAAGTCCGTGCGGCGCGGCCGCGGCGGGCCTTACAGGGAGTATTTCCGCTCCTTCAGGGAGAACATTTTGCAGGGCATCGCGCTCTCGGTCATCCTCGCGCTCTTTTGCGCCGTGGGCTTCTTTGCGGCGGTGTACGTCGTGAACCGGCCGCAGAGCGGGGCGGTGGACTTCTTCTACCGGGCGACGTTCTTCTTCTCCGCGCTCGTGGTCTTCGTCGTGCTCGCCTTCGGCTGCCCGGTGCTGAGCCGCTTCCGGTTCAAGACGGCGCAGATACTGCTCTTTTCCCTGCGCGTTGGCGCGAGGTTCCCGCTCAGGACGCTGGGGCTGCTGGCGCTCTGGGCCGCGCTGGGCGCGCTCTGCTGGTTTTTCCCGCCCGCACTGATAATAGCCCCGGGCGCCGGGACGCTCGTCTCCACCTTCCTGCTCGACCCCGCCTTCCGGCACTACATGCCCGAGCGGAGCGAGTTCGACGAGGGCACCGACACCTGGTATCTGGAGTGACGGATATGAAGCTGAAAAGAACGATATGCCTGCTCCTCGCGCTCTCGTGCCTCGGCACCTGCTGCCTCGCGGCGTCGGACCCGGCGGACGAGCCGATGTTCCTCGACAGCCGCACCGTGCTGGTGGGCGACTCGCTGACCTGCATGCTCATAGCCCAGTGGCTCCGGCCGGGGAACCTCCTCGGCGGCGCGGGCCGCATCGCCGCGCCGAGCAGCGCCGTGACCTTTTTCTTCGAGGACTGGTGGCCGCTGGAGCCGCTGGAGCAGAACTCCTATTACTGCGAGGCCTCGCCCGGGCTGGAGGGATTGAGCTTTGCCGAGGCCGTGGAGGCCACGGCGGGCAAATACACGCGCGTGCTCTTCCTCATGGGCTCGAACGGCAGCAGCAGCACCACCGTGGAGGACTACACCGCCGCCGTAGACTGCATGCTGGAGAACTGGCCGGACGCCGACATATACATGCAGACCGTGCCGGACTCCTCCACCGGGGCCGTGGCGACGGAGCGGATAAACGGCGTGATAGCCGAGACGGTGGCCGCATACGAGGCCGCGGGCGAGACCCGCGTGAAGCTGCTGGACACCAACTCCTGCTGGGACTCCGGCTGCTACCTCTCCGACGGCGTGCACCTCACGATGCTCGGGCTGCAAAAGTGGTACGAATACCTCGCCGCAAACCTGGGCCCGCAGTGCAGCCCGGGCGCGGAGCTCTCCTCCGGCAGCCCCGCCGACCTGCGCCGCGCCAAGGCCGAGCGCCGCGCCGCGTACCTCGCGCGGTACTGGTTCGTGGTCTCCCCCCTGGAGCGCTGAGGCGCAAAAAGTCGAATAACGCGGACGGACCGCAGGGCCCGCCCGCTTTTTTCATTTTCCGCGCGCGATGATATTCGACACTTTTTGACATATCGTTTATTCGACATCCAGTCGAAACGTGTCGATTTATGTAAACAAAAAAACTTTGATTTTGGGAAGCTTTGTATTGCAATATCAGAGCCTTTGTGCTAAATTATTACTACAAAACGGCTTTCCTGCTTAAAAACATAGATCGCAGTCCGTGATTTGTAATAATAACGGAGGTTTGGATTATGGAAACCAAAACGCGCGTTCTCATTGCGGAGCCCGGAGAGGATTTGAGGAATTTACTGGCATCGCACATACAAGAGGACGAGGGCATGGAGCTTGCCGGCGCCACGGGCGACGGCGAGGAGGCGCTCGCCCTGGTCTCGCAGCTGAGGCCGGATGTGCTGCTCACGGAGCTGATGCTGCCCAAGCTGGACGGGCTGAGCCTGCTGCGCCGCGTGGCGGAGGTGAGCCCCGGCACGCGCTGCGTCGTCGTCTCCGGCTTCTGGAACGAGAGGGTCATCGCGGAGTGCTCCGAGCTCGGCGTGTGCTACTTCATCCCCAAGCCCTGCGACGCGGCCTCGGTGCTCGCGAACGTCCGGCAGCTCACCTCCGCGCGCCGCCCGCAGGCCGGGCGCATGGGCGTGGCTCAGCCGCACGCGGAGCCCAGCCTCGAGGCGATGGTCACGGACATCATCCACGAGATAGGCGTCCCCGCCCACATCAAGGGCTACCAGTACCTGCGCGAGGCCATCCTCATCACGATAAACGACATGGACGCCATCAACGCCGTCACCAAGGTGCTCTACCCCGCCGTGGCGCGCAAGTTCTCCACCACCCCCTCCCGCGTCGAGCGCGCGATACGCCACGCCATCGAGGTCGCCTGGGACCGCGGCGACATCGAGACGCTGCAGAAGTTCTTCGGCTACACCGTCTCCAACATAAAGGGAAAGCCCACGAATTCCGAGTTCATCGCCATGATAGCCGACTGCATGAGCCTGCGCCGCAAGGCCTCTGCCGCCGCCAACTGAATACCCCTCCGGGGCGCCGCGGGAAGACTGCGGCGCCCTTCTGCCTTTTTCGCGGCGCGGACGGCTTATAATTGCCGGGCCTTTGAAAGGAGGTCTGGTACTTATGAAGCAGCTTGCGCAGTTTTGCTCCGCCGGGCCGGTCACGGCCTTTGTGGCGGTGCTGGCGCTGTGCGCCTCGCTCTCCGGGCCCTGCCGGGCGGACTTTGACCCCGGCACCGACTACGGGGAGCTGATGATCGAGGCCGCCGCCTCCGGCGACGGGGAGGCCGGGCTGGAGGCGGAGGCCGCCCGGAACGAGAAGATAGACTTCTTCGGCCTCGACGAGGAAAAGATAAGCTATGAGGATCTCGCGCTGCTCGCCAAGGTGATACACACCGAGGCGGGCAGCGCCTGGCTTTCGATGGAGTGGAAGATGGCCGTGGGCGAGGTGCTCTTGAACCGCGTGGCCTCGCCGGAGTTCCCGGACACCCTCGCCGGGTGCGCCTTCCAGCCGGGGCAGTACACCGCCGCGGACGAGGACTGGTTCGAGGTGCTGCTCCCCTTCCGCGACTGCGTGGAGGCCGCCTTCCGCCTGCTCTCGGGCGAGAGGGTGTTGAACGACCCCACCGTCGTGTTCCAGTCCGGCGGAAAGCAGGGCAGCGGCGTCGCGCTCGAGCTCGAGGACAGCATCTACGGCAGCGTGTACTTCTGCTATACCTCGCACCCCGAGTTATACGGCTGAGACGCGCTGAATGTTGAAGAAAAAATGAAGAATTGAATTGTATGCCCCTCTCTGTTGTGATAAACTATGCTTTGTTTAAACAGAGAGGGGCGTGTTTTGACTTGTTTGATCCCAACAATACATTCATGTACTGCCTCGTCGCCGTGGTGATAGTCTTTGTCATCGCCATGTCCGTGAGGTTCATCGTCCTAGCCTGGCGCCGGGCGAAGAAGCTCGGCATCAGCACACAGGTGCTCAGGCGCACGGCGATCTCCGCGGCGGTGTTCACCATCGTGCCCGCCATCTCGATACTGCTGGGCGTCATCGCGCTCTCCAAGGCGCTGGGCTTCCCGCTGCCCTGGCTCCGGCTCTCGGTCATCGGCGCGCTTACATACGAGACGCCCGCGGCGGCCAGCGCCGCTCAGGCCGTCGGCATGGACCTCAGCCAGCTCATCACCGACCCCAAGGTCTTCGCCGCCATCGCCTGGGTCATGACGCTCGGCATCGTGCCCGGCACGATACTCGTCCCCGCCTTCGGCAAGAAGATAGAAAACGGCATCATGCGCATCCGCTCCAAGGATGAGAAGTGGGGCTCCATCTTCATGTCCGCCCTCTTCCTCGGCATGATAAGCGCCTTCCTCGGCATGGTGTTCGGCACCATCCGCGACGGGCTCGTCGGCTGGATACCCTTCTTCGTCATGGTGGTCTCGGCGCTGCTCATGTGCGTGTGCGCCGTGTTCGTCAAGGTCCTCAAGTGGAGCTGGATGGAGCAGTACGCCCTGCCGCTGAGCATGCTGGGCGGCATGTTCCTCTCCATCCCCATCACGAACCTTGTGGATTCTCTCGTCTGAGGAGGCTTATGATATGGACAGCTACGATGCTTTCAGAGATTACGAACACCGCGTGGGCCGCTGGTGGATGCTCACCGGCTTCGCCCTGCTGCTGGCCGTGCCCACGGCCATCTGCGTGAGATACGACGCCTGGCCGCCCATCACCTGGGTGCTCAAGGGCCTGCTCGGCGTCGCGCCCATCTACTGGACCGTCGGCACCATTGAGGTGCTGACCTACGTGCCCATGCTCGGCACCGGCGGCTCCTACCTCGGCTTCTTCACCGGCAACCTCACCAGCCTGAAGGTCCCCTGCGCGCTCAACGCCATGGAGGCCGCGGACGTGGAACCGGGTACCGAGGCGGGCGAGGTCATCTCCACCATCGCCATCGCCGTCTCCGCCCTCGTCACCACGGCGGTCATCGCCATCGGCGTGCTGCTGCTCAGCCAGATACGCGGCTTCCTGGAGTCGCCCGCGCTGCAGCCGGCCTTCGACAACATCCTGCCCGCGCTCTTCGGGCCGCTCGCGGTGGTCTATGTGGCGAAGAACTGGAAGGTCGCCATGACCCCGCTGGTGTTCATGATAGTGCTCTTCATATGCGTGCCCTCCCTCGCCTCCTCGGCCAGCGTCCTGGTCCCCGTGGGCGCCCTGCTGGCCATAGGCGCGGCGCGCATCCTCTACAAGAAAGGACTGATCTGAGTGAAAAAGCTCATTGCCGCCGGGGCAGCCGGGGCCGCCGCCGCGCTCGCCGGCGTGGTCGCCGCGCGGACCCTGGCCTTCAAGCCCCGGGCCGAGGAGCGCCCCGCTCCCGACGCCGCCGGGGTGGACGAGAAAAAGGTCGTGGACGACCTCGCGGCCATGATACGCTGCCGCACCGTCTCGAACCTCGACCACAGCCTGGAGGACGAGGCCGAGTTTGAAAAATTCCGCGCCCTGCTGCGCGAGCGCTTCCCGCTTCTGCACGAGCGCTGCGCGCCGGAGCGCATAGGCCGCTGCGGCCTGCTCTTCACCTGGAAGGGCAAGACAAGCGAGACCCCCTCCGTCCTCATGGCGCACTACGACGTCGTGCCCGCGGACGAGGCCAACTGGTCCAGGCCGCCCTTTGACGGCGTCATCGAGGACGGCGTCCTCTGGGGACGCGGCACGCTGGACACCAAGAGCACGCTCTGCTGCGCGCTGGAGGCCGCCGAGCAGCTGCTCGGCGAGGGCTTCACGCCCGCGCACGACCTCTACTTTGCCTTCTCCGGCGAGGAGGAGATAGCGGGCGACTCCGCCGCCGACATAGTCGACGAGCTGCAGCGCCGCGGCGTCGTCCCGGCCTTCGTGCTCGACGAGGGCGGCGCGGTCGTCTCCGGCGTGTTCCCGGGCGTGGACGCGCCCTGCGCGCTGGTGGGCACCTCCGAAAAGGGCCAGATGCAGCTCTTCCTGGACATGAAGAGCGAGGGCGGCCACGCCTCCGCGCCCCCGCGCAGCACCATCGTGGGCAAGCTTGCGAAGGCCGTCACGCGCATCGAGAAAAAGCCCGCGCCCTTCACGCTGACCCCGCCCGCCGCGGAGATGTTCGACACCCTCGGCCGCCGCTCCACCCTGCCGGTGCGGATGGTCTTCGCGAACCTCTGGCTCTTCCGCCCGGTGCTGGACCTCGCCACGCGCCTCATGGGCGGCGAGCTCAACGCCCTCGTGCGCACCACCTGCGCCGTCACTCAGATGCAGGGCAGCCCCGCCAACAACGTCCTGCCCCCCGACGCCACCGTCGGCGTCAACCTGCGCATCATGTGCGGCGACAGTGCGGACAAGGCCGAGGAGCGCATCCGCCGCACCATAAAAAACGACGCCATAAGCCTCCGCCGCGGCCCCTGGGCCGAACCCTCGCCCTACTCCGAGACCGAGGGCTCCGAGGGCTGGGCGCGGCTCAAGAGCGCCATACAGCGCACCTGGCCGGACGCCATAGTCTCCCCCTACCTCATGCTCGCGGGCTCCGACTCCCGCCACTACGGCCGCATCAGCCGCAACGTATACCGCTTCGGCCCGATGGAGCTCTCCAAGGAGGAGCGCGGCACCATCCACGGCAACAACGAGCGCGTGCCCATCTGCAAGGTGGTCAAGTGCGCCGAGTTCTACCTGCGGCTGATACGCTCCTGCTGACGGGAACGGAGGACCGATAAATGACTGTCAAAAAGACCTTCTCGCGCACCACTGCGCTCATCGCGGGCACGGCGATGCTGCTCATAAACGGCGTCATCTACGCCTGGAGCATCTACTCCATGCCCTTCGGAGCCGGCTTCGGCTGGTCCAACGCCCAGCTCGGCGCCTGCTTCACGGTGATGCTGGCGAGCTTCTGCCTCGGCGGCGTCTTCGGCGGCGCGGTGGCCAACCGCCGCGGCGTCCGCGTCTCCATACCCATCGGCGGCATACTCGGCTGCATCGGCTTCGTGCTCTGCATGTTCCTGCAGGCGCACCTCATCTGGCTGCTGTTCGTCTCCTTCGCCATCTCCGGCATAGGCGTCGGCTTTGTGTATAACGGCGTCATCTCCGCCGTCGTGCCCCGGTTCCCGGACAAGAAGGGCCTCGCCTCCGGCGTGCTGCTCATGGGCTTCGGCGCGAGCTCGCTGGTGCTCGGCGGCCTCGCCTCCAGGCTCATCGCCTCTCCCGGCTTCGGCTGGCACCTCACCTATATCCTCACCGGCGCGCTGCTGCTCGCCGCCGCATTCATCGGCCTGCCCTTCGTCCTGCCGTCGAGGGTCGACCGCGACACCCACGCCGCCGCCCCCGCCCGCGGGCTGACGCCCAGGCAGATGCTGCGCACAAAGCGCTTCTGGCTGCTCTTCGGCTCCGCCGTCATCGGCACGGGCTTCGGCTCCGGACTCATCGCCCACGCGAGCTACATTTTCGTGGAGGGCGGCGCCTCCGAGAGCGTGGCCGCGCTCGCCGTCGGCCTCGTCTCGGTAATGAACGGCCTGGGCCGCATCGTCTTCGGCATGCTCAACGACCGCTGCGGCTTCCGCATCTCGCTGCTGGCCGACGCGGTGCTCTACATCGCCGCGGGCCTCATCGCCGCGCTCGTGCTAGGCTCCTCCGCCGTGGTGCTCGTGGTGGTGATGATGCTCATCGGCGCCTGCTACGGCGCGGTGCCCACCATCTCCGCCTCCCTCGCCGAGGAGTTCTTCGGCCCCGCGCACTACGGACGCAACCTCGGCATCGTGAACCTCAGCATCCTCGTCGGCTCCTTCGCCTCCACCGCCGCCGGCGCCATCCAGACCTCCACCGGCTCCTACGCCCAGGCGTTCTACCTCTTCGTCGGGCTCGAAGCCGTGGCCCTGGTGCTCATCCTCCTGCTGGGCAGGACGAAGAGCATAGAGTATTGAAAAAAGCCCGGTGCTTTCTGCACCGGGCCTTTTCTTTTTCATATCTTGCCCCAGCCGTCGAGGGGGAGGCGCTGCATCGCGCCGAAGACCTTGCTCTTGAGGTCCGGGTACTCCGCCGAGAGGCGGGCGATGAGGGCCTTTATCTCCGCGCGCTTGCTCTCCTTGTCCTCCGGGCAGGTCGTGGGCACCATGGGCAGGCCCATCTCCCGCACGAAGGAGACGATGCTGCCCTCGCCTATGTACAGCATGGGCCGTATCTGCGTCACGTCCGCGCGGGACATGTAGGTGCTGGGCTTGAAGCAGCCGAGCTGGCCCGTGAAGAGCAGGTTCATGAGGAAGGTCTCCACCGCGTCGTCAAAGTGGTGGCCGAGGGCGAGCTTGTTGCAGCCGCGCGCCTTGATGGCGTCGTTGAGCGCGCCGCGGCGCATCTTGGAGCAGAGCGAGCAGGGGTTCTCCTCCTGCCGCGCGTCGAAGACTATCTCGCGGATGCCGGTCTTGACTATGGTGTGGGGCACGTCGTGCTCGGCGCACCAGGCCGACACGGGCGCGAAGTCCATGCCGGGAAAGCCCATGTCGATGGTGATGGCCTCCAGCGCGAAGTGCGAGGGGTGATAGCGCCGCAGGTGCGTGAGTGCGGCGAGCAGGGCCATGCTGTCCTTGCCGCCGGAGACGCCCACCGCCACGCGGTCGCCGGGGACGAGCATGCCGTAATCGTCCGCGCAGCGGCGGACGTAGCCTGTGAATCTGTCAAGTTCCATAGTGCGCTCCAATTTGAAAATCGAAATCGAGAATACGCGAGCATAAGCGAGGAAAACGGAGAATACGCGAGTTCTCATAGTTGAAATCAAAAATGCTGTTGACATTCGCTCCCAGGGGTGCTATAAAAGTAGAGCGCGTCCCCTGTATTGTAAGGGGCGCGGTATGATTTGTCAAAGCATTTATCATATAATTGGAGGCTAAGAAATGTCCACTACCATGCTTAACAAGGACACCGTCGTCCGCAAGTGGTACGTTATCGACGCTGCCGGCAAGCCCCTGGGCAAGACCGCCGCTCTCGCGGCCGACCTGCTCCGCGGCAAGCTCAAGGTCGACTACACCCCGCATGTTGACTGCGGCGACTATGTCATCGTCATCAACGCCGAGAAGGCGGTCCTGACGGGCAAGAAGCTCGAGCAGAAGTACTACCGCACCCACTCCGGCTACCCCGGCGGACTCAAGGAGACCCGCTATGACCGTCTGATGAAGCAGAAGCCCGAGCTGGCCATGCGTCTGGCCGTGCGCGGCATGCTCCAGAAGAACACCATCGCCGACTGGCAGCTCAAGAGGCTTCGCGTGTTCCGCGGCGCAGAGCACACCCACGCCGCTCAGAAGCCCGAAGTCTGGGACCGCTAAGGGAGGTAAAGTATAATGGCTACCTATAAGAGCAAGAAGGCTTATATGTACGGCACCGGCCGCAGGAAGAGCTCCGTGGCGCGCGTGCACCTCTTCCCCGGCGGGACCGGCTCCATCACCATCAACGGCCGCGACATCGACGACTACTTCGGTCTCGAGACCCTGAAGCTGATCGTCCGTCAGCCGCTGGTCACCACGAACACCCTCGGCAAGGTGGACATCGTCGCCACCGTCACCGGCGGCGGCGTGACCGGCCAGGCCGGCGCCATCCGCCACGGCATCGCCCGCGCCCTGCTGGCCGTGGACGAGAGCTTCCGCGCCCCCCTCAAGGCCGCCGGCTTCCTGACCCGCGACCCGAGAATGAAAGAGCGCAAGAAATACGGCCTCAAGGCTGCCCGTCGCGCGCCTC
>UMHQ01073547.1_pt1 | contig 21900 bp, 19 predicted proteins | sample 1965531 | NCBI WGS metagenome assembly UMHQ01 (sample SAMEA4836098, study PRJEB28245) | human gut metagenome | biome: gut microbiome; material: fecal sample | place: Denmark | collected 2008 | reverse complement strand
TGTAGGTGCCGGTGACGATCTTGTCCAGCCGCACCGCCTGGGTAGGCAGGGTGTCGCGCCAGTAGAAGGAGGTCAGACTGGTGGTGGAGTTGTTGCCGATGCCGCTGAAATCATAGCGGATCTGCTGGCTGGGCATGACCTCCACATAGCCGGTTTTCTTGATGGAGACGTTGGTGTACAGGCTCTTGTTGGTCATTGCCGCCTTGACAATCTGGCCGGCGTACTCGATCTCCACCTCGATGGGCGTCTGGTCCAGGCCGTAAAAGTCCGCCGCCTTGGATTCCACGATTTTGTACCGGCCCAGAGGCAGAGGCCGGGAGGAGGCGACGCCGTTCCTGTCCGTTTTGATGGTGTCCACCAGGTTGCCGGTCCGGGCGTTGTAGATCTCAAACTCGGTGTTGGGAATGGGAGTTCCGGCAGGCCAGCCGTTCATGGAGTTGTAGTCCGCGCTGGTTTTGGTGATCTGAATCTGGCCGGTGATGGCGGTGTTCTCCCAGGTGATCTCCGTGGTGGTACCGTCAGTTACATAGACAGTCTTGAGCTGCTCATCCACGATGTAGCCCTCATTCTCCAACTCCCGCAGGTAGTAGCGGCCGGAGCTGGGCAGGTCGTCGATGTAGACATAGCCGCGATCATCCGAGGTGTACTGTCCGATGGGGTTCTTATTGCTGTCATAGAGCAGGAAGGTCACGCCGTAGATGCCCTCACGGGTATCCGCGTCGACCTTGTGGATCAGGATGCCGCTGAATGCCTTGTTGGTCACCGTCAGAGAGACGGTCTTGCCGCCCTCTACCTCAAAATAGTGGGGCGTGGGATCCACCTGGAAGCCCTCCGCCGCCTCGGTCTCCACGGCGTAGTAGGCGCCATCCTCCAGAGAGACAAAGACGCGGCCATCCTCGCCGGTGGTAACGGTGTCAATGAGCTCATCGTCCACTTTGCGGATCTCGAAGGTGGTGTTGGGGATGCGCTCCGTCCGATCCGCCTCGTTGACCTTGATGATCTCCACGCCTCCGATGGGCTGGTTGTAGAAGGTCAAAGTCTGGGTATCTTCCGGGTTGACCACTACCGTCTGGCTCTGGCCGGCCGGGTCGATGGTATAGCCGGGGATGGTCTTAGTCTCCTTGACCACGATGGTGCCTGTGATCCCGCTGATGCGGATCTCGCCGTTCTGATCGGTGGTGTAGAGGCCCTTGCTGGACAGGTGGCCGTTATCCGCATCCACATAGCCACCATCTGCGTAGGTCAGTTCGAACTCCACCCCGGAAAGCGGCTCCTTCGTGACGGAGTCCAGTTTCCGGATGACGAGGGTGCCTTTGGCCTCGTTGTAGAACCGGAGCGTCTGCACCTCGCCGGCTTTGATTTCAATGGACTTGGGTGCGCCATCTAAGACGTACCCCTCCACCGTCTTGACCTCTCGGGCGGTGATGGTGGTTCCCGGCTCCAAGTCAGTGATGACGATGCGGCCCGCCTCATCGGTGATATACTCGCCGTTGCTGGGGCCGACTACCGCGCCGCTGGAATCAGTCACCAGGAAGGTCACACCCTCCAGCGGTGTGGTGGTGCCCTCGATGTACTTTTCAATGACCAGGGTGGTGCTGGGAGTGTTGTAGAAGGTCAGCGTCTGCGTGTCGTTTGAGTTGACCTGGACGGTCTGGGTCTGATGGGCTGGGTCGATGGTGTAGCCGGGAATTGTGGCCGTTTCGGTGACCACCAGCGTACCTACCACACCATCGATCTGGATCTTGCCATCCTTATCCGTCTTGTAGATGCCGTTGCTGGAAATGTAGCCGTTTTCATCGGGCACATACTCGCCGGTACTGGTAGTCACGCGGAAGGTGACGCCCTCCAGAGGTTCTCCCGTCAGAGAATCCCGCTTGTCGATGATGAGGGACCCCGCCTTGGAATTGGTGATGACCACCGTCTGGGTATCCCCATTGGGCCCGATGACCACATTGGTGGACGCCTGATCCATGACATATCCGGACGGGCTCCGGATCTCCGAAATGACGTATGCTCCCGGAGCCAGGTTGGTGATATGGATCTCACCATTGCTGTCGGTGATAAACACCCCGTTCTGGGTGAGCGTACTGTCGCCAATGACGCCGTCCAGTCCCACCTCGCAGCCTGCCGCCGTAGTCACCCGGAACTGGGCGCCGGCAAGGGGCTGGCCCGTGGCGCTGTCCCGCTTCTGGATGATGAGCTCGCCCTTGGGCTGGTTCTTAAAGGTCAGGCTGACGGTGCGGCCCTCTTTGATCTGCACCGTCTGGCTCTGGGTATCGATGATGTAGCCCGGCGGTGCGGAGACCTCCGTGACGATCACGGATTTGCCGGGAGCCAGGCCCTCGATCCTGATTTCGCCGTTTTCATCGGTCCTAAAAATGCCGTTGCTGTCGCCGATGAGGATCCCGTCCGCGTAGGTGATTTTGAACTCCGCGTCGGGAAGGGTCACACTGGGGTTGGTGGCGCAGACCTTACGGATGAGCAGAATGCCGTCCGGCATATTTTCAAACCGAACGGTAATGACCGACTGTTCTCCGCTGTCTGCCAGGTAGACCGTCTCCGAGGACTGGATGATGCTGTATCCGTCCGCTGGGTCTACCTCCTCCAGGACGTAGGTGCCCGCGGTGAGGCCGGTCCAGATGGCGGTGCCGTTTTTCCCGGTCACTTTCTGACCAATGATGGTACCGCCTGTTCCGCTGGTGCCGCCGAGGAACCTCAATTGGAAAGTGGCTCCGGCCAGGGCCTCGCCGGTCACGCTGTCGTATTTCTCCACAATGATGGCATTGAGCGGCACATTTTCAAATTGCACCGTCTTGCTCTCGCCGCCGTGGAGGATGACTGTCTGCTTGGTGGGCTCCCTGAGCTGGAATCCAGGGGCGGGCGCCACCTCCTCGATGGTGAACTCGCCGGGGTACAGTCGCTGGCCCTGCGCATGGAGCTTGATCTCGCCGCTGGCATCGGTGATGATCTCACCGAAGTCATAGGACTCAGGCGCGTCGGTAGCCTCGCCGGTGGAGGTGTAGGTCACATGGAAACGCGCCCCCTCCACAGGAGCGCCGGCGACAGAGTCCACCTTGTAGATGGTCAGCTCCGGGACCTTGTGGTTTTCAAAGACCACCTTTTTCTCATCCCCTGCATTCAGGGAGATGGTCTGCTCCCGGTCCGCGTCCTTGTCCGGCAGATAATAAGGGGCCGGGACAGACAGCTCTGTGACCCGGAAGGTGCCGGGAGCCACTCGCAGGGTGACGGTGCCATCCTGCCCGGTGGTCACGGTGTTTAGGTAGTCGCTGTCCACACCCTCAATGCGGAACACGGTGCCGGGGATAGGGGTGGTGGAGTCCGCGGCATCCACCTTGGCGATGGTGAGCTGGGGCTGCTTCAGATTGTCGAAGATGAGCTGCTGATCATCACCAGGGCCCAGCCAGATGGTTTGGGTCGGCTCTGCTGCCACCACATAGGGGTCTGGGACGGATACCTCGGTCACCTCATAGCTGTCCACAGGAAGGCCGGTGAGGGTAGCTGTCCCGTCCGGCCCGGTGGTCACGTCCGTGTGGTAGCCGTGGTGGATGCCTTTGATCTCGAACACCGCGCCGGGGACTACCTCGCCTGTCTGTCCATCCCGCTTGAGGATGGTGAGGTTGGGGAGCTTGTGGTTTACGGCTGTGACGGAGATCGTGCCGCCGCCATCAATGTCCGCCTGATCCACATGGACGACCACCGGCTCCGTCAGGCGGGCAAAAGGCGCAGGGACAGAGACCTCTACGAAGGCATACAGGCCCTCAGTGATGCCGGTGACGGTGATGATGCCGGAGGCGTCCGTGGCCTCCGATCCGATGATCTGGCCGTCCTTCAGGATATTGAAGACGGCACCCTCGATGGGGCTGTCCGAATCGTCCACCTTCAGCAGTTCGATCTTGACCTTGGCATCATTTTCAAAAACCAGATCCACATCGCTTTTGCCGTCCCAGTAGAACTCCTGGCGGACTTTGTTGGGATCGCTGCTGGTGGTGTAGCCAGTGGGCGGGGTGACCTCTGTTGCCACGAAGGAGCCGATGGGCATGGTGTCCCAGGGAACGTCCTCCAGATAGCCGCCTGCGCCGGTGGTGTAGGTGCCGGTAAAGCTGTTGTCCACACCGTCGATGCGGATGACGGCGCCGGCCAGCCCCTTGGTGGGATCGTCCGCATCCACCTTGCGGATGGATCCCTCGCTGGTGATCTCGGGGGTGTCCGTGAAGGTGACCGTGACTGTTTTGCCGTTTTCATTGGGCAGGACCACATACTGGGGGCCGGGGTTGTCGATTTGGTACCCCTCCGGGGCTTCCAATTCCGTGATGGAATAGGTATTTGCATCCAGGGGGGAGAGGGTATAGGTCCCGTCCGCCCCGGTCACGACCTCCTTGGAGTAGGTCCCATTAGCATTCTGGACGAGGAACCGGGCGCCGGGGAGCCCCTTGCTGGGGTTGGTGGCGTCCACCTTTTTCACGGTCAGCTCATACTGCTCATGGGTGACGGTGAGATTACCGATGATGATCCCCTGGACGTCATAGGCCGGATGCTGTGTGGAGCCGGGGCCGGCGTAGGTATATTCAAAAACTTCGCAGTCGCCCCAGACGCCCTGAGCGCCTAAGTCGAGAATATACTGGGCGCGGTCCCGGAGAGAGGTCCCGTCTACGACATCGTCAATGCTGGTGTAGCTGGTGTGCTCCAGATTGTTGTAGACATACATCAGCTCCTCTGCGCAGGCAGCCACGGGATCAGCGGCAAGCGTCTTCTGCTCATGGCGCCAGATGATAGCCTGCACCCAGGCGTTCATGGTCCAGGTATAGTCACTGCCCCAGACCTCATCCACACCCAGGGCATGAGCCTGGTCTGTAAAAATGCCGCGGCTGTGGGCGTAATAATACGCCATCATGGTTTTGACGGTAGGATCGCTGATGGGCTGTGGGTTATTCCACTCGTGTCCCTCCAGCGACCAGCCCATGCCGCCCCCGTGGTCGGCGCAAAAGCCTGTGACAGTATCGCCGTTGTAGTCAAATTTCATCTGGTGGAGCCAGCAGGTGTCGAGGGCTGCCGACTCATAGTGGACACCGTTATGGGTGCAGTCCTCCATGACAATGGAGTCCGGGCTGGCGGCCAGGGCCGCTCCGGGGAGCAGACCCAGGATACACACCAGCGCCAACAGCATGGAGAGGATCCGGGCAGGCAGAGAGTGCGTCTGTTTCTTCATGTTCTTTTCCTTTCCTCGGAAAGGGAAGGGCCGAAGGGACAGAGCATTCCGGCAGAACGCAAACAGGCCGTGGGCGCTGTATCCCTACGGCCTGTTCCAGTTCCGATATTCAAAGTCTTGTCGGTTTCTCCCCCATCTGCTGCGGGAGAACGGTCCTTGCTCCGGATAGGAGCGGCTTAATTCATGGGCTTCATCTCCGTTTCTTCTGAATTTTGGAAAAAAGAGCGGCCCCTCCTGTTTGGGAGGGGCCGCACCGCTGGATCTGCGGTTATCCGTAGGGGTTGTGGGTGGTGGGGTCACCCAGGAACAGGCAGCAGTAGGTGACTCCCTGTTCCACGGTGACGCCTACGCCGAGGCTGTCCGCATTGGGTGTAAGCATCGCCTGCAGGTGTCCGGGGGAGTTCACCCAGTTCTCCACCGCCTGTTGAGCAATATCTGAGGCGGCGGCTCCGGTGAAGACCGTGAGGTTAGAGCGGAATCCATAGGGGTATCCGGCTCTTGCCACTGCCTCGCACTCCTCCTGATTGTGGTGCCAGGTGTATTTCCTCCCAGAGATCTCCTGGGCAGCGGTCATCAGCCGCTGGTCAACAGCCAGCTCCGGGAGCCCGTGTTCACGCCGCACCTGATTGACCAGCGCGGCGATGTCCTGGCGCGTCTGCTCCAGGTCGGACGCCTGTTCCGAGGCGTGGCCGGTGTAGGGCGCACCGCTCTCGATCCGCACTGCGTCGTCCCAATAGACGTTGAAGTCCAGGGCCTCGCCCACATCTGCCAATTTCACATAGTTATTGCCGTTGATGAGGTACGCCTCCAACTGGATCTGCTCCCCGTCCAGATAGAACTGGTGGGTGCTGCGAACCGCCGTCAGGATCTCCTCCGCCGCGTGCGCTGCCGGGCCTGCCAGGGCCATGCCCAGCACGATACATGTGGATGCCAGCAGGATATTTTTCTTTCTGCTCATGACTTCGCTCCTCCTTATTGTCTGGAATTGTAGCTTTCTGCAAGCACACAATACCGGAAGAGCGGACGGAAGTCGAGAGAAATAAGAGGGCCTGCATGTAGAAATTCAGAGGGGAAAACAAAGCAGATCAACTAAATTTCCACTGCCTTGACGCACCAGCGGTAGTCTCTCTGGTTCATCACACAGGTGTAGAGGGTGATCATGTTTTCCGTGGTGGCGGCGAGGCCGCTTCGGTCGGTCTCACTGACCTTGGCCACGGACACTACCTCATAGGTGCGGGTCCCCAGCTTGGTGGTCAGCGTGATCTCGTCCCCCAGTTCCAGGGTATGGATCTTCCCAAAGTGGTTGTTGGTGCCCCTGTTGTGCGCCGCCACCGCAATATTTCCGCGCCAAATAGAGGTTTCCTCGAAGTGACCGGCACCCTTGGCCAGGGTTTTGCTGTCCGTGCCCTCATAGACCTTCACAGTCAAACCGATGGCCGGGATCTTCAGCGTTCCCAAGTGACCGCCAGAGTAATAGAGATCGCTTGTCACTTCGGTGTAGCCGGTGGAGGGAGCCGATGTTTCCGGGGCAGCAGGGGTATTCACAGTGGGGATCGTACTTCCAGGGACAAAGACCGGGGCGGAGGTGCCGTTGACCGCCGCGCCGGTGGCGGGCATGGATCCGGGCGCCAGGTTGGGGGTGAGGGGCGTCCCGGTGTTCAGGGTATCGGCGCTGGCGGTACCGAATCCAGGCGGGATCAGGGCGGCGTTTTTGCTGACGTCCTCATTCTTCCTTGGCCCTCCATCCGCGGTGATGACCGGCTCAAAGGAGGTGGGGGTGCCGTAGTCCGGATCGCCCGGCGCGTCGATGGAATACTCCAGAGGTCCCGCCGCGTTTGCCGGAACCGACAGGGCGGTGGTCAGGCACATCAGGCAGAGAAAAATACTCAGTTTCTTCATTCGGATCCCTCCTCATCATTCTCATGCCGGCGTTTATAGAGCAGGCATCCGCCAATGACGCCGCCCGCGGCGAATACCACACCCAGCGGCACCAGGATATAGGCCCAGTTAAACTGGACTGGACTGCTGCCCGAATCAGGGAGCGGCGCCAGCGGCTCTATGGCTGTACCCTCGAAGATGGCCACATAGCGGGTCTTATTCAGGGCGATCCGGCTGACGGTGCCGGTGTAGTCCGCCGTGACGGTGTAGCCGGTCACATAGCTGCTGGTGGCGCTGCCGGTGTAGGTGGCGACTGCCGTAAAGCGGTCTCCCATGGCGTATCCGTCAGTATTGGCGGTATTGTCCGTCTGCCAGCTGATGTTCTGGAGGGTCAGGGTGCGGCCATTGTCCTCGATGGTCTTGGGGATGTTGGCGGTATCCTGGCTGGCCAGATTGGGGTAGCTCCGGGTGGCGGACACCTCTCTGGTAGAACTCCCGTATCCGGCCACCTCCACCTGGACGGTGTCCAGCTGGAGGGTCAGCACGCCGGAGAGCCCATCCTCGGTGATGAATTCTTTTTCCTGGGGGAGCAGGGCCAGCACGGACTCCATGTCCTTGCTCTTGCTCTCCAGGGAGACAGTCTCTGTATGCTGACGGCTCTCATTCTCCGGCAGTTCCTGCTTGAGCAGATCAATGAGGGTATAGTGGAATCCATCCTGCTCGAAATCAGACCGGGGAATGCCGGCGGGGTCCTCCTCCGGCCCCAGGTCGTAATACTTGCGGATCTCTGTGCCATCCTCGCTCCGGGACACGGAGGTGGGGTAGCAAACCTCCGGGGGCGCAGATGACTGGGAAATCACAACCGACTCCGCGGCAAAGGCGGAGGGGGACAGTGCCATGGTCAGGCACAGGACCGCGGCACAGAGTGCGAGTTTTCGTTTCATTTCAGCTCTCTCCTTCCTGTTACATGGACATGCCGCCCATTTCGGGCCCGTCCTGCTCCGGACCCCCGTTCTGGCGCTGGCTGAACCCCTGATCCAGCTCCATCCAGTAGGCGTCCAGCACAGCCTGATCGAAGGACTGCTTGAATTCCGGGGTACAGGGGAAACAGATGTCCCGATATTCGCCTTTGACCTGGCGGCTTGGCATGGAGACGAAGGGACCGTTTCTGCCCTCCTTCACCTGGACCCCGCGGATGGCGAAGCACCCGTTCAGGTTGACCGAGGCATCCGCCAGGATGGGGCCCTTGACGCTGGGGCGGTAGATCTTCACGTTGATCTGCATGGGCAGCTGCTCAAAATTGGGGTTCTGATGGTTGATAGTCTGTTTCATCGTTCACTTCTCCTTTTCTCTTTTTTCAGCCGCTCCAGGGTATGGAGGGCCATGCGGTCATACTCCCAGGGTTCTACCTCCAGGGAGAGGTAGGCGCCCTGCTCGTTGATCCCATCGGCTCGATATTTCAGCACCAGGGGCATCGGCTCGGTCTTGCGATTCAGAATGCTGGGAGATACCCAGCCTGTCCCGGCCACATAGACCTGGCGGATGGCGGACTGGGCTTCACCAGACAGGTTCAGCCATAAAAATTTCCCCTGAAGGTCCTGCGGCAGACCCTCCGGGGATGGAATGGGCTCAATTACATTGCCTTTGATACGATAGCGCAGGTTCATGGCCGTGATGCAGATATGAGTGGCGTTGGCGGCCTCCGGTTCCTGTGCCCAGAGGGGGAAACAACTGTAGTCCAAGGCCAGCACATTTTCTCCTTCCTGATCGTCCGGGAACAGGGGCAGGCACTTTACCAGTTCCAGGACATGGATTCCGTCTGTGAGTCCCAGCACTCTGATCCCGGCAGCAGGCAGGGATTGGTAGCGGGCCAGAGCCTCCTCCAGTGTGGAATACTGCTCCACGCTCCGGCCCTTTCGCAGAGATCGCTTGGGGGGCAGGCGCAGATCGTCAATGGTGTAATAAGAAATGTTCATGTCTATCAATCACCTCATTCCATGGTCATCCCACCCATCATGGGGGATACGTCGCGTTGTTCCTGGCCCTTCAGCTCCATCAGCTTTTCCTTTGCCCAGTCTGGAAGGAATTCCTCCTTCAGGACGCCAATGAAGTCCGTCCGGTTCCACCGGGTCATCTCCCCGTCCCCCAGGCAGGTACAGCGGATGGAGCGGCCAATGGCGTTGGGGCGGCACCCGAAGCCGTCATGGGCCAGCCAGAGCTGGGCGCGTGCGTTCCAGTAGGACTCCTTCAGAGTATCCGGGGCGAGCACCAGCACTTTTCCCTCATAATTCAGTTTCTCGAAGGAATTCGGTTCGCACTGCTCCGGCCCGAATAGTTCCAGTCTGTCATACGCCTCCCGCACCTGGCTGATGAAGGCGTCCAGGCAGACGCCAGCGGTATCTACGGTAAAATAGCGGTTGTAGATTCCGTCATCCGGGATATAGGCGCTTTTCTGCCACTGGCGGTTCTCCTCACTGAGATACTGATCATACCCTGCGTCCCGGAGCGTGCTGGTCAGGACGAAGATGGTGCGCCGGAAGCCCCAGCGATCCAGAATACTCTGGGACGCCTCGGGCCGCAGGGAGCCATCCGTGTCGCTGCAGGCGCGGATGGCTCCCTCGATGTCTCTGGCGCAGGACACATTGGCTTGAAAACTCGCCTGCCAGAGCGATGATTCTCCCAGCCTGCGGGCATCCGCCTGGGAGTAGGGATAGAGGTACACTTCACGCTCCATAGACGGTATCTCCCACCATCAGACGCTCCTCCAGTTCGCCCATGCAGATCCCGATGTTCTCCAGCATTTTCAGCAGGTACTCCGGCACATCCCGCAGGTCGTTGTCGTATCCCGCCTCGCAGATAGTAATGGAATTCTCCTCCTCGTCCGCGTAGGCACAGAGCTTGACGCCGGCGGGAATGCCGGCCTCCTCCCGCAGGTCATCCGGCAGAGTAATCTCCTCATACGAGAAGTCCCCAAAGGGGCACTCGCCCCCGCAGCCATCGCAGGGACCGCACACCTTGATCAGATGTACTGCCAGATCCACCGTCAGCTGGTGCAGAGAATCCAGTGCGTGAATCAGTTCCATGGCGTTCATAGAAGCTTTCATGAGGACTGCCGCCCCCTCCAGCGCGTGTAGCTCGGCCTTCCCTCCGGCCTCCAGTCCGCACAGTTTGACGGCCGCGGTGGGGAGCGTCACGGGACCCCCGGTGATGTTCTTGTGAAATTTCATAATGATTTCCTCCTACGATTCATACATGGTTTCGCCGCTGTTCCAGTCAAACAGCGTCATTTGTGTGGGTACTGACCGGCTCCGCTCCCTCAGATCATAGTTTGCGATGAGCAGTTCCGGGAACTGGCAGTTTGGGTCATACCGCTGCTTGATATTGTTGATGCGGGTGGTTTCCATCAAAGAGATGCCGGGCTGGTCATACAGGTCGCGGACAAAGGCGTCATCGTTATAGGACAGCAGGAATTTCCCCTCGATCCGCATCAGGGCGTCCCGCAGGCGGATGTGGTCCGCCTCAGTGAAACCGTCCTCCCCGATGTTCTGGTAGTAACCCTCAGTGGCGTGGTAGGGCGGGTCCAGATAGAAAAAGCTCACCGGGCGGTCGTACTGCCGGATGAGCTTTTCAAAGTCCTTGTTCTCAATGACCACCTTGGCAAGCCTCCGGTGGGCCTGCTCGATGAGCGGGAAGTTGCTCCACATATCGTGGGGCTGGCTTCCGAAACTGGTCAGCCCGGAGGCATAGCTGTATCGGATGAGCTGATAAAACCATGCCGCCCGCTGGACGTCGCTGGCAGGACTGTCCCGCGCCAGGGCGGAGCGGACGCGGTCGAAGTCTTCCCTCGCGTTCAGCACATACCGCAGCGCCTCCATCAGCTCCTCCGGCTCGTCCCGCACACAGCGGTACAGGTTGACCAGCAGGCCGTTGAAGTCATTGTAGACCTCGAAGTCGTTGCCGGGAGGCTTGTGGAACAGTACCCACCCCCCGCCGCCGAACACCTCGATGTACCGCTCATAGTAGAGGGGGAACAGCCGGACGATCAGCTCCCGCAGGGCTTTCTTGCCCCCGATCCAGGACATGAAACTGTTCAGGGGACATCACCCCCGTCCAGCGGGAGGCGGATCTGCCCCGTGTCGAACCGCTCCAGAGAGCGGTTCAGACCGTGGATGGCCGCGGCGATGCCGCCGATCCGCCGGGTCAGATGGGCAATGGTGGCCCGCACCTCCTGCTCCGTGGCGGCATAGAAATAACCGCTCCCGCTGCTGGCGATGGGAACGCCGTCCCGCCGCAGCCGATTGACCAGATGGCGCACCTCGATGCCCTTGATGCCGAAGGTCAGCTCCAACTCCCGGCTGGTGGCGGCGCTGTTTGCGCCCAGATGGTACCGCTCCAGATACTCTGCCAGCCGCTCTTTTTCCATAGTCGCTCCTTTCCGGGACCTGCTTTCCCGAAAAAGGGCGCAAAAAAAGAAGGGGCCGTCTGCCCTCTCGGGAAAACGGCCCCTGTTTCATCATATTGATCACATAGTCATGCCAAACTCCGGCTGAGGCTCCGTGCGTTCATGGCAGAACTCCTGTCCGTTGCGGCGGATGTATCCTGTCTCGGCGGTATTGAGGAGATAGCCCTGCTGTTCCAGTTGGGCCTCTCCATACGCTTTCAAGTCGATGCCCCCTTGCAGAACAGGGTCCCGGAACACTGTTTCACCCTGCTTTTGCAGCACCTCCTCTCCAAACCGCTCCACATCCGATGCCGGACAGTAATCGTAGCAGTTCAGGTTCGACGCGATGTCCAGCGCCAGCTTCAGATCATGGCACTGCTCATACTCCAGCGCCGACCGGAACTTCTCCAGAAAGCGCGGCTCCCCTTGGCCCTGCTCCTGGAGCACATACCCCAAGTCGTTGCCGTCGTAGATCAGATCCGTCAGATCCTGATACTCGTCCAGACCCACAGACAGCTCCGGAAGGGAGCACCGCGCATCCAAGAGTCTGCACTCCTGAACTGTCTGAACTTTCAGCTCCCGTAGAGCCAGCCGGATCTCGTCCATCCGGCCCTCCTCGTCGATGGTGCTGTCCGGCAGGCACAGCCAGACGCCTTCCGGCACGGCGGGGGAGGCCAGTTTCAGCCGCAGGCTCCAGTCGGCGTCCAGCAGCTGATCCAGGTTGGTCCCATCATAGAATTGCCTGGGCTCCTGCCTGGGGAGCACTACGAAGCAGTCTCCCACGAAGATCCCCAGGTGGCTGTCCTCATAGTTCCATCCGATCTGCTCCAGGTTGGCGTAAGGGATGAGATCCGGCTGGCTGGCCTCGTACCGCAGGTAATATTCCCCCAGCTGCTCGTAGCTCCCCGCCGGGCAGATCACCTCGTAGTCCGGGAGGGCCAGTAGGAGATTGACGGCCTCCTTTGCCGTATTCGGATCCATCTTCCGGACCGCCAACTCCCGTTCCTCGCCGGCCTTTTCAGACAGCGCCTTCAGCTGGCCTCTGGAAATGATGGCCGCCGCCAGCTGGGTCTGTTCCTTCACCGACAGCGTCTCCAGCCGGTCTATGAGCCACTGGCGTTCCAAACTTTTGTTCTCCATCATGTCATCTCCATTCCGCTCCAGGCGGGGGCTTCCTTTTGCTCCTGCCGGAAGACGGGCAACTGGCCGCTGTCCTTCCGTCGGAGCAGGCCGTAGTCGGTGATGGCTGCGTGGTTCTCCTCCAGCATCTGCCGTCCAACCATAGCGGCCTGGGGCGTCTGGAACAGCTCCTCCGGCAGATCCGGGTACTTCTCCCGCAGGATCACCTCCGCATAATCCCAGGTCGCGGCCACATCCGGGCGGAGGTCATAGTCCTCCAGGCCGTGCATGAGCTGGATGGCGTCCTGCAGGTTGGGGCGTCCGGCCACAGACAGCAGGGCCTTGTACTTGATCCAGTCCGCCTCCTGCCAGGCTTGTTCCTTCTGTGCCAGACTTTTTGCGAATTCATTTGCCATGCCGATACCGCCCTCCTGGTCGATGGCATCGTCAACGGTATCCCGCAGAGAGGGGATCTTACAGTCGATACAGCGGAAGGCGCACTCGTCCGGCGAGGCCGCGTCTACCTCTCCCGCTGCCCGCCAGATGTCGGCGTCCTCAGCCGGGAGGTTCAGGATGGCGGTCTTATCGTTGTCATAGCTGGGGTCGTCAAAAAATCCCTTGCTCACCTCCAGTACCACCGGGGCGCTGGGGCGGGCGAAGCAGAACATCTCGCCCTTCCGATAGACCTCTTTGAAGTCACCGCCCGGCTCCGCATAGCCCCGGCTGGTAAACACGCCGTCGTGTTCCTCCTGGTGCTGTTCCCCCAGCAACTCCAGCAATCTCTCCCGAAAATCGCTGTCCTCGTCCATGGTGTCCACCAGGGCCATGGCTTCATCCGAAAGCATCTCGCCCTCGTACAAAAGCGCCCCAAGCTCCTTTGGATCGGAGACTTGGGGCGCCAAGAGACAGATATCCGCGTTGAACGTCAGGTTGATGAGGCGGGAGAGTGGGAAGGGTGTGGTGTGGTTTTCCTTCTCGATCTGGAGCAGGCAGTCCAGCCCCATCCGGTCATCCTCACTCAGCATGGTCAGCCGGAGGGCCAGCAGGTTCAGCTCCAGCAGATCCACATTCTGGCCGATCATATCCGATGTGATACCGGGATAGCGGATCCTGGTCAGCTCATTGCGGCAAGTTTTGACGTCCTGGACACGGGCTTTCTGGAGCGCGTCGTGGAGTTCAGCCTGGGTACACGGCATCGTCAGTACCGCGGAGGTCTTATAGCTTTCGGGGCCGCCGCTGCTGATCTCCACCTCGAAGATCTTCTTATCCAAGGGTCATCCCCCCTTCCTCCAGTTCTTCTCTCTGAATTTCATAGCTGCTGGGATCTGCCCCAGGCACGGCCCAGCCCGCCATGCTTCCGATCTCCATGGCCTGCCGCTGGGCAGGGGTGACGCCCAGGTTCCCGTTCAGCTCGTCCACCAGCTCCACATTCCGCTCCTTGTCCCCGGTGTCCCAGTCGGAGGGGTAGTAGCCGGACTCGCCCCGCTTGATGCAGATGAGCTGGCCGGTGGTTCGCAGGGTGGAGAAACACAGCTCCGGCAGCCCCTTCGCGACCTTGGGGGCAAACCGCTCCTGCTCGGTTCGGATGCTCCAATCATCCGAATTCCAAAGATGGACATACAGCTCGCCGCCGTCCACCCGGATCTCGTGCTGCTCAAAGCTCTCGCCCCATCCGTCCGACGCCTGGCCGGAAAGGTAGTCTTTCAGCTGCCCCAGCTCCGTCGGTGTGAGCTCACCGACCACCTGACACTCTGCCACGCCCCAGAGCTGACCGTTTTTCTCCTCCACGGTGAATACCGCCGAGCGCACCTTGGAATCAACGCTGTCCTGCTTGCCATACCAGTGCATCAGGCCCCGCTCTTTCTCCTCCGGCATCCGCTCTTTGACCAGAGCGCCCAGGATCGGATTCTCATAGTCCAACAGCGTCCGGCCGTCCCATGTCTCGTACTCCTCGGACGTGTTGCCCCATTCGTCCCGGGGGTAGAAGTCAGCGGTCAGGGGCATATAGAGTTTCAGCCGAGTGGGCTCCGGGGGATGGACAGTGAACCGATCCTCCCCGATGACCACACCCAGCTCCCGCCCATTGTCCCACTTCACGTGGAAGGTGCCCAGGTCATCGATGGCTCTCAGAGTGCCCATGGAGCCGGGCGGGATGGGCCGCGGGTCGCTGCCCATCTCGGTGAGCCGGATGCGGCTGCCTACAGGGTACTGCTCCCGGAAGAAATCCAGCCATTCTCTCGGTACTTCTCGCATTTCACATTCCTCCCATCGTGATGTCCTCTTGGGGGACTGTCTGTTCCAGCTCCTGCCGGAGGGTTTCCACAGCTTTAGAGACTACCGGATCATCCCGGAAACTCTCCAGTCTGCGGCAGTCGTCAAAGAACTGCTGTTCCCACTCCAGAGAGCGCACCAGGTCCACCGTGGCAACGCCGTCCTTGGTGACGCCCAGCCTCTTCTCCGGACGGTCGCTGTCGCGGTAGAGCTGGACCGCCTCCTCCAGCGTCAGATCCCGGTGGATCTGCTCCTCCGGGGCGCCGCAGTCGGTCATGACAAACCAGGCGTAGGTGTGGGGTTTACTCGGATCGGCGGTATCCCGCAGGGCCTGCTTACCGGCCTCCGTCAGCCCGTAGTTGCAGGCCCGGCGGGGATTTTCCTCCCCGGCGAAGTCCAGCAGGATGTCATCTGCTGCTTTCCGCACCTGGGGATCGTCCGTCAGTGTCTCATGCCGGAAACCCGTGGTGTCCCGGAATGGCAGTTCCTCCCGGATGGCCTGGAGGTACAGACCCGCATCGGTGAATTCCTGCTTCTCACCGCTGGCGAAGGTCACCCGGCCTACCAACCTGTTCTGACGGGCCAGCTCCTGCTGGCGGAGGTCGTAGCAGTAGAGGTAGCCCTGGTATTCACCCGGCCTGGGGGTGCAGCGCAAACAGAAACGGTATTGCTCCGTTTCCGCGATAAATCCGTATATGCGGTCATTTTTCGTGAGTTCACCTCCGTTTCGCCAGCAGTAGGAGCTCATAGTTGCTAAGTCCTTCAGCGGGCCGTTCTGCCGCATGGCGTCCACGAATTCCTGCAGGGCCTCCTTGAATTCCGGCGTGTTGAAGCGGTCGCCGTTGTGGGGCCACCAGGTGTGATGGAAGACTTTCCTGCTGGAACCGAAGTCCATGCGGAGGTGGCCCACGGTGCCCAGCGCCGTATCCTGGCCCTCGTCGGAATAGAACAAACCCGCCTCCTCACGGGAAGCGGGCCGCAGGTCAAATGGGCTTGTCTGTTGGAAACTGCTTTGTTTTTTCACTTGGATCACCTCATTCCTGTTTTGTGAACACAACCAATACCACAACCTGTGGCGAAAGTCTACCGCAAAAGGTGGAGAAAATTCAGGTCATCCGCATCCCCATCTCCGGCTCCGGGGACTCCATGATCTGTTCCAGATGTTTGGGGTCTACCACAACTTCTGATTCATTTCTGCCGTTGAAAAAGGCGAGGATGTATTTCTTCGGGATCTGGGCCTCGTAGACGGTGCCCTCCTCACCGAAGCGGTGGGCGAACCACTCTGCGGTCTCCCGATCCAGTGTCCAGGACAGCGCTTTGATATTTTTGGCGTTGTAGGAGGTGACGCCCCGATAAACGGTCACGGGATCGTCTAAAGAGCGGTACACCGTGTGCTCCTCCTCGTCCATTAGGAGCTCCGGCGGGACGGAGCGGAATAGAGCCAGCAGTTCTCTTTTGCTGACATTGCGGTCCTGATTGGGGCATTCCTCCAGGATCCACGCATGAGCCAGCAACTGGCCCAGATCCTCCTGAGAGAGAACGGGAGCGGTAAATTTGAGAAAGGTCAGGTAATAGGGCTTGTTCAGGAGGAAAAAGACCTGGGCGGTATTTTCAGCACTGTCGATCTGTTTGCCCACCATCTCACGCCACGTGGCGAGGTCTTCTTCCTTGTTGAGCAGGTCGACCATGGAGAAGCTGCCATCCTCGTTCTGAGTGGCGGTGATCCCGGTGCTTGTAAATGGGTGGCTGACAATAGCCGGCGAAAATGAAGTTTGCGCGATTGGCATATCGAGGAGTACATGGGCAATCGACTTTACCCTGGCAAGATCGGTCTCCTTCCGCATCAGGTGAGGCCCCCCATCCCCATAGACTCCTCCTGCTCTCTCTGGTATTGTTCCCCGGGATCCTCCCGCATCAGCTCCTCCAGTGACAGAGCCCCCTGATAGGAGATATAGCCCTGCTCCGTAAACATCCCCTGTTTCCGCTCCATGCACCGGCGCCCGTACTTCCCATAATCATAAAACTCGTCCAGATTGCTGTCGTAGTCGAAATGGCCGGAGTCTTGGATCATATATCTGCCGTACTCCTCTGGGGTGCTCACATTGGGAATGAAATCGAACAGCTCCAAATTTTCCGCCAAGCGGCGGATCTCAGCGGCGCTTTCCGGTTTGGCAAAGCTCACTGCGGCATCCAGCTTGAGGCGGTCCGCCTGCGTCAGCTTGGAGATAGCTGCGCACATGGCATTGAGGTCAAAGACGCTCTCCTGCTCCAAGGCGCAGGCCGTCTTGACTGCAGCGGGTAAATTATCGCCCTGAACATCCAATCTCGCAAAATCTTCACTTTCCATTCCATCCCGATAGAGCATCCGTTCTATCTGGAGTTCCGATGTGGGGAGGTACAGCCAAAGGGCATCGCTACCATTGGCGTCCGTGTGGATGGGGCGCAAGGTCAAAGCAATCAGGCTGCGCTCATACAGATACGCCGGAAAGTTTCTGCCCTGGTAGGCTTGACTGAGCTGCATCCCGTTGTCGTAGACCACCCCGTAGGGGGTGATGGTACCCTCATTCTCCGAGATCAGGAGCAGGGCGGTCTCCACACCGTCCAACTGTTCCAGTTCTTCCATGGAGGCGCAGCCGCCGTGGAGGTTCATGTAATGCTCCCGGCCGATCTGCTCCAAGTCGGAAAAATCCGTGATGACCGTGGCCTGCTGGCAACAGAAGGTCAGGTTGATGAGGTCGGTCATATCGGAGAGTCCCATCTTCACTGCCATTCCCTGGAACTGGGCCAGCTCCCCGTCAGAAAAACTGTCCAGACGCTTGACCATGTAGTCCAGTTCGTCCACATTGATCCTGCGCCCCTCCAGACATTTCAGACTGGGGGCGCTGCCCTCGATCTCCTCCACCGTGCAGTCCCTTGCCCGCGGGTCTCCGATATCCAGCGCCTCCAGCATCTTGATCGTGTCGTCATACTGATCCCGGGAGATGGGGAAGGGGATGGTGACAAGCCCATATTCCAGGTGGTCAGCGTTATAGAGCGCCGCTTTGATTTTCATACTTTGCCTTCTCCTCTCTATTCAGTTTTTCTACCCTGGTGCGCATGCAGTCATCCCCGCTGCCCCAGCAGAGGAAACCGTGGGCGGGATAGGGGCACCCCTCACAGCGGGAGAACTGCCGGCAGACCGGCTTCTGCGGCGGCTCTGGGGGGCAGGCGGGCGCGGCTCTGACCCGCACCTGGCGGAGAACTGAGCGCGCCTGCATCTGCGCCACCGCGGCAGCATGAGGCAGGCAGCTATATTCACTCTTTCTGGTCATGTCTGATTTCTCCTCAAAATGCAAAAAGGGGCCGTATTCTGCACTCGGCAAAATACGGCCCCCATTTGATTTAGCGTTGGATTTATAAATTCATTTGTGGTTCCTGACTCTGTGTCTGTTCCAGCCTTGTTTGAAGATCCGGGACGGTGTATTCGATTTTTGTTCTGGCTTCCTGGATCGCTTTCAGCGGTTTCTCCTCTGGCTCAGGTCCTTCCTCCAGCAGGAAGTTTGTGGCCCGGTATAATTCTGTCAATTCTTCCGGAGAGAAAAGCTGGGCCTTGGAGATCAGGCCAGAGCGGACAGCGAAGTCCTGCTTGGCGCTTTGAAAGTCATCTTCATAGTAGTGTCCGTGGCAGACCCCCTGTCGTTCATAGGCCCAGACCCAGGTGACGAACTGGTATCCCAGCCCGTTTCCCCGTTCCTGCCCTGCCAGCACCGCACCGCCGAAATCCGCCAGCAGGCGAAAGTCCTCATGGAGCCCAGAGGCACGAAGGGGCAGTGCCTTCTCCATGGCCTCCACATACCCATATACCTCGTCCGCTGTCACAGCGACCTGATGGTACAGCTCACTGGCCTCCTCGTTTTGGCTCCCGTCTGGCAGCAGGAAGACGTCGCTTGCCGGGGACACATAGAGGACCGGCCGGTCGTGGAGGAATACATCCAGCCGCCGATCCTCTTTGATGGCAGATTGGATCCCATCCACGCTCAGCCGGCGGGACAACTCAGTCAAATACTTATTTTTCATCAGAACACCTCGCAGTCGATTCATAAAATAGAAAAGCCGGGGTCCTGCATCCAGGATCCCGGCCAAAAGCACGTTGCAGATTCTTCGTTCAATATGCGGGTTTGAGTCCCACCTGAACGAAGGTCCAGTATTGAAATATCGAAAAAATGAGGCCCGTAGATTCGTTGATCTACGGGCCTCGGAAGCCTTGAAAACACTGGACTTTTCTGCCCAATATCTTTCTTAGCCTCCTCTTTTGGTGCGCGAGGCGGGAGTCGAACCCGCACGCCCTTGCGAGCACTGGCACCTGAAGCCAGCGAGTCTACCAATTCCACCACTCGCGCAAGTGGGGCTGTTCTTATGTATCGTTCAGAACGAATGAGATTTTACCACAGGAATCTCTCCCTGTCAACCGGTTTTGAAAAAATTTTTTACCCCACAAAACATTTTTTCACAGCCGCCCCTCACCGCAGGTACAGCAGCGCCAGGGTGAGGGCGGCGAAGGCGGCCCCGGAGAGCAGCAGCCCCCGGTCCTGGTAGAGCACCTCCACCGGGTCGCCGTCGGAGCTTCCCTCCACCACCATGCTGTATTTCAGACACAGGCAGAGCATTAGGGGCACCGTCCACACCAGAGCCAGGTCCCGGTCCACCGTCCACAGGGCGTAAAACACCACCGCCAGGGTGAGGCACATCTGCATGTTCTGGGAGAGGAACGCGTCGCTGTAAAAGCGCAGGACCAGGCGGCCGCTCCCCCGGGCGGTGCGCAGCTCTCCCCTCCGCTTGCTCAGCCCCAGGTAGAAGGAGAGGGCGGTCACCGTGAGGTACAGCCATCCGGAGACGGCGATCCCCGTCACCGCCGCCCCGAACAGCACCCGCAGCAGAAAGCCGGACACCAGGATGGCCAGGTCCAGAATGGGGACGTCTTTCAGCCCCAGGCTGTACCCCAGGTTCAGCAGGACGTACAGGACCAGGCAGCCCCCGCTCTCCGCCGGGAGCCGCCCCAGTGGGAAGATCCCCGCCGTCAGGGCAATCAGGACCGCCCCCTCCGCCGCCGCCCGGGGGACGGACACCGCCCCGCTGGCGATGGGCCGGCGGCATTTGGTGGGGTGCAAGCGGTCCCGCTCCCGGTCCCGGACGTCGTTGAAGATATACACCGCGCCGGCCGCCCCCCAGAAGGCCAGCGCCGCCCACAGGGACCGCGCCAGCAGCTCCCCCTCCCACAGGCGGCCGCTGAACACCAGGGGAAACAGGACCAGCAGATTTTTGACGCCGTGCTTGGGCCGCAGCAGCTGAATATACCCCTTCATCCGCCCGCCTCCCCTCTCTGCCCCGCCCACTCCTCCGCCGGGACAAAGGAGATGGACAGGTCTCCGGGCTCTTGTATGTAAAAGCGGCTGCCGATTTTATCCGTGTCCCCCTCCCACAGGTAGTCCCCGTTTGGATAGGCGGGCAGGACCACCTCCCGCCGCCCCTGGGCCACGGCCTCCTCCAGGGCTGCCAGCCGCTCCACCTCCAAAACGCGGATGGGGAAGAACAGGGACAGGTAAAAGGCCAGCGCCCCCGCCGCCAGTCCCAGCGCCGCCCCCCGGACCGGCCGGCGGGGCAGGAGGCCCAGGGGCAGGGCGGACAGCAGATTCCCCGCCGCGATGGTCAGACACACATAGGACCAGTACAGGCACCGGGGCCCGATGGGCGAGACCGCCAGCAGGGGAAGCGCCCCCACCCCGGCGCTGGCCAGGAAGAACAGGGCCCGGTTCTTCCGCTCTCCTCTGGGCAGCCAGCGCCGGCAGCCCGTCCACAGGGCCGTTCCCCACAGGACCGCCGCCAGCGCCTCCCCCATGGTCCACTCCCCCCGCAGACCGCAGAGGATAAAGCAACCGCAGCCCGCCGCCAGCAGGACCGCCAGCAGCCGGTCCGGCCCCGTCCGCCGGGCGGCGGCAAACCACGCCAGCCCCAGGGCGGTCAGAGCGAGGTACAGCACCGGGCACCTGGAGATCAGGCCGGAGACGACCACCGGGAGGTTCTCCCCCGCGTTCGCCCACAGTCCGGCGGAATAGGCTCCCCCGCCCCAGATCAGCCCGTAGGAGGGGGACAGGAACAGCACCAGCGCCCCCAGCAGGGTCCCGGTGCAGAAGGCGGTTGCAGAGGCTGACGTGATTCCCCTCCACCGGGACCACGCCAGCAGGACAGCTCCGGCCCACACCCCGTACAGGGTGACGTGCTCCACAAACAGCGCTCCGCACACCCCCAGGAGAAACACCGCCGCCGCCCGGGGGACTCCCCCGGGGACGGGCCGTTCCGCAAACAGGTCCCCCAGCAGCCGGAGGGCGGCCAGCGTCAGGGTGACCGGGGGGACATAGTTGAAAAAGCCCGCCGCCCAGGGGTAGATCTGGGCGAACATGTCCCGGGGCAGGGCCAGCAGGGCGGCCGCCGTCAGCAGCGTCCCCCACACGGTGCGGAAGCCCCCGTGCCCGGCGGCCAGGCGCACCGTCCCAAAGAGGAAGGCGGCCCGGAGCAGCTCCCGGAGCAGCCGGCGGCTCCCGGCGGCGTAGGCCAGGAGATTGCCCAGAATCCGGCCGTTGTAGGTCCGCCAGCCGGCCAATACCGCCTCCAGCAGGTCTTTGAGGCCGGTCAGATGCCGGCCCAGCTCCTCTCGGAACCAGTCGTCCCCGGTGAGGGGAAACAGCCCGCACAGGGCCAGCAGGGCCAGAAACAGGGCTGCAAGACCCGCCCGCTCCCAGGCCCGGCCCGCGCCGGGGCGCGCCAGCCCCGCCCCCTGTGCCCTCGCCTCCGTCTGCCGGTTCAATTCCGCGTCCCCTCCTCTCGCCGCCTCTCACGGCTCTCTATGGTACAAACGATTTTCCTCGACAAAATGCAACAAAAAAAGAGGGACCTGCTCTGCCGGCATGCCCGGCAAAACAGGTCCTTG
>UMHQ01019801.1_pt1 | contig 21947 bp, 19 predicted proteins | sample 1965531 | NCBI WGS metagenome assembly UMHQ01 (sample SAMEA4836098, study PRJEB28245) | human gut metagenome | biome: gut microbiome; material: fecal sample | place: Denmark | collected 2008 | reverse complement strand
ACCAGGGAGGACAGGGTGGACATGGAGGCGGACAGCACCAGGATCACCACAATGGCGATGAGCACGTCGGGCAGTCCGGAGAGCATGGTGGGGATGATGGAGTCATAGCCGTCGGCAGCCACGTCCACCTGGTCGGAGAACAGCCGCCCGAAGCCCCCCAGGAAGTAGCACCCGCCGGCGACGATGAGGGCGAACACGGTGGAGATGATCATGCCCTTGTGGACGGCGGTCTCGCTCTTGATGGCGTAGAACTTCTGGACCATCTGGGGCAGACCCCAGGTGCCCAGGCTCGTGAGGAGCACCACCCCCAGCAGATTCAGGGGGTCGGGGCCGAAGAAGGAGGCGAACACGCCGGGGGTAGAGGAGGAGGCGGGGTCGCTGACCCGGGCCAGGCCGTCCAGGGCGGCCATAAAGCCTCCCTGGCTGTTCAGCACGGCGGCGATGACGGCGACGATGCCCACGATCATGATGATGCCCTGAATGAAGTCGTTGATGGCGGTGGCCATGTAGCCCCCGGCGATGACGTACACCCCGGTGAGCACCGCCATGACAATGACGCACACGGCGTAGTCGATGTCAAAGGCCATGCCGAACAGCCGGGACAGGCCATTGTACAGGGAGGCGGTGTAGGGGATCAAAAACAGAAAGGTGATGGCCGAGGCGGCGATCTTCAGCGACCGGGAACCGAAGCGCTTGCCGAAGAACTCGGGCATGGTGGCGCTGTCCAGATGCTGGGTGATGATCCGGGTGCGGCGGCCCAGCACCGCCCAGGCCAGCAGCGAGCCCAGAATGGCGTTGCCGATGCCCGCCCAGGTGGCGGCCACGCCGTATTTCCAGCCGAACTGTCCGGCGTAGCCCACAAAGACTACGGCGGAGAAGTAGGAGGTGCCGTAGGCAAAGGCGGTGAGCCAGGGCCCCACCGACCGTCCGCCCAGTACGAAGCCGTTTACATCGGAGGCGTGCCGGCGGCAGTACAGGCCGATGCCCACCATGACCGCGAAAAACACCAGAAGCATACCCAGTTTGATTGCCATAAGAGGATCTGTCCCTTCTCTTGTTTCTTTCAACGATTTGCTGCGTTGACGCGTTACAGTTTAACGCAGAGAAGCAATAAAGTCAAGAGGGGAAACCACATTTTTTTCGCCGCCGCGCCGGGGCTGCATCCCGGAAACATACCAACCCTTTTCACAGAATACAGTAGAGGGAGGGGGGATGAGCTTGGCACGGGAACGTGGAATGACCGCCGGGGGGAGCGTGCTGTTCCTCACGGTGCTGGGGACCCTGTCTCAGCTGCTGGGATTCGGCTACCGGGTGGCCCTGTCCCGTATGGTGGGGGCGGAGGTGATGGGCCTCTATCAGCTCATCATGCCGGTGTACTCCGTCCTCCTCTCCCTCACCGCCGTGGGACTGACGGCGGCGGTGTCCAATCTGACCCCCCAGTATCTGGCTTTAGGCAACAGCCGGGGGATTCCCCAGCTGCTGGGCACCTGCCTGAAAATTCTGTTTCTGCTGATGGTCCCCATTTCGGCGGTGGTCCTGCTGTGCTACGACCCCATCTCGGTCTACTGGCTGGGGGACGCCCGGACCCAGCTGGGGCTGATCCTCCTCCTCCCCTGCGTGGCCCTCACCGGGGTGGAGAATCTGCACAAGCACTTCTTCTACGGCTCCAGCCTGGTGCGCCCCCCGGCGGTGGCCGAGCTGCTGGAGCAGCTGGTGCGTACCGGGGCGGTGCTGGGCCTGCTGGCCTATTTTCTGCCCCAGTACCCGGAGCGGGTGGTGGGCCTTATTGTGGCGGGCATGGTCATCTGCGAGGTGGCCTCCGCCGTAACCCTCACCGTGCTGTGCCGCTGGAGGCTCCGCCGCATGGGCCTGAAGGGCCCCGGGGAGCCGGGGAGGGTGCGCCGGAGACGGGTATTCTCCATCGCCCTGCCGGTGGGGCTCAACGCCCTGCTGGGCAATCTCATGGGGGCGGTGAACGCCGCCCTGGTGCCCCAGAAGCTGGTGGAGGGGGGCATGGAGCCCTCCCAGGCCATCTCCGAGCTGGGGGTGGTGTGCGGCATGACCCTGCCCATGCTGGCCCTGCCCACCGTCTTTTTAAGCGCCATGAGTCTGGTGCTGGTCCCCCGGCTGGCCCGGTCCACCGCCCTGAACCGCCCCCAGGCGGTGCGGGACACCGTCTCCAAGGCCCTGTCCGCCGTGTCGGTGCTGGCCCTCCCCGCCATGGGGATGATGGCGGTGCTGGGGGAGGAGCTGGGGGTGCTCCTGTTCCGCCAGGAGGCGGTGGGGGAGTACCTCCTCCCCCTGGCGGCGGCCACCGCTCTGAGCTGCTACCAGGCCATTCTGGGGGCCTCCCTCAACGGTGTGGGCCGCCAGGGGACGGTGGCCTGGATCTCCCTGGTGTGCGACGGGGTACAGCTGGCCTTCACCGCCTGTCTGGTGGGCGTCCCCTCCGTGGGCATGGGTGGCTTTGTGGCGGGGATGCTGGTCTCCACCGCCCTGGGGCTGGTCCTGTGCGCCTGGCGGCTGCGCGCCTTCACCGGACTGTCCTTCCGGCTGTTTCACTGGGTGACCGCCCCGGGGCTGGCCGCCCTCCTGTCCGCCCTGGCCACCAACCTGCTGTTTCAGGTGCTCCGGGACAGCGGCGTGCCCGTCCTCTGGCGCATCCCCGGCGCCCTGGCCTTCGGCCTGGTCCTCTATATCGCCGCCCTCAGCGCCCAGGGGGTGCCCCTGCGGGGGCTGTTCCGGCTGGAGTAAGGGAAACGCCGCCCATACGGGCGGCGTTTTTCCTTTGCTTCAAGATTTTCCTGTCCCCATCAGCTTCCGTCTCCAGAAATGGGGATCAGCGCCTGTAATAGCTCCTCCCCTGTGACACCTAACTGCGCATCATCCCCTGCGAATGGGATGCGCAGCAAATATTGCTGGTCCACTTCATAGACATATACGTAGATGCCGGAGCCAATATCCTGCGTATCCCCCAGAAGGGAGAGAACCTCGGCCCGTGTCATGACCGGGGTCAGTTTTTTGATCTGGTCGGAGGTTACCTGCGCCGGTGTCTCCGCCGGTTCCTGGTGTTCCGTCCGCAGGGCAAGAATCTCCTCCGTCAGAGGACTGCTCTCCCCCGCGTCAATGGTCTTTGCCGCTTCCTTCACTTCTGACCGGGAGTAATCCCTTAGTTCTTCCACCGGAATCCCCAAGGAGTTGAGATAGTCCGCCGCCGCATGGTACTGAACCGTATCAATGGCAAATGCGGTAAGCGGCAGCAGCAGGCAGAGGCAAGCGGCGGCCGCCCCCCACCTCATCCAGCCGGACTTTTTAGCTCTGCGGCCCACTCCGGCCTCTTTCACATAGGTCTCGTCTATATCGCCGAGGATTTCACAAAACACTTCTTTTCTCACAGCTCAAATCCCCTCTCTAACAGGTAGCGGTGCAGTTTGGCGCGAAGGCGGCTCAAAACCACCGACACATGGTTTTCTGTCATTCCAAACCGGGATGCAATATGGGCAATACGGTCAAAGTACCAGTACCGGCAGACAAAAATGCTTCTCTTATCCGCAGGAAGCTGTTCCAAAAATGCGTCTATCGCCTTTATCAACTCCCTGCGGTCTATTTCCTGTTCCACACTGTCTGTATTCGATACAAGCTCCGCGATTTCTTCCAGGACGGCCGGAGCCTCCCCACCGCCCCGCTTGTCTGCGGTATTGCATTTATATCGGTTGAAGGACAGGTTCCTCGTGATTTTTCCCAGGAATGCAGACAGAACGCTGGGCCTGTGGGGCGGCATGGAGTTCCACGCGCTCATATATGTATCGTTGACGCATTCTTCGGCATCTTCTGCATTGCCCAGTATGTTTCTGGCAATCGAGGCGCAGTAGGCTCCATATTTGTCCGACGTAGCGGAAATGGCCTGCTCATCCCGATCCCAATATAGCTGTACGATTTTCCCGTCATCCACGCGCTTCCACCTCGCTTTCAAATTTCCCCGTTCACTGATATACACAACTTTTGCGCCAAAATCTTACAACCCAAGCCACACTTTTTTAGCCGCCTCCTGCCTACGTCAGGACCACAGAAACAGAAACGCCGCCCATGTGGGCGGCGTTTCTCTGTCATGAGAACAGGAACCCCTGCAGCTGTCCCAACAGCTCCATGGATTTGAATTTCAGCACATAGCCCTGGTCCTCCTCGGTGATGAGGGCGGCCTGGTCCTGGGAGAAGTACCCCGCGGCGGCGGCGTCCTCCACCGTGTCGGAGGCCGCCCCCAGGCACAGGGGCGGGAAGGCCACGCACCACCAGTTCTGCCCCTCCCCCGCGCCGATGACCACCCGCAGGGCGGTGTACTCCCCGGCGGGGAGGGCGAAGCCGTCGTACTCCTTGGTGGGGAACCAGCACTTCTCCAGAGAGGCGGTCACCGGGTAGTCATACCCCGCCGCCTCCACCGTCCCCTGCCCCGTCCGGGCCAGCTCCCCCAGGTGATCGGACAGGGCATCCCTGGCCTCCTCCAGACTGGCCTCCTGGGGATAAAACTCCTCCGTGACCGAGAGCACCGCGTCCCGCACCTGGAGCTTCAGGGCCTGGTCCTCCGGAGTGTCCGAGTTGGCAATCACATGGAACCGGATCACCCGGCCGGCCAGCTGGGTCTGCTCCTCCCCCAGCCAGAAGCCGCACAGGAGGGCGCACAGCACCCCCGCCATCAGGGCGATCTCCCACCGCTTTAAGCTGCGATCCAAAGGCATAAAAAACACCGTCCATTCTATTGGCATCCGTTATGTATCGGTACCCATAGAATAGCCGGTGTTTTCTCTTTTTAAACCGTCTCGCACAAAAAAGTGTCCCGGTAGCGCTGGGCCAGACAGGCCCGGGCCTCCTGGGCCGCCTCCAGGCGGTCGAACAGGCCGAAGGCGGTGGGGCCGCTGCCGCTCATGTTGGCCCCCAGGGCCCCGCACTGGATCAGGATGTTTTTAATCTCGGCCACCCGGGTATAGAGGCGGGCAGGGAGTACGTCCTCAAAGACGTTGTACATCCGCCGGGCCACGCCCCCCAGGTCTCCCGCCTCCAGGGCGGCCACCAGTCCGGCGGTGTCCGGCCGGCGGCGGAGCTTCACCCGGTCGGCCTGGGCAAACAGCTCCGGGGTGGAGATGGGGAAGTCGGGCTTGCAGGCCACCACCCAGCACCGGGGCAGGGGGGGCAGCGGGGTGAGCACCTCTCCCCTCCCCTCCGCCAGGGCGGTGCCCCCCAGCACGCAGTAGGGCACGTCGGAGCCCACCCGCTCCCCCAGCCGGGCCAGCTCCGTGGGGGAGAAGGGCTCCCCGGAGCGCTGGTTCAGGGCCCGGAGGACGGCGGCGGCGTCGCTGCTCCCCCCGGCCATCCCGGCGCACACCGGGATGCGCTTCTCAATGCGGATGTCCAGGTTTTCCGGCTCCCGGCCCAGGACCTCCCAGAACCGGAGGGCGGCGGCGGCGGCCAGGTTCTTCTCCCCGGTGGGGAGAAAGCGCAGGTTGGCGCTCACCCGCAGCCCCTCCCCCTGGTTCTCCTCCAGAGTGAGGGTGTCCGCCAGGGTGATGGACTGCATCACCATCCGCAGATCGTGGTAGCCGTCCTCCCGCTTGCCCAGAATGTCCAGGGTCAGATTCAATTTGGCAAAGGCCTGTATTTCCACACCGGCACCTCCCCGCCAGGGATTGGATTTCGGTCAGCCCCGGATCTTCCGGGCCTCCAGATAAAAGCGCTTGTCGTGGGCCTCCCCCATGGAGAAGGTCTTGCGGGGGAGCACCCCGTCCCGGATGACCGTGGGGAAGAGCTCCTCCTTGCCCATAGCGGGCAGCAGGAATCCCACCGTGTCCGGCTGGGCGGCGAGCTTCCGCACCACGTCCTCCCCGTGGATGTAGTCCACCCGCACCCCCTTGTGCCGGGCCAGGTACCAGTCCAGGAAGTTCTGGAGGGTGCCCACCGGCAGCTGGGCCGCCGGGTTGGGGACGGAGATTACCCCCTGGGTCTCCCCGTACACATAGGTCAGCTTGTGGCCGGCCCCATCGCCCCGCTTAGCCCCCGGGTAATACTCCGTCAGAGCCTCCAGCAGTTCCTCCGGCTTCGCCCCGAACACCAGGCGGTGGATGGGCTCGAACTCCAGGGAGGCGTCGTGGAGGTTGTCCAGCTCCACCAGGGCGTACCGGGCGGGCAGGTTGGCCCAGTGCTCCGGGGGGGTGAGCCGCTTCTGCCGCTCGTAGCACTCCTTGGCGGTGGCCAGGGAGTGGTTACCGTCCCCCACGGCGAAGAGCATCACCGCCGCGTCCTGGGTGCCGTAGCGGGCGTTGAACTTTGCCGGGTCGGCCAGGGCGGACAGGGCCCGGGCCACCTGGGCCTGCTGGTCCTCCGTCAGCTCCCAGCCCTTGATATGGCCGCCGCGCTCCATCAGGTCAAAGTCGTACAGCACCTGCATGGAGTCCGTCTGGTCCGCCAGGGGCTCGATCACCGTCTGGTCCGGGTCGTCCACCAGGAGCATCACATGGGGCAGCTCCACCGGGGCGTTCTTCCGCACCGCCACCCGGGGCGGGATGCGGGAGAGCACCGTCCCCTCGGTGGCCCGGATGGGGGCGAAGGAGCCCGGCTCATAGTCGTACTGCTCCAGGTCCACCATGCCCATCAGCCCACGGCGCACCTTGCCGTTGTCCAGGGTGCGCTCCACGTAGAACAGGGCGCCGGGGTGCTCCACAAACCGCCCCTCCCGCAGATACCGGCTCATGGTGTTGTTGATCTCCATGATGTCGGTCTCCACATTGGGGCCCTCCAGACAGCTCTCCGGCAGGATCAGCCGCAGGGTGGAGGGGGACCGGCCCACGTACTCCTCCACCCGCTGCCAGTACTCCGGCTGGGAGGTGTACTGGTCGCAGGCCACCACGCTCCACTTGGAGTACTCGCAGTCCTTGGGCAGAAGGATGTCCGCCGGGCGGAAGGGGAGGGTTTCAAATAAATCGTTCATCAATGGTCACTCACTTTAATTGGTCTCTTGATGCAGGGGGAGTTTCGCCGACATCTTCGTCTTTCTCACTTCTGTAGGGCCCGATGCCCTCATCGGGCCGCTGGGTGGTTCTTTTCGCGGGGGATTTCGCCGCCGGCCCGGTTTCCGTTTACTCCGTAGGGCGCGACGACCCGGCGCGCCGTCTCGGGGGGCACAGGGGATTTCGCCGCCTGCGGGCGGCGACCTTCTTTTTCCATGGCGAAAAAGAAGGCAAAACGCCCCCGGGGACGCGCCCGATGGGCTACGGCTCCGCTTCGCTCCGCCTAGGCCCATAGGCCGCTTTCCCCGGACCCCATTACGGGGGACACACTCCTGTTTGATGCTGCTGGATTTCCGGCGCGCAAAATCTGAGTGGTCGCTTGCGATTCCTTCCGGGCCCACTGGGGCCCTGGGTTTGCAAAAATTCAGGGTCTATGCGATTCCACGACTGCGCCTGGCTATGACGAGCCAACGCTCCCGGTGCGTATTCTGGCGGGCGCATGCTATGCGCCCCTACTAGCTTCCGGTGGGCTGTAGGGGCGGCTATCAGCCGCCCGAAAGCCTTCCCCTTGGGGGGAAGGTGCCGAGCGAATGCGAGGCGGATGAGGGGGCAGATTTCTGCCTACTTTGTAGGTGCGGCCCCCCTGGACGTCACACTGTGGGAAAGGTTACTTTTTGAGCCGCTCCCACTCCTCCATCCGGGAGATTATGGCGTCCAGCTTTTCCTCCATCCGGTCCCGCTGTTTTTGGACCTCCCGGCAATGGACCACCAGCGCTCCCACACCCACAGCCGCCGCAGCAAGCAGGAGCAGGGCTCCGATAAGGGCAAACAGATCAAGGGAGCTCAGCCAGGCTATCAGGTAGACGAGGACAAGAAATCCAAAAATGACTGCCACGGTCTTCATAGAGCACACTCCTCTCGCAAAGCCTGTCTTTGCTTCTGCTCTGTGGGGTCACTCCTCAATGTGGTTTGAAGCGCGGTCCGATTCCGGCTTCTCCGTCTTGGAGGTCAGGGCATTCAGCTTCTCCTCAATTCGGATCAGCCGCAGGGTGACACAGAACAACGCCGCGAAAAGCGCGCCCGCGCAGAGAATCCCGCCAAAAACCACACCCATATCGCCCAACAGAACCAGGACGACATAGATCAGCACAGAAAATCCGAGTGTTCCGCCCAGAAACAGCAGCATCGGTCTCTCTCCTCTCTGGATTGGTCCGCAGAATTAGTCCATAGCCCCCTTGATGGCGCGGAGCAGGTCGCCGAACTCCTCATAGGCGGGCAGCTCCGGGTGGTCGGCCTTGATCTGCGGGGTGCTCTTGAACAGGAAGCCCGCCTTGCTGGCCTGGATCATGCCCAGGTCGTTATAGCTGTCCCCGGCGGCGATGGTGTCGTAGCCGATGGACTGCAGGGCCTTCACGGTGGTGAGCTTGGACTGCTCACAGCGCATCTGAAAGCCGGTGATCTCCCCGCTGGGGGCCACCTCCAGGGAGTTGCAGAAGATGGTGGGGTAGTCCAGCTTCTTCATCAGGGGCATGGCGAACTCCTCAAAGGTGTCGCTGAGAATGATGACCTGGGTGAAGGAGCGCAGCTCGTCCAGGAACTCCTTGGCCCCGGGCAGGGGGTCGATTTTGGCAATGGTGGCCTGAATTTCCTTCAGACCCAGGCCGTGCTCCTTCAGGATGCCCAGCCGCCACCGCATGAGCTTGTCGTAGTCGGGCTCATCCCGGGTGGTGCGGCGCAGCTCCGGAATGCCGCTGGCCTCGGCGAAGGCGATCCAGATTTCCGGGACCAGCACGCCCTCCATATCCAAACAGGTGATGTACATCGTTTACCTTCCTCTCATTGAAACGTCGCGTTCTGCTTTCTCCGCGCTCCCGCCCGGCGGAGGGCGGCAGCCGTCATTCCATCTTTGGGCGAAGGCCCGCCCCGCGGGACGGACCTTCTGAATTTACTCCGCATATTCCTGAATCAGCCGGGAGGACCAGGAGATCAGCGTCTCGCACAGGGCGCGAAACTCCGGCGTCTCCGGCGCGGCCAGGGCGGTGGCCCGCTCCCGCCCCTCCAGGACGGCCCGGTCCTCCTCCCCCAGGCGGGGCAGGAGCTCCCGGGGGCGGGTCAGGTCCTCCCCGGTCTCCAGGAAGTGCTTGGCCTGAAGAAGAAAGCCCGCCTGCTTATAGAGCTCCCCCAGCATGGGGACGCTCCTGTCGTGGAGCCGGTTGTGGACGGCGGCGTGGTAGATGCCGCAGGCCCCGGCGTGGACCGCTTTCTGAATGTCCCTCCGCTCCACCGGCGGGAGAATCTCATCCAGAGAGCCCAGCCAGGGGCGGGTGTCCCGGGCAAACTGGAACAGCTCGGACCGCTCCCAGGCGGCCAGCTCCTGTCTCCCGGACACAAAGCCGCACACCAGCTCCCGGTTTGGAATCCGGTCCAGAAGCCCCTCATAGGCGTCCAGGTCGGCGGGGGTCAGCCGGTCCAGCACCACCACTACGTCGATGTCGCTGTCCGGCCGGCCCTCTCCCCGGCCCCGGCTGCCCTGAAGTCCCACGAAAACCAGCCGGTTTTCAAATATGATTTGTAATTCTTTTAAAAATAAGTCCATCCAGGACTCTATATTCAAGGGGTCTCCCCCACTGCTGCCTGCAGTATTCATCGGATCATTCTTAATTCTTAACTCTTAATTCTTAATTTTCTTTGCCCTTCAGGTTCTGAAGGAAGTTGTCCAGCCGGCTCACCGCCTCGGCGATGTCCTTCATGGAGGCGGCGTAGCAGGCCCGCACATAGCCCTCGCCGCCGGGGCCGAAGGCGTCGCCGGGGATGACGGCCACCTTCTCCTCCCGGAGGAAGCGCTCGCAGAACTCCTGGGAGCTCAGGCCGCTGGACTTGATGCAGGGGAACACATAGAAGGCCCCCTTGGGCTCGAAGCAGGTCAGGCCGATGCGGTTCAGGTTCTCCACCAGATACCGGCGGCGGCTGTCGTACTCCTCCCGCATGTGCTCAATGTCCCCGTCCCCGTTGCGCATGGCCTCAATGGCAGCGTACTGGCTGGTGGTGGGGGCGGACATGATGCCGAACTGGTGGAGCTTGGTCATGGCGGCCACGATGGGCTTGGGAGCGCACACGTAGCCCATGCGCCAGCCGGTCATGGCGTGGCTCTTGGAGAAGCCGTTGACCAGCACGGTGCGGTCGTACAACTCAGTCAGGTTGGCGGGGGACACGTGGTGCTGGCCGTAGGTGAGCTCGGCGTAGATCTCGTCGGAGAGGACCATGATGTTGGTGTCCTTCAAAATGGGCACCAGGGCCTCCAGGTCCTTCCGCTCCATCACGCCTCCGGTGGGGTTGCAGGGGAAGGGCAGCACCAGCACCTTGGTCTTAGGAGTAATGGCCGCCTTCAGCTCCTCGGGGGTGAGGCGGAACTGGTTCTCCGCCTTCAGCTCCACATACACCGGGACGCCCCCGGCCATCTCGGTGAGGGGGCCGTAGCACACAAAGGAGGGGGTGGGGATGATGACCTCGTCCCCCGGATTGATGAGACAGCGGAGCCCTAAATCGATAGCCTCGCTGCCGCCCACGGTGACCAGCACCTGGCTGGTGTAGTCATAGCTCAGGTCAAAGCGGCGCTTTAAGTAGTTGGCAATCTCCCGCCGCAGCTCCAGCATGCCGGCGTTGGAGGTGTACTTGGTGTGGCCCCGCTCCAGGGAGTAGATGCCCGCGTCCCGGATGTGCCAGGGGGTGACAAAATCAGGCTCGCCGATGCCCAGGGTGATGGCGTCGGTCATCTCCTCCAAAATATCAAAAAACTTCCGGATGCCGGAGGGCTTGATGCCCTGGATCTTCTGATTCAAAATCTGGTCATAATTCATGAAAATACAAACTCCCTTTCTTGGGGCTCCGGACGTCGGAACACCAGATGCTTCTCTTTATATTTCTTCAAAATGAAGTGGGTGGCGGTACCGGTGACCCCCTCGATGGTGGCCAGGCGCTCGCCCACAAACTGGGCCACCTCCCGCAGGGTGCGCCCGGAGATGATGACGGTCAGGTCGAAGGACCCGCTCATCAGATACATGCTCTCCACTTCCTCGTACTGGTAGATCCGCTCGGCGATGCGGTCAAAGCCGTCGATGCTCTGGGGGACCACCTTCACCTCGATGAGGGCAGTGACGTTCTCCCGCTTCACCCGGTCCCAGTCGATGATTGCCTGATAGCCCAGAATGGCGCCATCCTCCTCCAGGCGTGCTCGCTCCTTCTCCACCTCTGCCTCGGTCATGCCTGCCTGTGCGGCCAGCTGTGCGGTAGGTTGAGTACAGTCTTGTTCCAGCAGTTCCAGCAGCGTATGCATAGTCTGGGACCTCCTTGTATGGATTTTCTCCCGTCCTGAACCACAGGCCGGGAATTGGTTTCATTATAGCCTATTTTCCCACATAAGGCAATGCGCGGCAGAAAAAAAGAGCGGCTCCTCCCGAGGGGGAGGAGCCGCAGTTCTGTCTGAAAAGTTTGGGCAGGCCGTTCCGCTGTCAGGCGGGCCGTACGGCCTCCTTCTTGTTGAGCATCACCTGATAGACAATCATAACGACCAGAACCGCCGCGCCGATCAAATCTGTGAAGGCGCCCGGATCGATCATACACAGACCGGCGGCAATACACACCAGCCGAAGCACCATGTTCAGCTTGCGCAGCATGAAGCCGATGAGGCCCGCGCCCAGCAGGAACATGCCGCAGGAGGAGGTAACGACAATCCGCACCACGTCAAAGACTGTGTACTCGCCGATGAAGAGCATGATGGGGCTGAACACGAAGATGTAGGGGACGATAAAGGCCGCGATGGCCAGACGGGTGGCGTTCAGGCCGGTCTTCATGGGGTCGGCCTTGGCGATGGCGGAGCCGGCGTAGGCGGCCAGGGCCACAGGGGGCGTAATGTCAGCCACGATACCGAAGTAGAACACGAAGAAGTGAGCCGCCATCAGGGGCACGCCCATCTGGATCAGGATCGGGGCGCAGGTGGTGGCCATGATCACGTAGTTCGCCGTGGTAGGCACGCCCATGCCCAGAACAATACAGCACAGCATAGTCAGCACCAGCGCGATGATCAGCTGGTCGCCCGCCACTGCCACAATGGCGTTGATGATAATCTGGCCCAGACCGGTGGAGGTTACCACACCGGCCACAATGCCCGCCATGCCGCAGGCCACGCCCACGGACAGGCAGCTCTTGGTGCCGCCTTCCAGAGCGGTGACGTAGGTCTGCACATTCTTCCGGTTGGGCTCGCTGATCAGGGTAAAGATAATGAACAGCACGAAGAAGATGGGCAGGAACCAGGTGGTCATCAGATCCCGGTAGGCATACAGCTCCTGGGAAGTGGCGTTGGGGAAGAACACCGTCAGATTGGGCATGCCGAAGGCGTAGATCAGCAGGGGGATGCCGGGAATCAGCATGAGCAGCTTGCGGCCCACACCCTTCTCCCGGTCCATCATGCTGGCCACGATGGCCACCAGGGAGGAGACCACCGCACAGTAGGCCATGGTAAAGGAGCCGGTCTGCATGACGGTATACACCAGCACCACCAGGGGGAGCAGCAGGTAGAACTTGGGCCAGATGTCCCGGAATTTCGGCAGCTCAGACCGCTTCAGGCCCTTCAGGCCCATGGACTTAGCCTTGAAGTGCACCATGATGAAGATGCCGGCAAAGTACAGGAACGCAGGCAGGATTGCCCGGATGATAATGGTGTTGTAGGACTCGCCGGTCATCTCCGCCATCAGGAAGGCCGCCGCGCCCATAATGGGGGGCATGATCTGACCGCCGGTAGAGGCCGCCGCCTCCACCGCGCCGGCAAACTGGGGCGGATAGCCGGTTTTCTTCATCAGGGGGATGGTCACCGAGCCGGTGGTCACGGTGTTGCCCACGGAGGAGCCGGACACCATGCCGCATAGGGCGGAGGAGATAACGGCCACCTTGGCCGGGCCGCCGGTAGCCGAACCGGCGATGGCATTGGCCAGGTCAATGAAGAAGGCCGCAATGCCGGTGGCCTCCAGGAAGGCGCCGAACAGGACGAACAGGAAGATGTAGGTGGAGCACACCTGGATGGGGGTGCCCAGAATGCCCTGGGTGGTGTAGAACAGGGTGTAGATCAGATCCTTGAATTCCATCCCTGAACCCAGCAGGGCATAGGCCATAAAGGCCACCACCACCACGATAATCGGGATGCCCACCACCCGGCGGCAGGCCTCAATGAGCAGCAGAATCGCCAGCGTACCGATGATGATATCAATAGTATCCAGGCGGCTTCCTTTGTAGATCAGGTCGTCCAGGAAATAGATCTGATAGCCGAAGGTGCCGATGGACAGCACCGCCAGCACAATGTCGTACCAGGGCATATAGTTGACCCGGGTGACCGCGCCCTTCTTGACGGGGTACATGATGTATACGAACACCAGGAGCAGGCCCAGGAACCAGCAGCGGCGGACGCTGCCGTCCATGCTGGAGAACATGCTCACGTACACCATGAAGATCATAAACAGCGCCATGGCGTAGCGGATGACCTGCTTGGGCAGCCCCTCCCAGATCTTTGTGTTGGACTCCCGGTCATACTTTTTCATGACCGCTTCCACATCGGCCGCAGTTCCTACGTCTACGTCGACGGGGGAAGAATCTTCTACCGTCCGTTTCTCTTTTTCTTCCACAATCGCTCTCCTCCTTTTTTACACATTTAAAAAGGCCGGTACTCACAGGACAAAGTGATGATGGAATCTTTTCCGCACAGCTCGCTGAGACTGATGACCCTGGTATTTCCCACCTGGGTCTCCAGTTGTCCGGTGTACACGCCGATCAAATCTTTGATCTGCGGGTAGTCCTGACTCACCTCTCCCAGCAGCAGGGTGCGGTCGGAAAATCCCCCCGCCGAAGAGCTCAGCTCCGGAAAGGGCTGATGGATATTGTCTACAATCAGCGCGCCGTCCTCGCCCACCCGGAACGTCTCTCCCGGGTTCAATTCTGTCTGGACGCCCGCGCCGAACTGATAGTAGATGGTGGTCTCCGCATATAGAACGCCGTCCTCCCCCACCTGAAACACATCCAGCAGCGGGTACAGGTTTACAGAGTGGATAAACCCCAGGCCCACCTGCTCCCCCGGCTGTACCCGGTAACTGGCATAGAGCTCCCCACTGTGCTCGTCCCGCACCGTGAGGTACCATCCTCCCCGTGTCCCAATGAAAAGGGCCGCTGCAATAATAGCAGCTATTATTGCAGCGGCCCCCAAAATTCGTTTGCGATGCAAGGTTCAGACGCTTTCCCGAATATTAAGCGGTGGTGGGGGCGTCGATGAGCAGGTTGCCCTCCTCATCCAGCACGCCGGCCTCCACATAGTATTTCAGGGCTCCGGGATGGACGGGGACGGAGATACCCTTGGTGGCGTCATAGTCGGTCAGCAGCTCGAACTTGGGATGGCCGACAATCAGCTCATCCTTGTTCTCAAACAGGGCCTTGGTAAGCTCATACACCGCGTCCTCGCTCAGGTCGGTGGAGGCGACCAGAACGGCCTGAACGGCCACGCAGGTCACTTCATAGTCCACACCCTCATAGGTCCCGGCGGGCAGGTTCTCCTGAACCAGGAAGTGGTAATTCTCCGTGAGGTAATCCACGGCCTCCTGGGTCAGAGAGACCATGGAGAAGTCCATGCCGCTGGTGGCCAGCTCGGTGATGGCCACGGTGGGGGCGCCGGCCACGGTGAAGGCCGCGTCGATCTGGCCGTTCTTCAGCTGCTCGGAGGCGTCGCCGAAGGAGCCGTAAGTAACATTGATGTCGTCATAGGTCATGCCGTAGGCTTCCAGAACCTGACGGGCATTGAACTCGGTGCCGGAGCCCCGGTCGCCCACACAGACGGTCTTGCCAGCCAGCTCGGACACGTCGGTAATGCCGCCCCGGGCAGTGATCTGAACCGTCTCATTGTACAGGCCGGCCACCCAAAGGGCATCCGTCTCAGGCTCCTCGAACATGTCCTCGCCGTTGTGGGCATAGGTCAGCACGTCGGACTGAAGAATAGCCAGCTGATACTTGTCATCGGTAATGCCCTGGACGTTCTCCTTGGAGGCGCCAGTGGAGGTGGCGGTCATGTTCAGCACATCACCGATAATGGGATTCAGTACAGTACACATACCAGAACCCACGCCGTAGTAAGTACCGGTGGAGCCGCCGGTGGCCAAAACAGCCGTTTCACCCGAGCCGCCACTCGGGGCCGCTGCGCTGGTTCCGCCAGATCCGCTTCCAGAACCAGAGCCGGAGCCGGAACTCGACGCATGGGGGTTGCCACAGCCGGACAGCGCCAAACTGGCCGCCATCGCCATGGCCAGGACAAGAGCAAGTTTCTTTTTCAGCATAGTGATTCCTCCAATTCAAAAAATGATTTTCTGGGGAATTTTGCTTGCACACTCATTATAGTCTAATTGCATGTATAATGCAAGAAATTTTTTCAGCTCTTTTCTATTTTGACCAAAAAGATTCATTTTCCCTCAAAATTGTTATTACTTTAACGATTTTTCCCTGTCTCCGTCTTTCTTTTGCAGGTTTTCCTGCGTTTTCTCCCCCTCTCAGTCCGGCCGCCAGTCCTCCATCGCCTCTTCCAATTTTGCCAGCGCCCGCTTTTCAATGCGGGATACATAGCGCCCCGGCTATTGTAAGCGATTTCCACCGGAAATTTACGCCGTCTCAGGCGGCGCAATCCTTTGCGGTGTCTGGCTTTCCGCCGTTTCGTCCAGCTGGGCGAAGCGGAATTTGATGATGACTTCCTTGTCCTCGGTCAGCTCCACCCGCTCGATGAGGCTGACCAGCAGCTCCCGGCTCTCCCCGGCAGTTTCGATGAACCGCTGTACCTGTTCCCTGGCTCTGTCCTCGCTGCGGACAGGGCTTTTTTGACGCAACTCCAATTCCTGCTGTTTCTCCTCCAGCCGCTCCCGCTCCAGCTTGATCCGGCCGAAGATGCGCTGGAAGTCCGCCTCTGGCAGCAGCCCGCTGAGTCGGTCGGTATACATCCGGTCCAGGTTGGCGGTGAGGCTGTCGATCTTGGATTGGAGGGCTTGGAGTTCTGTCTCCAGGCTGCTCTGCTTTCTGGCATTCTCCACAGCTTCCTGTGCCACGGGCAGCAGTTCATCTGGGTTCAGATATGCCTGGCACACCTCCCGCACCTTGGCAATCACTGCATCAGTCACCGTTTTCTCCTTGATGGAGTGGCAGGTACAGACACCGGCCTTGGTGAACCGCTGATAGGTGCGGCAGACAAAGTACAGCACATCCTCACCCTTGGCGTTTTTCCGGTTGAGGACCGCCAGAGGGTAGCCGCACTCGTGGCAGAAGATCAGTCCTTTCAGCAGGAAGTCATAGGTCCGGCTCCGGGTGTGCCTGCGGCTGTTCACCAGCATCCGCACCTTCTGAAAGGTCTCTCTGTCCACCAAGGGCTCATGGGTGCCTTCCACTACCACCCAGTTGGCCGGGTCCTGCTTCAGGCACTTCTTAGATTTGTAACTGATCTTCACACTGCGCCCCTGTACCATGTTGCCGATGTAGGTCTCGTTCTGCAGCATGTCGGAGATCCGCTCGCTGCTCCACAGGCCGGTGTAGGGACCGGGTCTTGCCACCGGCAGATTGGCGTAGGTGGCCGGGGTGGGTATTCCCTCCTGGTTGAGGAGGGTGGCGATATTCCGGCAGCTCATGCCTGAGAGGGCCAGGGCGAAGATCCGCCGCACGATAGGGGCCACTTCCTCATCAATGACGATCTTATTTTTCTCCGTGGGGTGCATCTTGTAGCCGTACACCGGCTTGCCGCCGATAAACTGTCCCTTCCGCTGCTTATCCCGCTTGACGCTCTTGATCTTCTTGGAGATATCCTTGGCGTACATGTCGTTCATGATAGCCCGGAAGGGGGTAATGTCGTTGGCTGTGGAGTCCACACCGGTGTCGATGCCGTCCAGCAGGGAGATGTACCGCACCCGATGTTCGGGGAAGTACCGCTCCATGTAGTGGCCGGTCAGGATGTAGTCCCGGCCCAGTCGGGAGAGGTCCTTGGTGATGACCATGTTGACCTTCTTCGCCTCGATGTCCGCAATCATCCGTTGGAAGGCCGGGCGGTCAAAACTGGTGCCACTCCAGCCGTCATCTATATAGGTGTCATAGACGCTCAGCCGGTGCTGCTGGACAAACTCCCGCAGCAGGGATTCCTGGTTCTGGACGCTCTGGGATGGTCCCTCGCTCTCATCCTCCTTTGATAGTCTGATGTATAAAGCCGCATGGTAATCCATGGGATTGCTTATCTCTAAGTACATGCTATACCTCCTGAGATAAGCGGCCATTCATCGCCACAACCAGACTACATCTGCGGGCGAATATCCAGGGCAACCAGCTCTTTTTTCAGAAAAAAGTGAAAGGATTCCCGGATCAAATCCACTACCAACGGCCCGGCTTCAGAATACGTGCAGGAAACAGAAAGAGTCTTTTCTTTCATGACACACCTCCTCGGTGGATTCTATGCGCCAGTGTTTGTTAACTTGCGCCTGAGCGCAAAAAGGAGCCCGTACCGAAACGGTACGGGCCTAAAGGTTCAAATCAGATATTTTAGTTTTGCTTCTGATCTTGATTTATGTTACATAGATATTTTTTCAAATTATTCTACCGAGTGTATGCCTGACTGCGCCTGTGCAATATCGGGCAAACGCTTTCTCCATTCTTCAAGCCATTTTATAGTTTTTTCGGCTTCAGGGTGGCACTGGGCATATTTTGTAAGTAGCAACAGCTGCCACTTTGCTCGCATATAAGCGTGGTGCCACTTATCGTACGAATAGTTTTTCAATTCCGGTTCTGCGGCCTGCTCAAAAGTTTCCCAATCCACAAGCTTCCCCAATATCTGCTTTTCCGTATCATCTCCATATAACTGCTCGGCGCTGGTCAGATACAAGTCAACCGCGGTTTCCAGATCTCTTTCATAGCAGGAATGAATTAAGTATTCTTGAATACCCTCCACCGCTTTTTGAAGCACCACATTTCGGATCATCGGATCTTCGATGTGTTGGGAGAGATCCAGTTGTAACACGCACTGTGAGCATTGTTCACTGTCGTACAACCAAAATAATGCCGTGTTCTGCTCTTGCTCTGAGCAGTATGGAAGGTCGGCTGCCAGATGAGATAATAATTGGCAGTATAACTGTTCCCATTTCTCTATCTCATCAGCCTCTAATGTATGTTTAGTGCGCACAAAGAACATGACCTGGCTCAAAAAGTAAGCAGCATGTAAAGATCTTTTTTGCGGAGTCAGTTGCGCCAAAGTTTCCAAAACTTGCTTGTTGGACAGCTTTCCATCCCTAACCAAGGAAAACATCCACCGCGCACACAAGAGCTGGACATACAATAGGTTTGACTTCAATACAGACAAAAGAAGCGATTCCGACCATGAATAAAATAACATACGCGCTGCCAAAACATCAAACATCAGTGGCGACCTGGTGGCATCCAAGAGTAAAAGGAAAGATTCGGGATTTAACTCCAACATCAAACGATAGCTTCCATGAAGCCACCAGTCCTCCCGATACCAAATATGTCCTGCCTGATCAAATAGGAAATGAAAACCTGCTCTGCTTGCTGTTGCCCGATCATGGAGCAAGGCCCATAGCTTATATTCCGGAGCATTGATGCCGTTTTGGTCATGCTTCATATTCCGCTCTTTTTCTTCGGCACAAGCAAAAAACCACATTAGGAACTCTTCTGCAACTCCATCCGTATTTTTCAAGGTTTCTGCAACATCTTTGGCCGACCATTGGAATACAGTTGAGCATAGTTCTCCCAAGACTCGGCATACGCCCTCTTTATCCTGCCCCCAATGGCTCCATACTTCCGCAACCGCCAAAGGAAGTTTCTCCTTTGGAACAGCGTTTCTTCCATTCTCACAATACTCTGGCCCCAGCCACTCTTTCAAAGGCCATGGAGATAATTCCTTTTTATCAGGGGGTGCCGGCTTTACAGCAGAATCATATAGAACATCACAAATGATCCGCTCTTTTTTGGGCCTTTTTTCTTGAATCTTCGGATCGCACATCTGAGTCAAATATTCACACACTTCCAGAACTACCTCACGCTCCAACGGCGCAATGACAAAGGGATACTTCTGTCCCATCTTATTCAAGGAATTGCTCAGCAGGAATCCGTCAATATGGTGGTCATTATGGAATCGCAGCAAATACCGGTCATGAAACACATTCTTATTCCCACGTTTCAAATTGCGTATTGACAGCCGCCCATGGAGCAATTTTGCATTGTTAAGCAGAAATTCTTCATATTCTTTGCAAATATCAGACTCAGACGTTTCTCCCGTATCTGGGTCAGTCTTTCCAAGGCAGGTAATAATGTCAAGTTGCAGATTCGTGCGTGGTATTCTGGTCAATAATTTTTCTGCAGCTGGGACCGAAAAATATGGATCTGCAAGAATTACTCTGTCTACAGTACTTTCTGCCAGATACTCGCGTATTTTTAGAAAACTATCAATTTCTCCATCTTTTCCTTCATTCGGAATAAATGCTCCCATGCAACGTGTTTTCTGATAATCGGTTAAAAGGGTCCCTCCTGTTTCCAATGCGGTATCAATTTCTGTGTGGAAACTGCTTTTTACCGAAACAGTACGATCAGTTGTAACCCGATGAACTTTTTCTATTTTTTCTTCGATCTCTCTTTTCCGGTTGGAGGCTGACTGACGTAATTTCTCTGTCCAGGCATCTCTGATGTGATACACAGATGAACCAAAGTTCATACCCAGATTTACTCCAAGCATTATCGTTAAATCATCAGCAAAAAGCAGTTCTCCGGTTTCCCGATCCCATATTTGTACCACTACACGGCTCATAGGTTCTTCGGCTGTGAACTCTACAGAACCCTCCTCCGCAACCAACAGTTTGGTTTGGTTGATCAACCACCGCCCACGATGCTCCGCCGCGCAATTTACCACCAATTCTTGGGAGAACGCCTCTGTTTTTTGAATCGTTACTTTCTTTAGTTCCAAATCCTTATGTGTCAGGATTTCAAAACCTCTGCCCATCGGAACTGAGTCATAATGTTCAAAGTTTCCGAATCGGTGTCCCTGTGAAGAAAAATCAATACCGCATTCTTCTTGGCACCATTGTATTAAGGCCTGCACATCCCGGTACAGTTCCTTGCCATCCGTCCCAAAGGCACGGGTAATTTTTTGAAGCAACTCTTCCTTTTGCACATTCCACAGTTCCTCAAGATGTGCATAATTTGTAACTGGAGCGCGTTGCGTTGAATGGGTATCATTAACCAGCACTATGGGCCTGATAACTAATTGGGGAGATTTCATCGTTATCTTCGCCATAGACAGAGTGCTTTCCTGCGTGAGGCTTTTCTCAAATATTTCTGCTTCATGAGAAGGCAAGATCGCTGTAAGAACGCTTTGACACTTTTTCGATACAGCTTTCTGTTTCCAGGGCAAAAGCGGCTGCTTTGTTGGAGAACTGAAACCGTAAAGGAGGACTTCTCCCTCGGCAGTAGAAAGCAAAAGCAGCTTGATAAAGCGATTCACTGCTTGCATTTTTTCATCTCCGTTCTCTTTTGGATAGCCATGTACAGCGTTTTCTCTCTACGACATTATAGCATAGTTCTCCATGGTATCCATTACTACATCCTCCCTTTCAGAGACGAAATACATTGTTTTCTTAGAGCACTTAGTTCAACTAAGTTATTTCATCAAAAAATGCCTGCATGTACTGGTAACTGACTCTGAGAACCTGATCTGACAATTCCGGAATGGGCACTTCCAGTTCCGGGTGCTGACTCATCACTGCCAGTATGAAAGTGTCTGCAAAAACATCTTGCAGTTGCGGGATCGAAAGGGCATCAGTCTGAGCCCCAAGGCAGCGCAGGTATGTCACAAAGGACGAAGGAACTTGATCCATGGCTCCGGTTTCTCTGATATGGAGCAGATGGCCTAATTCATGCAGCAAAACAGGAATGGGCGAAAGGCTTTTCTCCCGCATCCGGTACATGCAGACGCATCCCCGTATTCCATCCGGCATGAAAACTGCTGTTGTTTCCCCGTTTAAGCTCTCATGCTGGGCATCGAAAAGCAGGACTTCAATTGGCTGTGCAGGCGACACTTTCTGTGTGTAACAGAAAACCTGATCTGCCATTTGAAATACCATGTCGACCTGATCCTCCGTCAAGGCAGGGGTGTCAGATGGCCAAAGCTGACCGGAAAATTGGTACAGCGCCTCGATGTAGGGGACAACTCCAAGTTCGCGGTTCATGCTCAATATCCACTGGGCATACCGGGCAACGGCATCCTCTTGGTAGAGCCTGTAACCTGTCCCGGACACATGCGCAGGACGCAGTGAAAGTATCCGCTTCGCAAATGCTTCGGCGGCACTCTCGTCCCCTTCATCCCATCTTGTCAGCGCCGCTTCTGTTTCCTCAAAGAGTGTCAAGAGATCAAAAGGCATACCGTCCTCCTTGTGTCATAGCATCATTTGCAAAATCGTGTCAGCATTTCTCTCCTTGTGTGCATATTCCAAATGAGAATATAGATCCGCTGTGGTGGAAATGGTACTGTGTCCCAGCCACTGCTGTACTTCAATCAGAGGCACACGGGCAGAGATCAGCAGATTGGCACAGCTGTGCCGCAGATCATGGAATCGGATTCGCCGCAAATGATTCTCCTTGATGATACGTTGAAACTGTTCTGATAGAGTATCCGGCATGATCAGTTTTCCATTCTCATTTACACAGATATAGTCCTCATGAGGCGGCGATTGTGAACCATATCGCTGCGCAGCATGTTCCCGAAGAAGTTTTGCTATATAAGGCATGAGAGGCAGAGTCCGAAAACTGGATTTGCGTTTCACTCTGTCTGCCGCAATGATTTTTCGTCGGCCATGGATAGAAACCACCGTGACAGTATGGGAAATGATGAAACACCGC
>UMHQ01002574.1_pt1 | contig 22209 bp, 49 predicted proteins | sample 1965531 | NCBI WGS metagenome assembly UMHQ01 (sample SAMEA4836098, study PRJEB28245) | human gut metagenome | biome: gut microbiome; material: fecal sample | place: Denmark | collected 2008 | reverse complement strand
GCTTCACGTTGACCTACATGAGTCAGGAAGACGGACGATGAAGGCGACGGACGTGGAGATCGAACGACGGTGCGGCATGGTCACAGGTGCCTCCTGCGGGAATGTGACCCTGAGCTGGATTCCCGGAGACGGCCGAAACGGCACCCGCTCATGGGTGCTGGCCACTCATGATGGCGACAGCATCCGCCGCATCCGGTTGAGCCGGAACGAGCTCGGCGACCTGGAGGACATCCTCCAATCAATCGCGAACGAGGAGAAGGAACTGCGAGGTGGACGATGAGCACTCTGGATATTTTGGGTAACACGAGCGAGCAGGCGGATTCGATACGTCTGATGCTCAAAGTGCGGGGCATGAAGGACGGTCGTTTCATCGACGCCGACCCGCTCATTATCCTCAAGGCCGACAATCATCAAGGTTCCGACAGGTGGGACGTGTATGTCAGCAAGACGGTGTATCCGACCGCCGAATCGTATGGCACGCTCGCCGGCGTACTGCGAATGATCGCCAATGACGTGGAAATCATGGCACATGAGACGGAAATGGGAGGCAGACGATGAGCGGTGACGTGACTGCCATGGACATCAATTGCGCGCTCGCCTCCCGTTACCGGCGTGACGGTGACGGGTATTGGACGGAGATTTCGGTCACCGAACCGAACGACACGGTGCTGCGTCTGGATGGCGTGGCGTTGGAGGTCAACTGGCGCGGGGACACGTGGATCAGCGGCTTCGAGGTCAAGGTGAGTCGCGGCGATTTCCTGCGTGACGCGAAATACCTGCGCTACAAGGATTACGCGGACGATCTCACCCTCGTCTGCCCCGCCCGCATGATCGACCGCAGCGAGGTGCCCGAGCCGGTTGGTCTCATGTACTACGACCCGTCCAAACGCACGTTGAGATACCGGCGCAAACCCAACCCAAGTCATGGTGACACCCGGCAGGTCGAACACCGGCTGCTGAAAAAGCTCGCCGCCAGCGAACGGCCGGACCGGTACGGGCATTACGAGACCGCCGCCGAGTATGTCGCACAGCGAGAGGCGATGAAAGGCATAGGCCGTGCGCTCGGGACGAAGATGGCGTTGCGGCTCCAACAGCTCGAACAGTTGCAGGAACCCACCGAGGCACGGCGTATACAGGCACAGTCCAAGGCGTTCGAGCGGTTGTGCGACATCCTCAGCCGCCACGGCTACCAGATCAGCCGGTGGACCCGCACCGAGGATCTTGAGACCAGCCTGAAGGAACTGGACGAGGCGCTTTCGGGCGTGGTGCCCACCGGCACGGTGGACCGCGAGACCCTGTACGCCATCAGCTGCCTGCAACAGTTGAGAACGACTCTGGGACTCCAAGACCGAAAGGAGCACGGACGATGAGCTATAAGGCGAGGATATTCACCCGCGAGGAGTTCGGCAACGTGATTGCCGCCGCCATCTACGACTACGACCATGCACCCGCGAAAATCCTGTACCCAATCGATGTCATTATCGACCAACTCTATGACCATTACGGCACGGAAACCGAGGTGGAGGAATGAAACCACGAGTGTATGACGGTTTGGTCCAATCCGCCGTCGAATTGAGTTGCTTCGGTACAGGCCAGTCAACCATCGAGGAAGGCCGAGCCGCCTATCAAGCATGGCTCAAGGAGCATGACCGGCAGATAGCCGAAAAAGCATGGGAAGAAGGGTATATCCAAGCCGTCAAGAACATGAATCCCATGCCCGGCGAGGAATCGCCCGAATACACGCCAAACCCATATCGAAAGGAAAACGCATGAACGAGATTCAGCTTACAGACCATTTGGTTGCGCATATCGGCGCGGAAGGCACCTGCGGCCGTTATCAAGCCAAAATCTGCGAAGACGGCAACTTCAGAGACTACCTGTACGCCATGAGCCTCAAACGTCTCAAACGCAAATGCGAGAAGTATGCGAAGCGTGAACGCAAGGCCATCGCATATGTCGCCACGCTCAAGGAGGAATCATAAGCGTAAGTAGTCTCAAAACGCGAAGAAGGAATTGAATTGAGCGGCTGGCGTGACAAGGCCGCGTGCCGTGACATGGACCCTGACCTGTTCTTCCCAACCACGTCCAGCGAGGAACGATTGGCGCTCAAGGCCTGCGCCCAATGTCCGGCGATATGCGAATGCGCACGGTACGCGGCGCAACACGACAGAATCAGCGGCTACCCATTGCAAGGCGTATGGGGTGGCGTGAACAGGAGCAGAAGAAGGAATCGAAATGAGTGACAAGGATATGGTCACGGTTTACGAACGACGTGACGGCAGCAAACCCGGATTATGGTCCGTGTACTGGTATTTGGGGTGGGACGTGTTTTGCTCGTTCTCCCTCGCGGTGGGCATCGCGTCAAAGAATACGATGATGGTCATTGTTCAAGCGTTTTGTCTGCTGGTTTTTCTTGGACTCACCGTCTGGCAGTTGAACCATCTGACTTGGAGCATCACCGATTATCGGGTGCGTATCAGCTCTAATTTGGAGAAGGGGGCTCATGTTGAGCAAAGCGAAAAGTAAAGCATGGCAACTGCTCATTAAAGACTCGAACCGTCCGGCAGAGGAGATTCGCTTGGCTACCGGACTTCGGGTCGATGTGATCGAGCAGATGCGCGGGGACGTGCAAAAACGACTACGAGACAACCCGGAGTTCTGATATGAGGCCGAGTTATCTACCCGTCCAGTACGAGCATTGCCCGTACTGCGGAGGAATCTTGAACGTCTTCGGGGACTGCATGGACTGCCAGTTTCACGATGACCCGACTGAATGGTGGATGGACGAATGAGCCGACAGAAAGCCAAAGGCACACTGCTTGAATCCAAGGTGGTCAACTATTTGCGCGCCCGGTTGGGTGACAGCGAGCAGACGATACACCGTGAGGTGTTGCATGGGACGAAAGACCAGGGCGATATCACCGGTCTGCGTATCCACGGCCAGCCGGTCGTATTGGAGTGTAAAAACTACAGCACCTATACGGGGAGACTCAAGGAGTGGATGCAGGAGGGCCGTACCGAGGCGGGTAACGCTGACGCACCTTACTGGTTCGTCGTGTTCAAACAGAAGGGTCTCGGCTTGGACTCGCTGTCAAGCATGGACAACCAGCCCGTGCTCACCGACTTGAAGACCCTCGCATTGATAGCAGGACATGGAATCATCGAGGGAGACGAAGAATGAGCTACGACCTGTATGTGGGACGCCGGGATATTCCCGAGGACTGCGGGCAATACGGATGCCCCCGAGCCAAGAAATTCATTCTGGATTATTGGATGGGCCGTTGCGATAAGGAGGACACGTCATGGACAAGCTGTTAGACGATCTCATGCGTGAGGTGGAGCGTTGGGAGCGAGCCTACAGGCTATTGCCTTGCGACGAGATCAGGCAACATCTCCACGCGGCGAGACTGCGGCTTAGCCGGGAACAGGCAATGAGACTGGGCTTATGACCGCGCGTGGGGATGATAGGAAACTCATGCATTGGATAGCCTCACACGGGTACACGGTGGTACGCGCCGGCAGCGGCCATTGGAAGGTCTACGACAACGGCGTGCTGCTCACGGCGACGAGCGGCACGCCCTCGGACTGGCGAAGCCGCAGCAACTTCATACGAGATTTAAGGAGACGAACATGTTCAATCTAGTATCGAGGATTCGGCACTGTTGCCCCTTCTGCGGATGTGTCCCGCTCATATTCGAATGGAGAGGCCGCTACACGTTTTACTGCACCCACTTGGAAGCCCCTTATGCCGATACGAGAGAGGAAGCATGGGACAAGTGGTGCGGAATGGTTGAGAATATTTGGGAAAGGGACGAGAAATGACCGATAACGTGAACCATCCACAGCATTATGAGAACGGCCCGTTCGAGTGCATCCTGCTCACCGAACAATACTCGTTCAATGTGGGCAACATGATCAAATACGTGTGGCGGCACAAGGCCAAAGGACATCCCAAGGAGGACTTGGAGAAAGCCCTATGGTACGCGCAGAGAGCGAAAGCCAACGGAGAGAGCTTCGCCGCATACCCTTGGCACTCAGACAGCGGCCTAACCGACTACATCCGCTCCCCCTATGATTGGGCGACTCTGATGCAACTGAAAGCCGATACGACTACCGGCGTGGAACATGATTTCTGGGACAGCATGACCGAAGCCGATGACGAGAACGCTATCCACGCACTATGCGAACTGTTGAAGGAGACGGAATGAGTCTGGTGGGTTTAGATTTCAGGAAGGTGGCATAACGATGGCCCGCAAAGGATACATCCAGCTTGTCAACGGCTTCTACATGAATCGCAAGGTGCGAAAACTCAGGCACACATGCCCGAGCGCGATAGGCGCGTTCACGATGATGCTTACCTTCTGCGGAGATAATCTTTCAGACGGTCATATCAGTGAAGATGATGCGCTTTACGTGCTGGATATCACCGATTCAGAACTTGAGGCACTATGCAATGTCGGCATGATTGAACCGGACGGAAACAACTGGTACTACATTCACGACTATCTTATGCATAATCGCAGTCGCGAACAGGTACAAAAGAAGCGCGAAAGCAATGCTGAGAATTACCAAAAAAATAAGAACGAGGTGAAAACCTCCGATTCAGATGACTTTCAGACGGCTGAATCGCATCTGAATCGGGACAAACACCAGAACACCAGAACACCAGAACACCAGAATGAATTATCTAAAGATAATTCAACTCCCCCTACCCCCTCAAAGCCTGACTTCGCTGGACTGCTCGACAGTCTTGAACGTCTTTACCCGACGAACAGGTTCGATGGGAAGACATCTCAGGCTCGAATGCAGTTGGAGGTCGAATGGCCCAAGATCGTGAGGGCTGCTGGCGAGGCTGACCCGCGTGAGTTTCTTGAAGCCAAAACCCGAGCGTATGTCGGGGCCACCGAGGAACGGTTCGTGAAGACGTTCAGCCGGTTCATCGGCGGGGGACTGTATGCACGCAACTGGGAGAAACCCAAACCGGAAACCCCGAGTCCACGGCAAGTCCAGCCGGTCAAGTCCCGCAGTCAGCAGAATCTCGAAGCGAACATGGCGAAGACATGGCAGTACATGACCGAGGAGGAGCGTGCCCGATACTCGCAGGGAGGTTTCAATGCTCAGCAAGGGTGAGGCGGCGGCGTTGTTGTCGCTGATTAACGCGCATCACGGCAACGCGCAGTGGGATGATGTTCAGCTTGACGCATTCCATTCGGAACTGCGTTCGGATATCACGGCAGCAGAGGCGCGTGAGGCCGTTCGACGCTTCTACGCGGACAACAGCACGGGTCGCTGGTGTGGTTCCGGCGACATCAACGGCATCGTCCGCAAGCTGCGCAACGGTGCGAAACCGTCCGAAGCGCAGATAGGCCTGGAGTGCGAACGTTTGGGACTGGTGGAAGATCAGGCGTGGTTGTATCGCCGGCAGCGCATGATGGGCCGTTCTTCGGACGAGTCTCGCCGGGTGGCGTTGACTGCGCGTGACCCGTTGCGTTTGCCGCCCGCGAAACCCAAGCGCAGGCGTGAGGGCGGTGGTTTCAATCCGGGTTTGGGCGTGACATTGGACGAGGTTCTGGCGACACGCCGTCCGGCTGAACAATAACCGGTTTGATGGCATAATTAAGAGTTGCTGACACGTCCGAGACCTTCAAAAAACCGAAGGTCAAGGTCACTGTTGTCTTTTTCCACTGAAAACACGAGGCTCTGCCGCTACCACGGTTGCTGGCGGGATATCGTCACCGACGCGCCGTCGCCGCTTATCGGACATGGCGTCGAACCGAATCTGAATCTCCTGTGCGACAAGCACGCCAGCCAGTTGACCGGCGACCTGCGATGGTTGGAACGCAGTCTGCCTGACCTGTGCGAGTATCGCATCAACCGCGCCTACGGGCACAAGAACGGTGGCGGCGGTCAATCCGGCACCGCTCCCGCACCGTTGCGCGAAGCCCTGCATGATCTGCTGTACGCGGACGATGACCACGGTTATCCGGGTTTGCAGGGCACGTTGTACGAGTGGGTGCGCAGTCTGAAAATCAATCTGCCCGAGTCCACGCCACTATCGGACATGGTTCGCCGTATCGCCGATCATCCGAAACTCATGGAGCATTCCAGCACCCCCGTGTACGCGGAACTGGTGCACAGTCTGACACGCAAGCTGCGTCGTTTCCTCACGGACGATGACGGGGAAACCGTATTGTACGGGCCATGCCCCGCCGACAAGTGCTTGGGTCAGCTTTCCTGCTATGCGGACGCGGAGACGGCGAAATGCCCGAAATGCGGTTTCAGCATGCCGGTAGCCCTCATTAGGGCGGAACGGGTGAAACGTCTCCTCCAATCGGAGGCGGTGAGAACCCGCGGCGAACTGTTGGACATCATCAAGGCGTGCGGAATGCGCGTGAACCGCAGCACTTTGCGCAGCTGGATACATCGAGGCCAGTTGCCCCAGCAGGGCGAGGATGCGTACAGCAATCCGCTCTACAGGTTCAGTGACTTCTACCGTCTCGCGTCCGGCCTGTCGGAGGACGCGGACGTGTGGGAGATCATGCAGGCTTCGCAAAACCAATCCAAGGAAGGAGACGACAAGTGAGCAACCAGATTCAACCATTCGACTTCAACGGCATTCAGGTGCGTATCCTAACTGACGAACACGGCAACCCGTGGTTCCTTGGAGCGGACGTATGCGCCATTCTCGGTACGGCCACCAACCATATTCGGGAATACCTCGATGCCGATGAAATCACCAATATCCGTAGTACGGATATTGCTCAGAACGGCGGCAAGGCACCCGTTTTCGTGTCCGAGTCCGGTTTGTACTCCCTCGTGTTACGCAGTCGCAAGCCCGAGGCTCGCGAGTTCAAACGCTGGGTGACGCATGAGGTGCTGCCATCGATTCGCAAACATGGCGCGTACATGACCGAATCGACTTTGGAAAAGGCAGTCACCGAACCCGACTTTCTTATCCGGCTTGCCACACAAATCAAACAGGAGCGGGCGGAAAAGGAGAAGGCCCAAGCACAGGTCGAACGGATGCGTCCCAAAGCGTTGTTCGCTGACGCTGTGGAAACCTCGAAGACCAGCATCCTTGTGGGCGACTTGGCGAAAGTCCTGAAAGGCAATGGCGTGGATATTGGCGGCACGCGCTTGTTCGCGTGGCTGAGGGATAACGGATGGCTGATGAAAACCGGTAGCTCTCGCAACATGCCCACGCAGAAATCTATGGAATTGGGATTGTTCGAGATCAAGGAAACCACCGTGGTTCACTCGGACGGTCACACGACCATCAACAAGACACCGAAAGTCACGGGCAAAGGTCAGACGTTCTTCGTCAACAAGTTCCTCGGACACAGGGAGATTACTCAATGAGCATCAATCTTGGCACCACGGAAGTGGAATTGGGCTTGTACTCCAAAGCGCTCCAACTGGCCACGTTCACCGTGGAAGTCCCGGTGGTGGGCGAACTGGAACCGGACAGCGTGCTTATAGGCGAAGACATGCAACCACGAGCGCACGTGACCGTGACTCCGCCGCCCAACGGTTCCGTCGAAAAAGCCGTTAAAGCCGGTATTCAAGCATTCCAGACGGCATTCACCCAAACCATGAAAGGACAATCAGTTGACTGAAACCGAAGACATGGAAACCCGGGTACGCAAGGCGTTGTCCCCGATTCTTGGCGTGAAACCATACGTCGTGATCGTTGACCGCAGCACGTTGCAGGACATGCACGAGGATTTGTGGCGTTTGGGCGTGTACACGCCCGAATACCAGTCGCCGGTCACCACGTGTGGATTGCTGTCGCTTGCCGTGGACATGATGCATGTGTCCGTTGAATCAGATGATGACGAGGAGGATGAATGAACGAGGAAAACAAGCATGTTTTCTACGATTCCACGTCGGTGTGGCTCAGCGTGAACTGTGAGGAAGGGAAGCTGACTGCCTTCAAGGTTGACGTTCCCGTCAGAATCGATTCGACCGGTGCCATGCCTTTTCTGAAAGACCCCGCCCTTGACGCGCCTTTTCAAGCGAGGGTGAGGGTGGCCTGCAACTCTGACCAGCTTCAAACCGCCGTTAACGCCGGTGTCGAAGCGTTTCAGAAGGCGTTCAACGAGTCGATGGAATTGAGGGGCATGTGAACTGGCTGAAACGACTGTTGCGCTTGGAGGAGCCGGAACCGGTCGAAAAACCGGAACCTGAACCACCGGTAGTGGAACCATGCCCCATCTGCGGACTCACACCCAAACTGAAGCATGCATGCGTCACCCGTAACTACCGCGGCTACTATCTGGAAAAAGACTCGTGGCAGTTCTTGGAATGGTGCGATCACGTCGAAAGCATCCTCTCGTTCGCCCCGTTTTTTGAAGACGAGAACGTTCAGAAGTGGAATACCGGTTGCCAACGATTGAAGACAGTGATTGACGAGCCGATTCCCGAATGCCCCGCCTGCGGGGAGAAACCCGTCGTGCAAACGGACTCGGAGTCGGACATCCCCCAGCTTGTCTGCTCATGCAACGAACTGTTGAGCAATGTGGAGATAACCAACGTCTATAAGCGCAAACGCGAGTGGATACGTCGTTGCATGGAGTTGAAACGCAAGCAGGACAACGTGAAAGACATGGAACAGCTTATCGGAGAAACACAATGAACGGACATTATTCGGTTATCACGAATTTCGGCTGTCATTGGACATGCCCCTACTGCATCGTAAAGAAAACCGGATTGAACGTGCCGGTGACAGACATGCAGGCCACACTGAAGACCATCAGCCGTGAAAGCGAACACCACCCCATGAAGTTCTTGAGCTTCAGCGGCGGCGGAGACCCCCTGTTCCCCATGCGCGAGCCGGAAGCATCGAAACGTGTCGCCTTCTACCGGGAGGCGATACACAGGGCCGGAGGCCGACTCACGGAAACCGAGATGCACACCAGCTACTTCCAATGCGGACGCAACGTGGCTCAAGTCATGCAGCAGATCAGGTTCAGCCGCGTGGTGTATCACATGCGGCCCACGAGCTTATCCGATGACGTGGCGTTGGCATTGCCCCGCAAATGGTTCGACGGTCAGAAGGTGCGTGTCGTGTACGTGGTCACTCCCGATTTCACGCCGGAGCGTATCGACCGGATAGCCGGTCTCGTGGCCGATAGCAACGTGGTTGATGAATTGTCGTTCAGGCAGAAGGTCAACCCTGACAACACTATCGACCACACGTGCGAGGAGTATTTGAAGGCTGGCCATCAAAACCGCTGGTGGTACATCCAACAGGATGATTACAACACGTATGTCGTGAACGACCGGCTTTACACACGATTCAGCGATATCGGCAAGGAGGAATACAAGTGAGCAAGAAGATTCGCGTCGCTTGGGAGGACTTGAAGCCCGGCGATCTGATTCACGTCAAAGGCAGTACGAACACGTACAAGTTCGTCAGCTACGGGAGTGGAACCATTTCGGGCGACCCGGAAAAAGTCACACCCAAGAAAGCCAAACAATACGCTTTCGTTGACATCCAAGCCGCCGCAGTCCACCCATGCGGCAGGTGTTTCTACACGGAATTGAATCTTGTCGTTCTAGACTCTGACTTTGATTACGCGACACGTCCCGCACCAAAGAAGCCGCGTATTGAAGAACCGGTTTCGCTCGGCGAACACTGGGCGCGTATAAAAATGGGTTCGAGGACCATTTGGGGCCAGATCATCAAACGGTATGCTTCCCGCCCGAAGAGTTGGCTGGATGAAGACGAGGCCGAGACATCGTATCAAACGTCTTGGTGTCCGGCCCCTTCGCTCGACACTCACCCGTGGATGACTTGGGAGGAATTGTTGCAGGCCAATAAGCAGACTCCGATTCTGGAATTGTTGTCTGCCGAGGAATACTACACGAGGAAAGCCAAGGGCCAGTTATGAGAATGCTCATTGAAGCCGATCAACTGTGTCCGCGATTCATGGGAAAAACCCTGACGGTGAATCACGAGGGCAATCAGTTGAAGGGGACGCTCACCAATCTGCGTGTGGACGCACACCCGTGGGAAGCGAAAACCGTGCTGGACATAATCACCGGATACGAACAAACCATCGAAGCCACGTTGAGTGGAAGCCTGACCATCCGCCTGCACGCTACCGACAAAATCACCGTGGAGGACGCATGAGCCAGCCGATTCACCCCGGTCAGCTCAAAACCGTGAACAACAAGTTGGCGGAACTGGGCAAGACAATGGTCTACCAGCCTGACATGTTCCGCAGCCGCCCTGAGCTTCACCAAGGGCTGATTGCCTGCTGCAAGGCGTTTGCCAGCTACATGACAGTGCACATGCTGACCGCCTCGATACATTTAGCCACGATGACGCCCGCATTGGCGGAACAGCTGCACCATGCACGCAACAAAGCAAAAGGTTTGGGAGAAGACCAATGAGACACATATTCATCATCGACGGCGGCAATGCCGCCGAAGAGTTTCCCTTCGGGTCGATGTTGTACAGTTTTTCGTCCACGAATGGCGACCATGTGAACATTCAAGTGTGCAGACGCTGCAAGATGAACCCATGCCGCTGCACAATGGCCGAGGAGAAGCTGCTGCGCACGATCAAACGTAAGCCAGTCCCCTATTGTTCGGAAACCATGCTGGAAAACCTGAGGAAACAAGATACCCGCCGGCTTCACTTACGCACGGAATGGTGATACTATCCGCGTCTCGGTCAAGATCGTGCCTGTTGGTTTATCCTATGGGAATGCCGTCCTAGTGTGCTTCATTGAGAGGCAGTGGCTGCTTCTAACAGTCTCAAATATATAAAAGCCCGTGGAACGACTCTATTTCGAGTGTTCCACGGGCTTTCTTGTATAATCGGGCCCACATTTATGGTTATCAGTTATCAGCATCGCTAGTTTATAACAGATAACCGATTATCTGTTATCGTCTCAACTGTTCCGCAGTGAACGTGGAATCGTATTCATCGTAGGAGATGTCGCTGAGTCGCCTGTATCCGGCCTCATTCAACGCCTTGTCGATATCCGTTGACCAATCGGACTCCAAGGGGTCGGACGGTGTGAACGCGATAGGCTCGATACCGTCAGTGTCCTCGGTTTCGGAATGCAGCCACCAAGAATCGTCTTCGTACACTTTGGCGGCACCGTCTGCCGGATAGGTGCTGAAGTGGAATGTAATCATGGTAGATTTCCTCACTTTCGTGTGAGGCGTGCTATATTGAGCACGCTTCTTGAATTGATTGTACAGTGTTTGAGAGTGGCGCGGCCGGAAGATTAAGCCTTTCCGGCCGCATTTCTTTTACTCGGGATAGCCGCCCGGCAATTAGCGCCGACGCTAGTTCCAATCGACTGGTGCGAGCACTCGTAGGGTTTCGTCATTGTTGACGATCTCCCACAATCTCGCCATGTCATCGGCCTTGATCTGCGGGTAATCATTATTCCGGTCATAAACGATGTCGAAACCGTCCACTCCGGTGAGATAATCCTTGATATTGACCAAGCCTTTATCCTCAGCCTTATCGATGGTGCCGGTGGAAACAAGCGCGTCACCGAACGGGGAAAGTCGCGGGACGCCATGCCCCGAATACGTCCAATTGCCGATAATCACGTCATTGTTGGGGAATATGATGATTCCGCTCTCATTGTTGGTTGCGTCGAAAAGCGTATCGAAGTCAGTCATGGTAGCTCCTTGGGTATGGTTGCAAAACGTCCCGAACGATATGCTCGGGACGCACTGATGGTAAGAATGTTTCAATCCACGCCCGGAAACCGGGTGACAACACGGCATTGAACGCCGGTAATGGTCAAGTCTAGCACTTTTTAGCGTCGGTGTACCGGCTCGGCACGGGCGTGGAATCGCCCCACTCGTCCATTGACTCAGAAGTCAGCTCCCACAAGCGTTCGACCTTGAGCTTCCCGTCCTGGAACAGCGTGTCCGCGTAATCTCGGAGTTCGTCAGCGTCGCTTGCGGACAATCCGGCGCGGCCGCAAGCCTCCATCACATCGTCCATCATGGTTGCGTCGCCTTTATGAGCCTGATACCACGTGACGATACGCTCGAAATAGTCGAGCGGAAGCGCCGAAGCGTTAGAGTTAACCTCGAAATCTGACCTCATGGCCGCGTACAGGTTTCGACCCAGCTCCTTGAGTTCCCTGACGCTCTGAGAAACGTGAGTAGGCATGATATTCCTCCTGAAAAATGTTCGGGCACGACAGTCGCCGTGCCCCTTGTGTTTTGGTTTGCTAATTCCCAGAAGGTCACAAGATAGTCCTATGGCCTTCAGTGTATCAAGATTTTGAGTATTCCTTGCATAGATCGGCGGCGAACTTGCTGAGATTATCCGGGTCAAGCTCATAGTTTTCGCCGGCCTCCCCTGCTTCGTCGTAATATTTCAAGACTTCGCGTAGCGCGTTCTCCATACGTTTCGCGTGCTGCCACCGACGCAACGAGTTCATGGCATGGTCTAATGCCGGGTCATTCGTTTCACTCATTTGATTACCTCGTTTCCGTTGAACCAGTAGCCGTTCTCAAAATCCTGATTGCTTCGCCATTCCTTGTAGTCGAGAACGGCACGAAGATTAGTATCGTCTCGACGGATCAGTTTCCGTTTCACCGCGTCGATAACATCCTTGAACCATTGCCGGCGCAGCTTCCACCACGTCATACGCTCGTAACGCGCTCGATAATCGGCCGTGTAGCCGAGGAACTTGTAGTAATCGTTCATTTGACAATCTCCTGATTCCAGTCCAGCATGTCGGCGGCCAACCATTCGCCGCCACCTGAAGCACGCGCGTACAACCACGCTTTATAGCCGATTCGAGCCGCCTTATCGTGTTCCAGCCACGCTTTCAGCCACGTGAAACGTAGTTTCCAGCCGGGTATGCGCCGCCACAACTCCTTGTTAGTGGCGGGGTCGAAACGCTCAAAACGATAGATAGCGGTAATCAATTCGCCCACTCTCTCTTGACATGAGAGCCGTCCTCGTAATCGGCGCTGACCATATCGTTGTCCAGTTCATCAATGTCCAACAGGTCTCCAACACCGTTTTCGTCAACCCAGTCGCTCAACTGGTCGAACGTCAAGCCTTTCGGCGCAGTGACGTGACGTGTCTCGATCTGCGTCACGCGCTGGTAAATCGTGTAGACTTCGGTTTCTTCATTCATGATGGAAACTCCCTTGTTATTGTTCGGTAAAACGATTAACGGGACAATAGACAGTTCTAAAGTCCTGTCTAAATGCTGATTTATGTGAAAACCGCACCATAGAAAGCCCTATGATGCGGTTCTAAATGATGGTTTCTATAAGAATGGCCCCATAGAACAAGTCCATGAGGCCATGAAAACGATAACGGCTATACGCTCCGCCTGTATGGTGGAATGTCCAATGTGGCTTTCAACCCGTCGTTAACATGCTCCGCGTCCCTCAACGAGAGTCGTCCGAACCATTGCAGCAGTTCGCTCCTGTTGAAGTAGAAGCGCTGCGAACAGCGCACGAGCGACGGCTTCAACAGCCCCTCGGCCTTCCAGTCGAGCAGCGGCACGTCACCGGCCTCATCCCAATCAGTGTTGCCGGTTATCTTCGCCACGATACCCGACACCAGATCGCCGTCAACCTCGGTGATAACCACCGGACGCGGCTTCCCGATACCGGGATGGTCGGGAAACTCGACCCACATCAGCCACACGTCATACAGGCGCGGTTCACTTGGCGTACTGGTCATAGACATCATCCTCCGAATCATCCCAATCGGCGGGCAGTATCACATGGCCCTTCTCCGAACGCTCGAACATGTATGCATTGTGAACAGGCGGCACCGGATAACCGTCCGGCGTGTGTCGCGTCGGCTTGAACGGCAACCCGTTGTCCACCAGAGACTGGCGTAGGAACATGTTGACGGCGGTGCTCAGGCTCATGCCCATGGAATCGTAGAGCGCGGCGGCACGCGCCTTGACGTCATCATCGATATTGGCTACCAGCTTACCCATAACAACCTCCTTAACGGTTAATAGATGGTATCAATTATATACCATATTTGGTTAAAAACGGAATGCCGTCCGGTGGAAGTGAGGAAAACACCGGGCGGCAGGAATCAATAGGCGGTAATGACGGCCACACGGCCATTGTCGGAATACTCCACCTTGCGAAATGAGTCAAGATAGGACTGCTCCGCAATATAGCCGCCTTCCATCGCCTCGCAATAGGCCCAACAAGGCACCCAATGCCAGAAACGCCAACCGAAGTGATGGAACGTGCACGGGCTGATCTCATGCCAGCAGACCAGCCATTCCACTGCGTAGGTCAGCCACTCCCAGTAGGCGCGGGGCTTGCTGATTCGAGTGTAACGGTAATAGTCATGCTTGTCTTGCATATAGTAAGTGGTCATTTGAAAAGCTCCTTAGAACAGCGGCAAAGCAAACCGCTTGTCGGGTAAATCGGTGGCGTTCAATGCCGCCAGAATCAGGTCAGACGTGTGGAGTGGAATGTTTGCGCGTACCGCCGCGATATTATCCGGCGTATACGCATAGCCAGAGGACTCCAGAACCTCACGAATCTTGCTAGTGGGTATCTTGACTTCCATCATTCCCACCCCAGCATGTCGTCGATGCACCAGCCGATAGCGCACTCATACCGGTCATACGTGGTGGAATACTTCTGTGAGAACGCCTCACGCGCCCTCTTGTCGAGCATGTCCAACGACAAACCGGTTTCGGCTATCTGCTGTTCCGCAGTATCGAAGTCCGGCGCGGTGTATGGCTTGTCCAGCTTCAGCATGGCACGACGGCGTAAATCATCGATAAAACCATGCTGGCAGTCGAAGATATCCGCCACGCTATCCGCGTTATCGGCGGCCATCTCGTAAGCCGCCTGCAACAACAGGCGTACGGCTTTCTCCCGAATCTCGCTCATGTCACGCCGCCTTAACCCACTTGTCGCGGACGGTAGCCACGTAATCGGCCACCGCCTTTTCCAACTGCCTGTCACTGCCACGCTCATAACGGGCACGGTAGGCGACAACGCACCTGCCATTGGCCGAAGCAACGTAGGCCACCTTGCGGCCCTTGCTGGTACGGAAGTGACGGATAGGGCCCAAACCTTGCAATTCGGGGCATTCCTTAGCCATCATCAGGTCAGGCATCGTACAATAGGAGACGGCGAAACTGTTCACCTTCGGCGGCACTTCGGGAATCTCCTGTGTATCCGGCGCGGGTTCATCATCCATGAACTCGTCTTCCAATATCGCGTCCTCGGGCATAGGCACCGGCCACTGAACATTGCTCGTGAAGCGTTCCTCCTCACACTTCCAGTTTGCATCGATCGATGGGTGCGCGACAATGCCGCCAACCGTTTTAGCGTCCATTCCGGTAGGTACCGGCACCGGCACTGTCTTCATACGCTCGGAATCGGGTATGAGCATCCAACCATGCTCAAGGTCAACGGAGCTTGACCTCATGCCATTCAAAAAGTCCTCATACTGGACTCCCTTGGCCTGAACATTCCACGCCGTGCCCTGCGAAGTCTGGGAAAGTGACCAGACTCGTCTAACCCGAGCGTTCACATACCGAACATCATATTTCGAGCCATCCTTGCGCAACCGCACCCACATGCCGCTCACGGCATTCACGTTACGCGACGGGTCATTGGTCAGCTTCTTCATTTTGGTTTACCTCACTTGTAAAGATTCGATTTTGATTGATTTTCTGGAATAAGTAGGCGGCTAGAAGACTCTCAGCATTCACCCTCTTCGGTGGCTTCGGTGTAGAAAACGTCGTCCATTTGGTCATTGTTGAAACGCTCATTGATGTAATCGGAAATTGCCTTACCGGTATCGTCTTCGTTAATTAGCTGACTAATGCGGGTATGGCTCACACCGTTACCGTCCAAAATGTAAGCGTCTTGCGCCCAACCATCTTCATGCTCGAAAGCCTTGTTATATTCGGTTTCCGTCACATATCCCCAGTCGCCAAGGCGATAGATGCCCTCATAGGGTTGGAAACCGTCATAGCGCGTCAATGGCGATAGTTTTTCGTCAACACGTTCCACCATGTCGGCAACATCTTTAACGGTAATGGACATTTTGAATCTCCCTTAAACAAGAGGGGCACGGCCACAACGCCATGCCCCACAACGATTTATTAACGATGGACTCGTACCATGTAACCCCTACCCCACGGGACTAGCTCGGTGGGGTAGCCTTTGGCTTGATAATGCGATTGAGTGGCTATAGCCACGGGATACGACTTGCAACGGTAATGGTCAATCATGGTCGATCACTCACCCATATACGCGGCTGGGTTAAGTTGCAAGACGATACGCCGCCATGCCCTGACCAGTTCGACGGCAGGCGCGTACCGTTCGACATTCGACCGGCTACCGTCGTACCGTACGGCCATATCATTGTCGTAGCAGATAACCGTGTCCGCCATGATATGACGCGCCTCTTTTGCCGTAATGGCCTCACAATGCCAATTGCCATCAAACACGTCGTCAGCAACCCAAGCATCACGCTCGGCCATCGAGTCAAACACCATGAGACTCCCCGGCCATGAGCCGTCTTCCCATTTCGTGCCGATACCGTGAGTCCAGCGGAAAGCGTAGTAATAGCGAGTTTTAGACATGATACACACTCCTTAGTGTGATAACGAATCTATGAATTTGATTGATTGGAATTTGCCCGAGTGGGCTGTGAAGCGCGGAACAATGCGCCGCGCTATCGCGGTAGGTCAGGCGAACGGGTTAGCACCGATAGTGATAACCTTGTCTCCCTTAAGGTCAAGATTCACCGCCTGCAATGAGTGGCGTAAAGCCTTGCGGCTAGGCCACGAATACATGCCCAACAATGGAACGAACTGATTGCCGAACGTAAGACGGTAGACGTTGAAAGCCCAATCGTAAACCGCGTGCATCATGCCACCAGCCTTACGAAAGACTCGGGCATGTCACGACGGAACTCGTACCCGTCGAAAGCGTCACCGTGCATCTCGGTACAAGTGAAACCGTTCTGCTCAAGCAGACTCTTCAACTCGCCCATGCCCATGCCGCCGAAGCGGAGAGCATAACCGTAATCGCACTTGCGTAGAGTCCTGTGAACCGTATCCCCGTAATGTCCCTTGACGTTCAGGCGCGGCCACAGCAGAAGAGTCTGCATAAGCGCGTTATCTTCCAACGCCAGTGATACCGCCGCGCTCTCTTTGTCATACCCGCAACCGGATACGGTGCCGTTGGTGTAGTCGCCGCGAATGCCGGCGAAGTTAGCCCAGACTTCCGCGCGCGGGTTCCTCCCCCACATTCGTGACTTGTGCCAGTTGACGCTGATTTTGAAAACAAGTTCCGCACACATTGTGAATCTCCTTTGAATTGATGAAGCGCGGAGTCAGCCGCGCGACTGATTGAATCTGATTGAAAGACTTAGTAGCGTTCCCCGATTAGCACGCCGTCACGGTAGATGTACAGGCCACTGCCCCTACCGTTGCCCATTCGGGCCGAGTCCCAGTAGCAGAGTCCAGTTTGGCCGGAACCGTCTTCATTAACGCACTGGGGGATGTTCGCGGTATCATTGCCGCAAGCGGCTAACGACACCAAGGCGATTACTGCGGCAACAGCCGCGACATACTTACGCATGGTTTCCTCACTTCCATGTGAGGCGTGCTAAGATAGCACAGCCTCGATTTGATTGATTGGTTAGAGAACTTTCAACTTAAGGCACGCGGCTAGGTAGTTGGCGCTACTTAGCCGCATTCTTTTAACGCATCAGGTCGCTCGGTTGGCAGTTGAGTGCACTGGATATCTTCAAAGCGTTTTCAAGAGTCATGTTCCGAACGTCTCGCCGCCCGGTCTCATAACTGCTGATGATTGTTCGCGCTATTCCAGTGCGCTTGGCTAGCTCAACTTGTGTTAAGTCGGCTTGTTTGCGCAGTTCCTTAAGTCCCATAGGCTTACCCGCTTTCTCTAGTAGTAGGTAAACCAATTATGACAGCAAAATGTATCATTTGCATGTAGGGAAACACTGTTAAGTTCTCAAACTTGCTTTTGTCTTGCCCGATTGGGCTTGATAATTGATAGCATAACGTATCATTTTGGTTTAAACAAATCGGCGTGTCGGAAAACCAGCACGCCGAACAGCTCACACTGACGCGAACTCACGCACCAGCGCGTGCCGCATGATGTCATCAGCGGACACGCCACGACGTTTAGCGACGGCATCCAACATGGCCGACATGTCAGCGCTTAACGAAAACGTCCGACTGACAGCATCCGCCTGAGCGACAGGAACGACAGGCCCGGAATACACCGCACCCGGCCTTCCGCCGAACTCGCCGTTATCCGCATCGTCGGCCCACTTGTCCAACATGTCATCAGTGACCACACGGCCACCCTTCGCGACAAAAGACATGACACTTCCTCCTTTACAAAAGTTTCAGTTCCCGCAGCACCTTCGGCGTCGCACGCATGGCATGGAACACATGCCAACGATCCGACTCATCTAGTACCGCCACCATTTCCAGCAAACGCCCGTACTCGTCGTATCCAACCGCCACATAACGCAACGGGTCGGTATCCTCACGCGCCATAAACCGCACGACGTTCGACCATGCCACGCGCACCGAATCAGCGGACACGTCGGGATGTCGAGTCTGGATACGCGGGTCAACGACGATATCGCCAACCGGCACGGCTCACCACCTTTCGATATAACAGGTTCCAGCGTATCCCGTCCACCTTGGGACACGCTATGAGTGCCTAGACTATGGGATAAACCCAGTGAGCTAGGCCGACTGTGTACAAGGCCCACAGCCCGGCAAAGAATTGATTAGGGCACACACACGCCGAACTAATCGGCGTTGTTTTCTTTCGGCTTATCAGCCTCTAACAGCTTGCGAGGATTACTAACACGCAGAGCGTCACAAAGTTTCAACGCACTATCAAGAGTCATATTGCCGATACTCAAAATGCCGGTTTCGTAGTTGGCTATGTTGCCGCGACTAACGCCGGCCTTATCGGCTAACTGTTGTTGGGTTAACCCTCGCTTCTGTCTTAATTCCCTAAGACTCATGGCCCACCTCGCTTATGTCCAGTGGGCCTAATTATACCTATCGCAATATGTGGTTTACTACCCTTTCGAGTAGCCCCGATATTGTCAGGCCACATCTCACTAGCGGGGACAATTCCATGCCGGATACCCGCTCACTATTCCTCACTGACCTGTGGTCAGATGTCGGGGACCTACCCGACGTTCGGTAACACTATTCGATTATCAAGCTTGCATGTCGCTCGGGATAGCTCTCACCTATCGCCGGGGACTTCGTGCGCCGCTGGGAGTCGGACCCAGTACCCGCCTATCGGCGGCGCTGTCAGTAGTCGCAATCAAACTCACGGGTTCCCGCCACCGCATACATCACATCCCGCAGTGTTTCCGCGCTGTACCCGTTGATGCTGGTGACGATCTGCAACGCCTGTTCGCTGACTCCGCACATGTCGTGGAGTTCGTCCCACATTTCCTGAAGTTTGTCGGTCATCTTGGGTTCCTTCCTTGGTGTTCCGTGGTTGATGACTATCACTATACATGTCTTAGTTCTAAGACACAAATCGTGTAAACGCAAACCAACGTAAACCGTTGGGAGCGCTGACATTCACCGGCGTGTCGAAACCTGTGATTCACGACGAAAAATCATGGGGACATACCTTATATACCAAATAAAGGCTTAACGAGAATATTCTCAATAAGAAATATTGGGAACAAAACCTGAGCCAACCACACTCAACATCGCAAACTTGAGCCACGACACAACCACAGCACGACGTAGCCCACGGCCACGGCCACGCCACGGCCACACGGCACCACACACGGCCACACACGACCGCACACCACGCATAGGCACGCGCCGCCCATACGCACCCATACGCACGCGCACACCCGCGCGATACCACCACCAACCCGACACACCGACACTGGCACACCCCCATAGGGAGGGTACCCACGGGAAAGCCCCGGGGCCGCTGCGACTCTAGCTCTGACGCTGGATGCGATCTGGGGCTATTGTGGAAAAACCGTTCGTTTCTGTGGTGAGTGTTGTTCTTTCACATTTTCTTCACTGCAACGCTTGCTGCAACGCTTGTTATGAGTAAACTGTCGTGTAGATAGATTGTCGGGGAATGGAGTGAAGCTCAGGTTCCCGACAAGATAAGGCCCCGCAGTCGCGGGGTTTTCTTGTATCTGCGTGAGATATTCCAATTGGTAGAGGACGCCGGCTCAAACCCGGTGCGTTGTGGGTTCGATTCCCTCTCTCACGACTAGGCCACGCCCTTTTTGAAAACCAAATCGACAAAACAATTTACGAGGATTCATATAGGTTGAGTTCTTCGGAGTTCCGTTTTTGCATGGGTGTTGTTTTCTTGGACCGGGGGCGTGGCCGGGGATGATTGGCAGAGTAGACGAATGCGGCGGCTTGCTAAGCCGTAAACCGTAAAAGGTTCGCAAGTGCAAATCTTGCATCATCCGCGAGGCATCGAGGGTCGCTCCCCTGATGCTTTATGAGGTTGGCTGAACAAACCCGGATTGCATGTATGCCGGGTTAAGGCTGCGTCACGGCTTAGCGGCACCCTTTAGCGGGGGAAGTGTGACGAGGAACGCTACAGCGGTACACGGTTAGTGCATCACATGCTCGGCGTTGGTGGTAAAACGCAATCCACCACCTCGCAATTCTTAGCTCATCTACATGTCGTAGAAGGAGTTTCCTAGGTCGTTTCATGAAGCGGCCTTTGTTTTCCCGATCCGGCCTGCTACGTAGTGGCTGGGAGTGGATGACTTACGGGTCACGCCACAATCGGGGTCTGGCGGTAGGCACGTGGAGTGCGCGTCGGCTGTAACCCGACTGCCTTTGGCAATGGGAGTTCGATTCTCTCTGCCGCCACAGTCGCAATGTAGTGCCAAATATCTGGTTGTTAGGACTGGGGCTGAATACCTAGGGTGTCCCGGTCGCAGAGAACGTCGGGTAGCGCCCGGAGATCGTCGCATTATATTCGTGCGATGCGTTGCGAGACTTGGAGAGGCAAGCCGATTGGTGGCGGCGACTGTTTCGAAAACAGTCTGCCCTGACGGGCGTGTGGGTTCGACCATCATCCTCTCCGCTGTCTGGTCAAGGTATGTCAACCAGCTTAAATAATTGACTACCCCAAATGCCCGTAGCCCAATGGTAGGGCGGCGGTCTCCAAAACCGCAGACGTGAGTTCGATTCTCACCGGGTATGCGATGCTGGTAGCTCAGTTGGCTAGAGCGTATGGCTACGGTCATAGGGTCGGTGGTTCGAGTCCACTCCGGCACTCACAACGCCTTCGAGAAGAGGCGCATCTTGGCGGTGACAGCTTCTCAGTCATCGCCAGTCGCCGGCGGCGGCTTCATGCCATGCTGCACGGCAATAACTAAATAGCCCTCCCCTTGTGGGAGGCGTGGCATTGTAGCTCAGTTTGGTGGAGCGGACGCCTCGTAAGCGTCAGGTCGCCGGTTCGATTCCGGCCATTGCCTCTAGGAACCGGTGCGTCCGTGGACCAACTCCCCTGTATTTGGATTAACCCCGTTGGAATGCTCGCTCGCCACGCTCCCACCGGTTCCGCCCCCTTACCTGTTGGGAGGTTTTTCGTGCGTTGGAAAAATTCCCATCGTAAGGAGCGGTTCAATCCCGATTGGCCGCGTACCCGACATGAGATTCTGGAGCGTGACCGGTTCGCGTGCCAGTGGCCTGTGACCGACGAGTTCGGCTTCACTCACATCTGCGCCCAGCCCGCGAACGAGGTAGATCATAAGGTTCGCGCCACGAACGGCGTGGACGATGATTCGCCCGAGAACCTGTGGGCCTTATGCCAGTACCATCATTCGCAGAAAACCGCGCAGGAGTCCGCTGAGCAGCGGCGCATGAACCGTGAACGCCGGAAGGAAGAGCAATGGTATTCGCATCCGGTGTTTCAGTGAGCGGCTATGTGTGCATGGTGGCCGGCTGCGGGAATGTGGTGTATGCGCGCGGCTTGTGCCGTCATCATTATGACCGTGACCGGTATGCGGGCAGTCCGATTATCCCGTTTCGTACCCGCTTGTGCCCTATCGGCCATTATTTCCAGCCGTCCCGTGTTGACCAGATTTTCTGTTCCGGCAGGCATCGCAGCAAGTACAAGCGCCTGTCGGATAAAGACCCTCTGAAGTATCCCCCCAATCCCGAAACCCCCTTGTTCGTCAAGCAGGTCGAGGCC
>UMHQ01062093.1_pt1 | contig 22226 bp, 21 predicted proteins | sample 1965531 | NCBI WGS metagenome assembly UMHQ01 (sample SAMEA4836098, study PRJEB28245) | human gut metagenome | biome: gut microbiome; material: fecal sample | place: Denmark | collected 2008 | reverse complement strand
ATTTTTTTATTCTTTTGTCACATATGTATTATCGCATAACAATATAATAGGTTCTCAAAATAATCAATATATAATTTTTATTTTTTTCTAAAAAAAACGAACATTTTTTTCGATTAGCACTATGTTTTGTTACAACTTCATATAATATTCAATAATGTTGTAGATATGATCTGCTGCTCTTTGATAGTAGTTGATGATGTCTGAAAATTCTGTGTTCAATCGAGAAGGAATAATATTCTCGGTGCTATCCTTAAAGTGTTCTTTTCTCTTCGTTTTACAAAAATTCTTAATCTCATTGTACTCATCAATTCCATCTGAAAAGTATTTCATTTCTTTGCTCTCGTATCCTTGATGAATGTGTTGGAAAAATTTTACAATCTTATCGTTTAAAGATTGTAAAATTTCCACACGGAAGCCTTCAATCACAATATTATGTTCTTGTAGTTTCTCAATAGAATCTCCTATTCTTCCAATATAGTCACTGATAGTTTCATATTCATCACAAACCAATAAATTCCGTCTTGTTTTTTCAATGTATTCTTGATCTAAAGTACGATTTAGTAAAGCATAGTTGATGTTATTGATTTCTTTTTCATACAAGTCCAATTTATCTTCTACTTGATTGATTTCTACTACATTCACAGCAATTTTATCAGGGTCTTCATACAATTCTTCTAAGCGAAAGAAAATATGTTTTATGTATTTCCCCATCGTAAGAACTTCATTTTTCGTTTGGTCAATAATAACGGTAGGCAACATTTTTCCCATAGAAGAAAGTTTCGTGACTTTTACCTCATCTTCTTCAATATTACCATCACTCGGTACTATCCTTTGCAAAAATTTATCTAAAACTCCGACAAAAGGAATCATCAAAATGACGTTACAAATATTAAAGCAAGTATGAGCAGAAGCAATCGCTGCTCCTACATGATGATCGGGATCCAAGATATTTTCCAAACCAAACAAATAATATGGGAATATAGCCGTTACCCAAGCAACTCCAATAATATTAATTAAAGTATGGGCATAGGCTGCTCTCTTTGCATTGGCAGAAGCTCCAATCGAAGCTAATAAAGCCGTTACTGTGGTCCCTACGTTTTCCCCTAAGACCAAAGCTACCGCAGAGGGATAATCAATCAAGCCTTGACTTGCTAAAGTAATGGTAATCCCCAAGGTAGCTGCAGAAGATTGCACAATCCCTGTAATAGCAGCTCCAATTAAGGCAACTTTAATAACTCCTAAGTAAGTATCGGCTCGAAATGCCTTGAATAATTCTACAAATTCCGGTAATTCTCGTAAAGGTCGTAATCCATCACTCATGAGTTGCAGTCCTAAGAAAATAAATCCAAAGCCCATCAAAGTCATCAATCGAACTCGAACTTTATCTTCTTTTTTAAACATCAAAAGAATGGCAGCGAGCCCTACAATAGGCAACCCGTACTTTCCGATATTCATAGCCAATAACCAACCTGTAATTGTTGTCCCGATATTCGCCCCTAGAATAATTCCTAGAGCTTGTTTTAAGGTCAATAGAGACGCATTTACAAAACCTATCGTCATAACAGTACTTACAGAAGAAGATTGCACCAAAGCAGTAATCATAATCCCTGTGAAGATTCCTAAAATACGATTGGTTGTTAAGGTTGCCAAAATCTTTTTCAAACGTGGTCCTGCAATTTTTTGCATTCCGGAAGACATATTATCCATTCCTAACAAAAAGATTCCAAGTCCCCCTACAACGGTACATAATACCTGAAAATACATATAACCTCCTGTTTCTTTTGCTATTTAGCGATTCTTGCTCCATTTTTTTCTAAAGCAGCATGAATTTCTTCTTGATGTGCCTCATCTCTACATTCGACTACCAAGTCTACTTTGACTTCTGTAATAGCTAGAGATGCTCTATATTTTGTTTGACTGATGTAGATAATATTTGCATTTTGTTCATGAAGAACTCTTGTTAATTTTTCCATTTCTCCCGGTTTATCCGGAATATATACTGTAATTTCGTGTCGTTGTCCATTTAACACTAAAGCCTTATTTACAATTTTTTCAATAAAGTTCATATCTACATTTCCACCGGAAATCACAGCACATACTTTTTTTCCTTTTAAATTGATTTTTCCTGCCAATAGAGCAGCTACTCCGGAAGCTCCTGCTCCTTCTGCAACCAATTTACTTTTTTCTAGTAGATAGAAAATTCCTTGTACAATTTCATCTTCTGTTACGGTTACAACTTCATCGACATATTTTTTTACCAACTCTAAAGTTTTATAACCTACTTTACGAACTGCAATTCCATCCGCAATTGTAGAACAATTTTCAATATCACAACATTCTCCCTTTGCTAGAGCTGCCGTCATGGAAGCTGCTCCTGCTGCTTCTACCCCAATCACTTTTACTTCCGGTTTCACGGATTTAATAGCAGTGGCAATCCCCGCTAGGATTCCTCCTCCTCCGATAGGAACTAAAACAGCATCTACATCAGGAAGTTGTTCTAAAATTTCCAATCCTATGGTTCCTTGTCCTGCAATCACTTCTTCATCATCGAAAGGATGTAAGAAAATCGCTCCTGTTTCTTTTTGAATTTCCAAAGCTTTTTGGTAAGCATTATCATATACTGCTCCGTGTAATACTACTTCCGCTCCATACTCTCTTGTTGCTCTTACTTTTGACAAAGGTGCTCCGGCTGGCATGACAATAGTAGATTTAATCCCCTTTGCCGTTGCCCCCAAAGCGACTCCTTGAGCATGGTTTCCAGCAGATGATGCAATCACTCCACATTTTTTTTCTTCTTCTGATAAATGTGCAATTTTATTCAAAGCTCCTCGAAGTTTAAAAGATCCTGTTTGTTGTAAATTTTCTAATTTGAAATAGACATCATTTCCTGTTTGTGCTCCTAATTTTGGGCAATTCAAAACCGGTGTCTTTCTGACAGAATCTTGAATACAACTTTTTGCTTCTTGAATTTTTTCCAATGTTACCATATTACTCCTCTCCTTTTTATTTTTTTGAAATAACATCATATTTTTTTAATAAGAATGCAGGGTGATAAGACTCTTTTGCTTCTCGAAGTCCCTCATTCCCGAAGTCATCCTCACGATTGACGTATTGATATTCTAAAAAATGTTGTTGTAAAAATAAGCTGTTTAAAATTTGATAACTTCCTACATAGTCTGCAATTGCTTTTTCAATATGAATTAAGACATAGTCTTGATCTAAGACTTCTCCTAAACTAAAACCTACAATCTCTCCATTCACTTTTAATACAGATCCACTTAGTCCCAATGTTTCAAAATGGTCTAGCAAAGACATAATTCCCATATTTTCATTTCGTAATACTTCTTCTTTTTCACATTCTCGACAAAAACACCATTGACTTTGAAATGCCTTTACCGCTTCCAAATTTTCTGTCGTAATTTCTTCAAAAGTAAAGTCAGGATAAGTTCTTTTAAATTTGCTAATATGATTTTTCTTCTTTGCAAATCGTCTTCCTTTTAAAAATGCTAAATCTTCCACTTGATAAACATAATCAAAAGAATCTCGTATTTCTTCCAAGACATAATCATCTTGCAATTTTTCCACCCAATATTCCGGCACATAAGAAATGGAAGCTCCTTCTTCCAAAATAGTATCCATTCTTCTTTTCATTGCCCCTATATTTTCTTCTGTTTCTTCTTTGGGAACTGGCATAAAGTAATAAATTTGGTCATTGTAATGCCCTCGTAAACATAGGACATCTTCCTCTTCTTCATACTCAATGACTTCTCCACGGCTCCAAAGAAACAAATTGGTAAAAGCAAAGTCACAAATTTGAAAACGATGTTTTGTATAACGATCGATAACTTCTTTGCTTTCTATTTCTAATTTTTTCCACATACTGATTTTTTCGCCCCTCTTATTTCGCTAATCGATAAATTGCTTCTATGAAAATAGGTAACAAAGTATCCAATTTATCAATTTCTAAATATTCGTCTTTTTGGTGCATAAGATCTTCTTGAGATTTCAAAAGTGCTCCAAAGGCTACTGCATTTGTTGTTTGCTTAGCATACGTTCCTCCACCGATTGCAACCGGTTTCGCTTCCATATCCCCTGTTACTTCTTGGTAAACATCCATCAATGTCTTTACCAAGAAACTATCTTTTGGAAAATATAACGGTTTCGAATTAGAATATAGTACAAATTCAAAACCGGCAGCTTCCACTTTTGGCTTCATGGTATCAATAACCTTTTGGTTTTCTACCAATACCGGACATCTCATATCAATACAAATTTCCAATTGATTATCTTCCAAAGAAATCATTCCCACATTTAAGCTTAAATTTCCGGATTCTTCATCAGAAAAATTCACTCCAAAGGAAGCTCCATCTGTTTCCATTTTTAAATAGTTTTTAAATAATTCTACCAATTCTCGAAATTCTTCATTGTGAATTCCACAATCTTTTAGATAGTCAAACAACACTTGAATGGCATTGACTCCCAAATGAGGTTTTGCTCCATGAGCAGCGACTCCTTGCACAAATACTTCTGAAATTCCATCTTCTTCTTCCACTTTTACTCGATTTTTACTTTCTAAACCGGATACCAAAGCACTTGGGAAATTGGCTCTTACTTTTTCTGCAACAGAATTAAAAGCATTTCCTCCTCGAAGTACCACTTCTTCCAGAGTTTTAAATTTTCTTGTAATTTTTACTCGAACAGCTCCTTTTTCCGCAAACGTTACTGGAAAAGAGCTATCCGGTGTAAACGCATAATCCGGATGAGGCATTTTTAAATCTTGAAAATAGTGTTTTAAACAAGCACTTCCACTTTCTTCGTCCGCTCCAATAATCATTCTAATTTTTCGACTCAAAGGAATTTTTAAGTCTTGTAGAGCTTTCATACAATATAGACACATCATAGCAGGACCCTTATCATCTAAAGTTCCTCTCCCGAAAATTTTACCATCAGCAATCGTTCCACTAAATGGAGGATAAGTCCAACCTTCTCCCACCGGTACAACATCGACATGAGCTAAAATTCCTAAAGTTTCTTCTCCCTCTCCCATATCAATATGCCCTGCATAATTATCAAAATTTTCAGTATGAAACCCTAATTTTTCTGCATAGGCTAAAAAAGCATGTAAAGCATTCGCCGGTCCTTCTCCAAAAGGTTTCCCAGGCAAGGCTTCCGACTTCACACTTGGTACTTGAATCATTTCTTGAATCCCTCTTACCACATCTTCTTTGTATTTTAACACTTCTTTTTGTAAATCCAACTAAATCCCCCCTATATTAAAATTTTGATGAGTTTCCTCTTGTACCGTTCTATATTTCTTGTATAAAAATCTAACATATTCATATTCAAATGGAGAATTCGTTCCATAGAATCGGAAAGAAACTCTCGATTTTCTATCTATGGCAGATAATGGCAAAGTATAAGTTCTTGGAATAGAAAATTCCTTTCCATTGGCTATTTGGCTATCCACTACCATTCCAAAAGCATCTCGCAAATAACTTGGTCCTAATATCGGAAGTATCAGATAAGGTCCTCTCGGGACTCCATAATGAGCCAAAGTCAAACCAAAATCCTCGTAAGGTTTTGGCATTCCTAAAGCACTCGCCACATCAAATAATCCCCCTAAGCCTAAGACGGTATTGATGCTAAGTCGTCCTAGAGAACGCATCGCTTTTCTTCCCTTTGTTTGTGCTAAGGCATTTCCTAAACTACTGATATTTTTCGTATTATCAAAAAAATTACTCACTCGATGTTGTACAAAAACCGGCGTGATTTTTTGATATCCCTCTACCACAGGAACAAAGAAATATTTATCAAAGCCATAGTTGAAATGATATACTCTACGATTCAATCCCTCCCAAGGATCATAATCTCCAAAATACTCAGTCATTTCTTGTATTTCTTTTTCTTCCTGAGCACTCATACCTGTCTCTTCCGCAAACAAAGAAAAAGAAAAAATAGAAAGAAATAACAACAAGAAAAGTCTATTTCTCATGAATGAACACCCCCTCTTTCAAGAAATTTAACATCACTTGAATATTCGGAGTGTAGAACATATTTCCACAATGTCCTCCTTTAGGGTAAACAAAAATTCTATCTCCCATCGTTGCTATTAAAAAAGCAAGGTCCTCTTTGGAAAGAATCAACTCATCTTCATTGGTTACTACTACAATCTTAGGACTTTTTCTCAAGTAATCTTGGACTCCATGTAGGCTGGACTCTGCTATCAATCTTTCTTTGGAATATGCTTCTCCTAATTTCTTTTGATAATGTGGCAAAGCAACCTTATCCACATAGCTTCCAAAATCTCCAAATTTGATTTTTACAAAATAAGATAGCATGGGACTAAATTTTTTGATATGCTCATCTAATTTTGTATAGACTCCTGTCTTTGCCAATAAATCAGATACATAATTTAAATCGATTGCATTCATTCGAAACGCAAGACCTACCAAGGCTGCCTTCTGGGCATCAGAAAATTGATTTCCTTGAAAGAATTTAAAAATACTTTCGGAAGTCAAACCTGTGTACTCATTTTTAGATTCCTCTTTTAATTTTGTTAGCAGAGCCTCCAGCATCTTTTCTAAATTACTAACACTATTTCCGGTCACTTGATTTAAATAGTTATCTAGTTGCCTTGCAGAAGAGTATAAATTTACAGCCGGATTGACCATAAACACTCTTTGAAAATTAAAAAACTGTTCTGTTTCGTCTAATTTGCTAATAAAAGCGGCATTGGTCGCTCCAAGACTATAACCAGTTAAAAGGAATTCACTCACTTCTACTTCTTTTTCTACTGCTTGATAGCATTTTTTCATGATTTCATACATATCTTTACTATCTTCTTCTAAAAGTCCCGGAACATGAAATTTAGAAGCACTCGCAATAAAATTCACTGTCATTTGAGAAGAAATAGAAATGACATGAAAACCTGCATCGTATAAAATTCTTTGAAACAATTCCATGCGTAAAGAATTATAGTCTGAGCCGGTCCCTGCCAACAGAAAAATCAAAGGTGCTTTCTTTTTTTGCTTCATCAAAGAAAAACGAAATTTCGTATGATTCCATAAATTTTCAGGTAATTGCCCCTGCTCCCTTGTTACAATTTCATAATTTTTTTTAGGAACTTTTTCGCTCACTCCCTGTGTCATCAACATAGAACTTCCTATGATAGTTGCATCATAAGGATTTTGAAAAGGATAACTTTCATACCACTTGTCTATCTCTGCATTTCCATATAAAGAGAGAGAAAGCAAACATAGAAAACTACATAATATTTTTTTCATATCAACTCCTTAAAACAACGAAATTTGATTCGTTTCATTCATATTTTCTATAATTTTTAAATCTTTCATTTTTTCCACAATGGTCTGAGAAACTTTTGTCCTTTTCTTAAAATCTTCAATCGAAATAAAACTTTCTTTTTGTCTTTCCTCTAAAATATTATCAATAACGGCTCCACCCAATCCGGCTAAAGCAATCAAAGGAACTCGGATTTTATCTCCTTGAATCAAGAATTTTTTTCCAGCAGAATGGTATAAATCAATTGGCAACAGCTCTATATGCCTTGCTTCCATTTCTATCATCACTTCACAAAGAGCTTGCTCCGCCTTTTTCTTTACGTCCAATTTTCCTTCTTTTGACAATTCTTCTAAACGAATTCTCGCTTTTTCAGGAGTTCCCAAAGTTTCAAAATTAAAATCTTCCGCCTTTCTCGACAAATAAGCTGCATAGAATGCCAAAGGATAGTGTACTTTAAAATATGCAATCCGAATTGCCATCATAACATAGGCAACCGCATGTCCTTTTGGAAACATATATTTGATTCTACGACAAGATTCAATATACCAATCTTTGACATGTTTTTCTTTCATCAAATCCGAATATTTCTTCCATCCCTCAGGATCCTTACTTGGTTTTCCCTTTCGGACAAATTCCATAATTTTAAAAGCAGTCCCTTTCTCGATGCCTTGGTCAATCAAATAGTTCATAATGTCATCCCGCACTGTGATAACTTCCGAAAGTGTCGCTTGTTTTTGTCGAATAAACTCTTGAGCATTGTTTAACCAAACGTCCGTTCCATGAGATAGACCGGAAATTCTAACAAGCTCTGCAAAAGTTGTCGGTCTGGTATCTAGTAACATTTGTCTTACAAAAGGAGTTCCAAATTCCGGAATTCCAAAGGTTGCTACTTCGGAGCCGATTTGTTGAGGAGTCACCCCTAAAGATTCTGTACTGGAGAATATCTTTAAAGTATCCGGATCCGATAAAGGAATTTCATAAATATCCAAGCCTGTATATTCTTGTAGTAATTTTATCGTTGTCGGATCGTCATGTCCCAGAATATCCAATTTTACTAACTGTTCGTCCATAACATGATAATCATAGTGAGTGGTAATCGAATCGCTGTTTTCATCATTTGCCGGTTTTTGCACCGGACAAAATTCAAAAATAGTATGATCCGAAGGAACGACAACCATTCCTCCCGGATGTTGCCCTGTTGTCTTTTTTGCTCCCTCACATTTCTTAGCAAGTCGCATAACTTCTGCTTGGCTGATACTCATTCCATTGTCTTCAAAATATTTTTTTACATAACCGGCAGCATTTTTTTCTGCTAAAGTAGAAATCGTTCCTGCTTTAAAAACATTCTCTTTTCCAAAAAGTTCTTCACAATATCGATGAATTTCCGATTGATATTCCCCAGAAAAGTTCAAATCAATATCCGGAACCTTGTCTCCATTGAATCCCATGAATACTTCAAAAGGAATGGAATATCCGTCTCGTTTATACATTTGTCCACACTTTGGACATTTCTTTTCCGGTAAGTCAATTCCTACCCCTTCTCTTTCAATAAACTCCACATGCTTACAATCCGGATTCGTACAAATATAGTGAGGATACAAAGCATTTACTTCCGTGATTCCCATCATAAAAGCAACCAAAGAAGAACCTACCGATCCCCGAGAACCAACCAAATAACCATTATCCAAAGATTTCTTTACCAATTTTTGAGCGGAAAGATACAATACTGAAAATCCATTTCCAATAATCGCATTTAATTCTCTCTCCAATCTCTTTTCTACAATTTCAGGTAAAGGATTTCCATAGATACGATACGCCTTTTCATAGGTCATCTCTCGTACTGTTTCTTCTGCATTGTCAATCGATGGCGGATAGAAACCGTCCGGAATTGGTTTTATCACTTCAATTTTTTCTGCAATTGCATTCGTATTTTGAATCACAATTTCCTTGGCAACTTCTTCTCCTAAATAAGAAAATTCCTCTAATAATTCTCCAGTCGTACGGAAATAGAAACCATTATCGGTCTTATATGCCTTAGCTCCATGAACCATACCACTTCCATAGAGTAAAATTGTTCTTATCTTTGCTTCTTCAGGATCTAAATAATGCACATTGGAACTTCCTGTCACCAAAATCCCTTTTTCTTTTGCCAAGTCATAGAAATATTGATTCATTTTCTCAATATAGCTATTTCCGGAAATGAGTCCCGTTCCATTGTACTCTATATTCTCTGTATAAGCCTGTCTCGGCAATAATTCTATATAGTCATAAAAGGATATTTTTTCAGGGATTCTTTCCATATTTCCTGTCGAGTAATCATGAAACAAATCACTATCATTGATAGAATGTCCCGTCAAAGAACAACCTACAATCAATCCTTCTCGATATTTTTCTAAGTTTGATTTCAAAACTCTTGGTTTTCGATTCCCAAAATGATAAAGATGAGCATCAGAAACCAAACGATTTAAGTTTTCAAGCCCCACTCTATCTTTCACCAATAACATGACATTTCTCGTATTTTGCTTTTTCGTATTCACAGGAAAAGCTCCCTGCATTTCTGATAATTTATGAATTCCTTGATCTAAATATTTATCTAAGAAAATTAAGAACATATTTCCCGTTGCTTGACAGTCATCTACCGCTCTATGGTGATTCTCCAAAGATAAGCCTAATTTCTTATTCAAAGGTCCTAAACCAAATTGCTTCAATTCCGGATAAAGATCCTTCGCCATTTGTAAAGTATCAATAAAGCTAGGATTGAAATCTGAATATCCGTGTTGTTTACATTGTTGTTTCAAATAACCGATGTCAAAATCAGCATTGTGAGCCACGAGAATACTTCCCTCAATAAAGTCTAAAAACTTAGGGAGCACTTCTTCAATGTTCGGTTCATTTTGTACCATACTGTCTGTAATATTTGTTACATCCACGATATTTTGTGGAATACTTTGCCCAGGATTCACCAGTTGTGAAAAACGATCCACAATTCTTTTTTCTACAATTTTGACAGCTCCAATTTCAATAATTTTTCCCTCATGAGAATTGAAACCTAAGGTTTCCAAGTCATAAACTACAAAACTTGCCTTTTCCAAGTCTTGGTCCTCTTTCAAATTATGGACGATTGGTAAAGTATCATCTATCATATAGGCCTCACAACCTAAAATTGCTTTGATTCCTGCTTCTTTGGCTGCTTTATGAGCTCCCGGGAAAGAATGGACCACTCCATAATCCATAATGGCTACAGCAGAATGTCCGTATTGTTTTGCTCTTTTTATAATGTCTCCAACTTCTGTTACTCCGACCATTTCACTCATTTTTGTATGTGTGTGAAGCTCTACCATTTTTTCTTCTGCCAAATCTTCTTTTTTCGTTTTCTTTCGTTCTAAACGATTGATTGCTTGTATCATGATGATTTTTTCGTTTTGAGCATAGGTATCAATTTGGACCTTTCCCTCAATTCTGACATAATCGTTTTTTGCAATTTCCAAGACTTCGTCTTTCTTTAGAAAAAGCTTGGCAGTCAAAGAATTACTTTCATCCGTAATCCATAAGGTTTTTAGAATATTTCCTGTCGATAATTCTCTATCCTCTAAAGAGAAAATTTCTCCTTCTACAATACAAGTATCCTCTTCCATAACCTCTGCAAAATCTTTCATAGGAATAGGACTCCCTTTGATTTCTCTTGTTTTATTTCTGGAAAAACCTCCATTCCCACGTTTTGGAAAATCCGTTTTCTCTGGTATTGTTGGAACTTTGGCAGCAGCTTTCGCTGCAATTTCATTTTGTTCCTGAATTGCTTTTTTCTCTATTTGTCGAATTTCTTCTTTTCTTTCTCTTTCTCGATGTAGATTTTCGGCTGTGAAATCTCCCCTTTCGATATGTATAGAATAGCACTTTAAACCATATTCATAAAGCACTGCCTCTAATTTTTGGCTTCCATGCCCATCTTCGATAATTTCAATTCCACAATCCGTATTCACTTCTAAATAAATATCATTTCCTTCAATAAAAATTCTATAATTGCATAAAAATGATTTAAATCTCGGCTCTGTTTTTCGAAGTCGTTGAATTGCCAAATCTACAATATTTTTCAATTCTTCTTTGGGAATATTTTCATCTAAAAGCTTAGAACTAAACTCTATTTTTACATTGTTTCCAAAAGTAATCTGTAAATCTTGATGCAATCTTTCTAACTCAGAAATCGCAAGATAAGTCGGAAGAACACAAAAAACACGCAGTACATTTCTTCGTTCCGAATAACGAATTTCCTCTAACTGCATGAATTGAATTCCTAGTCTTTGTAGCAACTCTCTTCCAGGCTTCATCCTGATTTCTTTACTTGACATTAATTTTCTCCTAATAAACGATCTACAATAATAGCCACAGCAGCTCTTACCGATAAATGATTGTACTCGGAATTAGCCCGAATCGGTTCTAGAATATAATCCGACATAGCCATCACTTCATCCGTCAATCCCCAACCTGTTCCAAACAATAATAAATAGGGTTGATTTTCCGTTTCAAATAACTTTTCTTGTAAATTTCCAAAAGATACTGTATTTGGAAAATGTCTTGCAGAAGTAGTTACAATTTTAGGTTTCTTTCCTTCTATTTTTTCAATTTCTGCAATAACTTCTTCGATACTTTCTGCAACTCTTGTTCGTACAAAAGCTTCTTCTCGATCTTTATTGTAATTTCCTCCGAATCCTTCCTGCCAATACCCCAAAATTCTTTCCGTTAGCTTTTTTTGAGCATCCACAGGTACAACTAAACGATAACCTTTAATATCGTAAGTACTACAAGTCCTTGAAATATCATGAATATCGAAATTGGTTACCGAAGTACAAACCACATCTCTTCTCTTGTTATATACTGGATAATGTACCAAGGCTAAATAAATTTGCTTTCTCATTTTTTGATTAACTCTCCTAAAATTTTCTTTTCTCGCTTTGTCCAAACTCTTCCTTGTAAAAGATCCGGTCTTCTCTCCAAAGTCCTTTTCACACTTTGATAAAAACGCCATTCTTCTATTTTTTTATGATGACCTGACAGAAGTACCTCAGGAACTTTGCAGCCCTCATAGTCTGCCGGTCTTGTATACTGTGGATAATCTAAAAGTCCTTGAAAAAAAGAATCATTTTCATAGGACTCTCTCCGAATCACTCCCGGCAAAAGGCGAATAATACTATCCATCATGACCATGGCAGGAAGTTCTCCTCCCGTTAACACATAATCTCCAATAGAAATTTCCATATCTACTTTTTCTTCAATCACTCTTTCATCAATTCCCTCATAATGTCCGGCAATGATGACCAATTCTCTCTCTTCCGATAAATCTAAAGCCATCTTTTGTGAAAACTTTTCTCCTTGCGGAGAAGTGTAAATTACTTTTCCGGAACAATCAGCAAGTGCACGAAAAAGAGGCTCCGGTTTCATTACCATTCCAGCACCTCCCCCAAAGGGCATATCATCTGCCTGTTTATGTTTATCGTAACAGTAATCTCGAATGTCTCGAATGACAATCTCCACTTTTCCCATTTCAATGGCTCTTCCAATAATACTTTCGCTTTGAAAAGCAGAAAAAAAATCCGGAAATAAGGTTAGTACTGTTATTTTCATACTACTTCCTCTTCTCTTCTTTCATTCCTTCTAACAATTCAATATAAATCTCTCCTGTTTCAAAGTTTACTTCTTTTACAAAAGTAGGAGTGTCCGGAACCATCGTTTCATAATGTTCTGACTGAATCACTAAAATAGGATGAGCTGCTGTTTCAAAAATTTCTTCCACTCTCCCTATTTCTTCTTTGGTTTCTACCTCTTTTGCAAGAAGCCCGATATAATCACTTAGAAAAATATCTTCTTCCGTATAGCCCAATAAATCTCTTCGAACTTCTATGAGAGCATTCCGAAGTTTCAAAGCTTCTGCCTTATTTTTAATTTCCTCAAATTGAAACACCCAGCTATCCCCTACCAAATGTTCAATTTTTGTTGGAGTTAACAAGATATTTTCTCCTGTTTCCAGTTTAGTCATACACTTACTTCCCAATAATTTTGGAAGTTCTTCCAAACTGGAAACTACTTTGACAGCTCCTAAAAGATGATGTGTTCCTAAAATTCTACCTGCTGTTAAGAGTTTCATGTCTCTCTCCTTAGTCCAAAAATTCTACATTGACATTTAATTTATCTTTTACTCCTGCCGCTTGCATAACCCCTCGAATTGCATTCGCTGTCAATCCATTTTTTCCAATAATTTTCCCCATTTCTCCCTTTGCAACTCGAATTTGGAAAGTAACCGTAGAATCAATGACCTCATAACTCACTCTTACTTCTTCCTTCTCTTGCACCAATTCTTTTATAATATAATTCATCAAATATTCTAATCGTTCCATATTTTCCTCCTATAATCTCCCACTCCAAGGTCCTTCTAAAAGTAGTTCAAAAGACACCCATCTATTTCTCAAATCCTCTAGAATTTCTCTTACAAAATCCTTAAAATCTTCCGTCAATACAATACTCACTAGACCTGTTTTGGCATCTAAAGTCCGAACGACTCCTGCTCCTTCATAAGCCTCCATAATTTTATTGATAAAATCAATATCCTCAATTTTACTTCTCAGTAAAAATTCATAACTTTTCTTTTCCAACTGAACTCCCTTCCAAAGCCTTTATCACAGAAAACCAATCCTCTAAAGATAAATTTTCAGCTCTTTCTGTTTCTGAGATTCCAAGAGTTGCTAATTTTTCTTTTATTTCTGCTTTTGTAAAGCCTAAAGCCAAGAAATTATTTGCCAAATTCTTTCTTTTGTTAAAAAATCCTGCTTTCACATATTTAAAAAATAACGTTTCCGGAACTTGTTTCGCAATTTCCTCTTCCTTTTTCATTCGAATCCCGATAAAAGCGGAATCTACCTTAGGAATTGGGGTAAAGTATTCTTTCGGAATCGTGAATAAATACTCCGGCTTCGCAAAATATTCTACGGAAAGAGTCAAAGCACTTCTTTCTTTTCCTTTTTTAGCACAAATTCTTTCTCCTACCTCTTTTTGCACCATCAAAAAAGCTGCTTGAATCAAAGAACGATTTTCAATAATTTTTTGAATAATCGGAGAGGTAATATAATAAGGGATATTTGCAACTACCTTTGTTCCTTCTTGCATATACTCTGCAAAATTGACCTCTAAAACATCTCCCATAACCAAACGATACTTTTCTATGTTTCCGAATTTTTTCTGTAAAATAGGCTTTAAATCTTCATCAATCTCAATATTGAGAACAGATTTTGCTTCCTGTAATAATAACTCTGTTAACGCTCCTTCTCCAGGACCTATCTCTAAAATACAATCTTCAGAGTTGACTTCGGAAACCTCCATAATTTTCGCCAAGATCTCCGTCTGCCTTGTTAAAAAATTTTGTCCATATTTCTTCTTATGTTGAAATGCCATCTACACTCCTAGTTTTCTTCAAATACAACAGTTCCAACGTATGGTAAATTACGATACTTTTGATCATAATCTAGTCCATATCCCACAACAAAGGCATCAGGAATTGTAAAACCAACATAGTCTCCCTTTAATTCGACTTTTCTTCTTTCCGGTTTATCTAATAAAGTACAAATTTTTATTTCCGCTGCTCCCTTTGCATACAAAAATTCTTTCACATATTTTAAAGTCAATCCTGTATCAATAATGTCTTCTACAATCAAAAGATTTTTCCCTTTCATATCAAAATCAGTGTCTTTTAAAATTTTAACGACTCCTGACGTAGTTGTTCCACTTCCATAACTGGAAACACTCATGAAATCAATTTTTAAATCCAAATTTGTTTCTTTGATCAAATCACTTAAAAACATGACAGAACCTTTTAATAGCCCTAAAAAAATGACTTCTTCTTTTCTATCTTTATAATCTCTTTCAATTTCCTTTGCGAGTTCTCGTATTCTTTCTTCTACTCTTTCTCGATTTATCATAGTTTCAATCCTATAATTCACTCTCAATATCCTCCTTAAAAATAAAGCTTCTTCCTTTCTTTCAATCATATCATTTCATTTAGTATTTAGCAAGTATTTATTGATATTTTCAAGGAAGTATGTTATGATAAATGAAAGAAAAATTCATCTTTTATGGAGGAGTTTATTTCAATGAAATTTAAAAAAAATATTTTTTTATATTTGGGACTTCTAGTCCTTCTTTTCTTTTCTTATAAAGTCTTTACCAGATATTATTTTCATGACTTTTTACATGAAGTTCCCAACGTTGTTGGACTTTCTGAAAGACAAGCAAAAAAAATACTTTCTAAAAATGATTTAGAAATAAAAGTAATGGGAGATCAATATTCTGAATTACCGGAAGGTCAAATTATGCTACAAAATCCAAAAGAACACTCTGTTGTAAAATCCGGAAGAAGAATTCAAGTATGGATTAGCCGTGGACAAAATTTATTGCAAATTCCTTCTCTGGTTGGAACAAATCTATTAACCGCTCAATCCTTAGTGCAACAACAAGGACTTATTGTGGATAAGATTACATACATTCCAAAGGATTTGCCTTACAATGAAATTTTAGCAACAGATCCTGATTTATCACAAGCGATAGCAAAAGGAAGCAAAATTTCTTTCTTGGTAAGCGGCTCTGCAAGTTCGAGTGACTTAAACTTGAAAGTTCCTGATATCATTGGATACCCGCTAGAAGATGCAAAATTTATCTTAGAATCCGAACAGCTACTTCTAGGAAAAATAATCCGAAAAGCGAGTGAAAATACGGAGCCTGGATTTGTGATTGGAACAAGTATTCCGGCAGGAAGAAGTGTAGACTTATCTACAAAAATTGATTTGATTGTAAGTGAATAGGGAGGTTTTAATATCAAAGGTATTGTCGTTCATAAAATTCAAGGATTCTATTATGTCGAAACTGAAAAGAGCATAGTAGAATGTAAATTGCGTGGTATTTTAAAGAAAAAAGAAAATAAGCACAACTGTGTGGTCGGAGACTATGTAGAAATTTCAGAAGAGAATTCTATTATAGAAATTTATCCAAGAAAAAATCAATTGACTCGACCTGTCGTAGCAAACATTGATTATCTAGCCATTCAATTTGCCGCGAAAAATCCTATTCTTGATTTTTTTCGTTTACATATGCTACTTTTACATAGTATGTATGAAAAAGTTTGCCCTTGTATTATCATCAATAAAATTGACTTATTGACAGAAATAGAACTTCAAGACTTACAACAACAATTTCATTTTTTAAAAGATCTTTCCATTCCTATTTTCTTTATTTCTCAAAAAGAACAAATAGGAATTGAAGTTTTAAAAGAATTTTTTCAAAATAAAATTACTGCCATTGGAGGCCCTAGCGGAGTTGGAAAATCTAGCTTAATCAATCTTTTACAAGAAGCAAAAGAGTTAGAAACAGGAGAAATTAGTAAAAAATTACAGCGAGGAAAACATACCACACGAGATACTCGTTTACTTGCTCTTCCTCAAGGAGGATATATTATTGATACTCCTGGATTTTCTTCATTAGAACTTCCTTTGATTGAAAATTTTGAGCAACTTATGAAACTATTTCCAGAATTTGAAGTCGGAAAGCCTTGCAAGTTTGGAGACTGTCATCATATTCATGAGCCGTCCTGTGCTGTCCGAAAGGCAGTCGAAGATGGTAAAATTTCTCAAGAACGTTATCAATTTTTTACAAACATATATCATAAATTAAAAACAGAGAGGTGGAACTATGGAAATTAAAATTGCTCCCTCAATTCTATCTAGTGATTTTAGCCGACTAGGAGAAGAAATCGTAGCAATTGACCAGGCAAAGGCAGATTATATTCATATTGACGTAATGGACGGTATTTTTGTACCAAATTTAACATTTGGTCCACCTATTATTAAATCAATTCGTAAATATACGAATCTCATCTTTGATGTTCATTTGATGATAGACAAACCGGAACGTTATATTGAAGATTATGTGAAAGCCGGTGCTGATATTATTACAGTACATGCAGAATCTACAATCCATTTACATCGAGTCATTCAACAAATCAAAGCCTTTGGAGTAAAAGCAGCCGTATCTTTAAATCCTTCTACTTCAGAAGAAGTGTTAAAATATGTCATTCAAGATCTGGATATGGTTTTAGTCATGAGCGTTAACCCCGGTTTTGGAGGACAAAAATTTATTCCGGCCGTGGTAGATAAAATCAAAGCCATTCGTGCTATGAGAGAAGATATTGAAATTGAAGTCGATGGTGGAATTACAGATGCCACCATTCAATCGTGTATCGAAGCAGGAGCTACTACGTTTGTAGCTGGTTCTTATGTATTTTCAGGAAACTATGCAGAAAGAATTGCAAATCTAAAAAATAAAAAGTAAGGAGTGAAAAAAATGACCGTAAATTTTATTAAAGTAAATGATCTATTGGAAGAATTTTATAAATTATTCTATAAAACAGAGGATATGGCATTAAAAAGAGGAATCAAATGCCTAACTCACACAGAACTTCATATTATTGAATCTGTAGGGCATGAATCTTTAACAATGAATGAATTAGCAGAACGTTTAGGAATTACAATGGGAACTGCAACAGTAGCGGCTTCTAAATTATCAGAAAAAGGATTCTTAAATCGAGAAAGATCTCAAAATGATAGAAGAAAAGTATTCGTATCTTTAACAGATAAAGGAATCAAAGCTCTAGCATACCACAACAGTTATCATAAAATGATTATGTCTTCTATTACAGAAAATATCAAAGGAAAAGACTTAGATCACTTTATTACTGTTTTTGAAGATATCCTAGAAGCATTGAGAAACAAAACAGACTACTTCAAGCCATTACCAATTTGTGATTTTGAACATGGTACCAAAGTTTCTGTTGTAGAAATTAAAGGAACTCCTATTGTACAAAACTACTTCGCTTCTGAAGGAATCGAAAATTTTACAGTAGTCATTACAAAAAAAAGTTCTGATAAGGGAACAATTATTTTGAAAAAACAAGATGGTACAGAATTAAAATTAGATATTCTAGACGCAAAAAATTTAATCGGAATCAAAGCTGACTAAAACAGAAAGGGGAATTATGCTTTATTTAGACGGAATTTCTCTTTCCTTTTTACAAAAAGATATCGAAGAGAAATTAAATAAGAGAAAAATCAATCGTATTTTTCAAAATACGGATACCTCTCTTTCTCTACATTTTGGAAAACAAGTTCTCGTTCTATCTTGCAATCCTCAATTACCTATTTGTTATGTCACAGAAGATAAAGAGACGGTTCTGGAAGAATCCGTCTCTTCTTTTTTAAATACTTTACGGAAACATTTAATGAACAGTTTCCTCTATCAAGTAGAACAAGTAGGTTGGGATAGAACACTGATATTTCGATTTTCCAAACTGACAGAATTGGGAGATTATAAACAATATTTCTTAATCTTTGAATTGATGGGAAGAAATTCCAATCTTTTTCTTTGCGATCAAGATTATAAAATTTTAGATTTATTAAAACGTTTTTCTTTAGACGAAGTCCAAACAAGAAATCTATTTCCGGGGGCTCACTATGAAGCACTTCCTTCTACCAAAATTTCTCCGAATGAAATTACAGGAACAACGGAAAAGCCATATTTTCAAACGGTTGAAGGAGTTGGAAAACTATTATCCGAATCTTTACAGAATCCTGAAGATTTAAAACTTCTATTAACAGAAGCTCCTAAAATCAATTTATATCGAAAAAATGGTAATATCGTTTTATTAAATTTTTTAGGTTTGGTTCCTAAAGATTATGATGAGGTTCTTTCTTTTTCCGATCTCCAAGAAGCGATTCTATTCTATTTTCAGGAAGAAAAAATTTTTGGAACTTTAGTCAAGTTAAGAAAACAACTGGAAGCTCAACTTAATAAAAGAAAGAAAAAAATAGAGCAAATTTTGAAAAAAATCGCTCTTGATGAAAAGAGTAACGAACATTTTGAATCTTGGAAAGAAAAAGGGGATATTCTCGCTTCTTGTCTTTTCCAATTAAAAAAAGGGCAAGGAAGCTGTGAAGCTTTTGACTTTTATCACAATGAAATGATAACAATTCCTTTAGACACTCGAAAAACACCCAAAGAAAATTTAGAAAATTATTACAAAAAATACAATAAGGCAAAAACAACTTTAGTGTATGCTCAAAAAAGAAAAAAAGAAATGGAAGAAGAGCTTTCCTATTTAGAGAGTCTCTTTGTTTTCTTGGCTTCTGCTAGTGAAATTGAAGTGTTAAAAGGAATTGAGGAAGAATGTATTCAAGCAGGATATAGTAAAGCAAAACCAAAAAAAGCTTACAAAAAGAAGAAAAAAACAGAAAAAAAATATGCTGTTTTAGAATATCCGAATTATTCTCTTTTCTATGGTAGAAATCATACAGAAAATGATTTTGTGAGTTTTCAAATTGCTGACAAAGAGGAATACTGGTTTCACGCTAAAAATATTCCGGGTTCTCATGTCATTCTTAGAAGCTTTATCCCGATAGAAGAAGAAATGATACAAAAAGCTTGCCAAGTGGCAGCTTTTTACAGCCAAGCCAACCTTGGGGACAAAGTATTGGTGGACTATACTCAAAAAAAATATTTGAAAAAACCAAAAGATTCTAAACCCGGTTTTGTAACCTATACACACGAAAAAGGAATCTGGGTAGTAAAGGAAAAACTATGAATTATCGAATTATTTTAATCCATGATTTTGGAAAATCATATCGAGATATGGAAAAATTGGAAGAACATCTATTTTCTATGGGATATGTTGTAGAAAATTTAAATTTTCCTCTGACTTTTGCAGATTTGCAATCCTCTAAGGATATTTTATTGCAACGAATTCATAATTTAAAGGAAAGTGGACTGACAGAACGAGACGAAATTGTGCTAATTGGTTTTGGTTTTGGTGGAATTTTAATTCGAGAATGTTTACATAACAAAGAATTTTTACAAAATGTGGATACCTTACTTTTTATCTCCAGCCCTTGGAATAATTCTACTCTTCATCGTAGAATCAAAAGAGTCTTTCCTTTTATCAATCTCTTTTTAAAACCTCTAAGAGCCTTTTCCAAAGAACCTATTCAACTTCCTAGAAAGCTGAAAGTGGGTCTTATCATCGGAACAGAATACTACAATCTTTTCGGACATTTCCTAGGAGAATACAATGACGGCTATGTCACAAAAAAAGATTGTTTTATTCCGGGAGCACAGGATGTTATTTATCTTCCTATTTGTCATCGAGAGATTCATAAAAAAATCGGAACAGCAAAATATATCAGTAATTTTATCAGTAAAGGAAAATTTAGAGTAAACTAGCAAAAAGGCAGTCTATACACTTTAGACTGCCTTTTTCTCTAATTCTTCTTCGGATTTCGCTACTTTCAGCTCTAAAACGAATCCTATCTTCGTTTTATCTTAACGCTTTAAAAAACTTTTCTCAAAAAAACTTTGAATTTCTTGATTGGGAATTTTTAAAGCATAGCGATGATTTTCCAAAGATTTTTCTGTTTTTAAATACCCACTATGAACTAATAATTGCCATATTTCTTGTGGATTTGTCATATCTTGGAAAGGAAAAGAATACTCTATTGTTTTTTGAATTTCCTTCCCTTGAAAGACCTTTTGTAAGTCGTCAAAAATATTGATATTTGCTTTTTCCAATAAATCATATACTAAAAAATTGTTAGAAGTATGAATCCAATAAGCATCTAACTTTTTATTGGAGATATAATTCAAGATAGACCAAGGATTGTAGATTTCTATATTTCCAAATCGATATCCATCATACCATTCTTTCACATCTTGAAGCTTGTATTCCATCTCATAATATTGCAAAGCTTCTTCCACTTCTTCTTCTGTTAATCCAAAATAAGAACTATATTTCTCATCTAGAATACTGTAAACCACTAAGTTATTCAAACCGGAAAAAATTCCTTCTTTCGCTACTCGTAGGATACCTGTCATCAATCCTGTTTGTAAATATTCATTGTCTTTCAAAGCAGCACTATAAAAGTTACGGAAAAAAGCGATCGCTTCTTCATAGTACCCATGTTCATAAGAAGATACCATAGGAGTATCATACTCATCAATCAATATGATCACTTTCTTTTGATAATATTGGAAAAGATATTTAGCTAAGTCTTTCAATACACCGGAATAATTTGCTTCTTTTTCCTCCATCCATATACGATCAAAATATTTTAAGTCTCTTGGATTTAAAAATTCACGAAGAAACTGATGTTTGTCATATAAATCAGAGAGAAGTTTCTTCATTGCTTTCTGACATCCTTCCCATGTTCTTTCTTTTAAATCTTTCAAAGAAAGAAAAATAACAGGATATTTTCCCTGTTCTGAAAAATAAGGAGAAGATTCTATATATAATCCTTGAAAGAGTGTTCTATTTTCTTCTGCATGTTGAATATCCCAGAAATATTGCAACATCGACATATTTAATGTTTTTCCAAATCTTCTAGGTCTGGTAAATAAAATTGTTTTTCCGATTTCTTGTTGTAATTCCTCTATAAAGGAAGTCTTATCGATATAGTAGTAATTTTTCTCTCTTAATACTTTAAAATCACTAATACCGTTCGGTAGTCCTTTTATCTTTTGCATGGAAAACACCTCTCTTTCTTTTTAATTTTATTATACCATAGAAAAAAGAAAATATAACTTTTAAGTATCAAAAAAATTGTATATTTTCATGAGAAAATGAAGGAGCCTCTCTATGAGGCTCCTTCGGTATTAAAATCCCTATTTTTGTTTTATCAAAGTTTGAAGTTGTTTTTTCATTTCTTCTACTTCTGATTTTAAATTTTTGTTTTCTTCCATGACTTGTTTCATTTCATCTTGCATCACATAGATAGAACTGATTGGTCCTTCTTTGTATTTGTTATAGCTGTCATCTCTGTCATCTTTTCCAATCTTCCAAGCTAATCCAA
>UMHQ01026699.1_pt1 | contig 22448 bp, 21 predicted proteins | sample 1965531 | NCBI WGS metagenome assembly UMHQ01 (sample SAMEA4836098, study PRJEB28245) | human gut metagenome | biome: gut microbiome; material: fecal sample | place: Denmark | collected 2008 | reverse complement strand
AGCTCCCGCCCGGCCATGGAGCGCGCCCGCCTTGCCGCGGCCTCCCGGTCCCCGGCGGCGAGATACGCCCCCGCGGGCCCCGTGGCGGCGGCGCCCGCCGCAGCGAGCAGGGAATAGGCTCGCGCGTAGTGCGCCTTATAGGCCGCGGTCAGGCCCTCCAGCTGCGAGGCAGCGCCGCGCGAGCGCGCGCAGTCGCAGAAGGCGCCGAGGTTCAGATAGTCGCCCGTCGCGCCGAAGCAGACAGGGTCCATGATGTGCGGCGATGTGCCGTCCGCATAGCCGAGCCTCAGCGCGGGGATGTACACTCCGTCGAGCGAGTCCGGGTCGCCGGAGCAGTGGATGTACTCCACGTCCAGGCCCTTTCCCGAGGCCGCCTCGCCTATGCGGCGCATGAAGCTGGACTTGCCGCAGCCCGGCCCGCCCTTTATCACCCGCAGAAAATCGCCCTCGCCCCGGCAGTAGCCGTCGTAGAGCGAGCAAAAGCCCCTTACCGAGTTGGAGCCGAGAAACCAGCGCGTTATAAGCTGCTTTTCCATATATGCATACCCCTCAAACACGTTTTCCCTACAACTTATGCCGCCCGCCGCCCGATTGACAACGCCCGCGGGGCAGGGTATAATCCCAAAAGCGAGGTGAGAGCGTGTATAAGACAATACTATTTGATTTTGACGGCACGGTGTTCGATACCGGCGAGGGCATCCTCAAGAGCGTGCAGTACGCGGCGGAGGCCTTCGGCTATCACGAGCCGGAGCTCGAGGCGCTGCGCTGCTTCGTCGGCCCGCCGCTGGTGGAGAGCTTCATGCGCCGCTACGGCGTGGACGAGGCCACGGGCCGCGCCATGACCGCCAAATACCGCGAGAAGTATTCAAAAGAGGGACTCAACGAGTGCTCCGTCTACCCCGGCGTGCCGGAGCTGGTGGAGCGGCTCAAAAAAAGCGGCCGCAAGGTCGTCATCGCCACCGGCAAGCCCACAAAGTTCACCGTGGACATCCTCGAGCGCAACGGCCTCGGCGGCCTCTTCGACGACGTGCTCGGCAGCGAGTTCGACGGCACCAGGAGCCAGAAGTGGGAGGTCATCGCCGAGCTCCTCAAGCGCTACGGCTCCGAGGACGCCGTCATGGTGGGCGACCGCGACAACGACGTCAACGGCGCCAAAAAATGCGGCATCCCCTGCATAGGCGTCGCCTGGGGCTACGCCGAGCCGGGCGAGCTCCTTTCCGCCGGAGCGATATATCTCGCCGAGACGGTGGATGAGCTGGAAAATATCCTGACAAGATAGTTTATACTTGACTCTATCCGTATAAGATAGTACAATGTCTTATATGGATAGGGTCATTTTACATTCGGATATCAACGCCTGCTATGCGAGCGTGGAGCTGCTGTTTCAGCCGGAGCTGAGGGGCAGGCCCGTGGCCGTGGGCGGGGACGAGGAGCGGCGTCACGGCATAGTCCTGGCCAAGACTGAGGAGGCAAAGAGGGCCGGGGTAAAGACGGGCATGACGCTGTGGCAGGCGCGGAGCCTGTGTCCCGAGCTCGTCGTCGTCCCGCCGCACTTCGACCGGTACATCCACTACTCGCGGGAGGTGCAGCGCATCTACTCGGAGTACACGGACCGGCGGGAGCCCTTCGGCATAGACGAGAGCTGGCTGGACATCACGGGCTGCCTGCGCGCGGGCGAGGGCGAGCGTGCGGCGCGGGAGATAGGCGCAAGGGTGAAGCGCGAGCTGGGGCTGACGGTCAGTGTCGGCGTGTCGTGGAACAAGGTGTTTGCCAAGCTCGGCTCGGACTACAAAAAGCCCGACGCCGTGACGGTCATAGACCGGGGCAACTTCCGTGACATCGTCTGGCCGCTGCCGGCGGAGGAGCTGCTGTACGTCGGCCGCTCCACCCGCGTGCGCCTCGCCGCGCTGGGCATACACACGATTGGCGACATCGCGCGGACGGAGGAGCGGGTGCTCAAGCTCCGGCTGGGGAAGATGGGGGAGGTGCTGCACGCCTACGCAAACGGGCTGGACAACTCGCCCGTCCTGCGCGAGGGCGAGTACGCCCCGGCCAAGAGCGTGGGCAACGGCACCACCACGCCGCGGGACATGCGCTCGCTTGCGGACGCCATGCCGGTGGTCGTGAGCCTCTGCGAGTGCGTCGGCGCGCGGCTGCGGCGCATTGGCATGCGCGCGGGGGTGCTGACGCTGGAGCTCCGCTCGCCGGAGCTGCACTGGATAAGCCACCGCCGCCGCCTGGAGGCGCACACGGACTGCGACCGCGAGCTTGTCGGCACCGCGCTCTCGCTGCTGAGCGAGGCGCACAGCTGGCCGGACCCCCTGCGCAGCCTGGCCGTGCGCGCCGAGGAGCTGGTCCCCGCTTCCATGCCCGAGCAGCTGGACATGTTCACTGACCGCGCGGACATAGAGCGCCAGCGCCGGCTCGACGCCGCCGTGGACCGCCTGCGGGGCCGATTCGGCGCGGGCTCCGTGCTCCGCGGCGCCGTGTTCGCGGACCCTTCGATGGCCGTCCCGCCCGCACAGGAGGAGTTCTCCTTCGTGCGTAAACTGGGTTGACAGGGGAGGAAGTATGTGGTATTGTAATGATATCAAAATGATATTAAGGAGACAGAGACAATGAAAAATACCGACATACAGGAGCGGGTGCTTCAGCCGGCGCACGGGATACCGGCGCTCATACTTGAGCTGGTACTTATAGCGGTTTCAATAGTGCTGATGGTGGGCGGTGTGATACTGCTGAGCGGGAGCCCGCTTTTCGGCGTGCTTGCGATCATAGTCGGGCCGATACTGCTTATTGCGGACTGCATCTGCTTTGCGGGCCTCAAGACCGTTCGCCCCAACGAGGCGCTGGTGCTGACGCTGTTCGGCAGCTATCACGGCACGGTGAAGGAGCCGGGCTTCTACTTCGTGAACCCCTTCTGCTCGGCGGTGAGCCCGGCGTATGACAAGGCCGCGGCGGAGGCGATGAAGAAGGCGAAGGAGGCGGACGCTCACAGCGCGGCGAACATGGCCTCCTCCGCGATAACGGCGCGCCGGCGCGTGTCGCTCAAGACGATGACGCTGGATAACGGCCGGCAGAAGGTGAACGACGTGCTGGGCAACCCGATAATCATCGGCGCGGTGGTCATCTGGCGCGTGGTGGACCCGACGCGGGCGGTGTTCTGCGTGGAGGACTACCCCTCGTTCCTCTCCATCCAGACGGACTCGACGATACGCAACATCGCGCGGCTGTATCCCTACGACATCTTCGACGAGGACGAGGACGAGAGCTCGAGCGAGAAGTCGCTGCGTGGCAGCTCGCTGGAGATAGCGGAGAGCATGAAGGCTGAGCTGCAAAAGCGCGTTGAGGAGGCGGGCATCGTGGTAGAGGAGGTGCGGATAACGCACCTGGCCTACGCCGAGGAGATAGCGGCGGCGATGCTTCAGCGCCAGCAGGCGGCGGCGATAATCGCGGCGCGGCAGAAGATAGTCGACGGCGCCGTCGGCATGGTCAAGATGGCCATCGACCGCCTGGGCGAGGACGAGGTCGTTGTCCTGGACGAGGAGCGCAAGGCGGCGATGGTGTCCAATCTGCTGGTGGTGCTCTGCGGCAACCGCGACGCGCAGCCGGTAGTGAACAGCGGGTCGATATACTGATGCCAAATGAGAAGCTGACCCCGGAAGAGCGCGAAGCGGCCCTGCGCGAGCGCCTGGAGCGCATAGAGGCGCTGGAGCGGGAGATAAAGGAGCGCGAGCGCGCCATAAAGGCGAAGGAGGGCGCAAAAAAGCAGGTGCTGCTGCGCCTTTCGCCCACACTCTGGGACGAGATCGCTGCCTGGGCGGAGGAGGACTTCCGCTCCATAAACGGCCAGATCGAGTTCCTCCTCTCCTCCGCCGTCCGAGCTCGAAAGAAAAACGGCCCCAAAGCGTGACGCACTGCGCGCGTTTGAAGTTTTCATCCAAGGGGGAACCCCTCGCCGGGGGTTCCCCCTGAATTTTTGCCTTTGTACGTGTGCGCCGATGCGTTGGGAGGTTGTCGTTGGCTTGTCCTGCGATTCGACCCCATTTCTTTGGTGCTTGCCCAAAGAAACGGTGTCGAGCCGCCAAAGAAAAGCGCCTTTTTACCCTGGTATCTCCACCATCCGCGTGAGCGCTCCTGCCTCAGTTGTCTTTACTCATCTTCGCCCGACTTTGGCAGGGGGCTGGTGGGTGTCGGTGGCGGCTGCGTGTGCGCCGTCTCCTTGGGCGGTGGGCGGAACCTGATAACGACAGTGACACCCGCGCAGTCGACCGACCGCGCAAAGCGGCCATAACAGTCCACGTTCGCCCCCGGCGAAAGCAACCGCTTAAATAACCACCAAGCCCCGCCACAAGTCGGGCGAGGAACGTCCCGACTACCGACTTGTAGCGCTCACGCGAATGGTGGAGCCGCCGGGGTAAAAAAGCGCTTTTCTTTGGCGGCTCGACACCGTTTCTTTGGGCAAGCACCAAAGAAATGGGGTCGAACGGCAGCAGGGAGTAAAGACAACCGCCCAACATAACGGCGCACACGCACAAACCAAAAGAAAAAAGGGGGAAACCCCTTGATAGGGTTTCCCCCTTAGACCCCCTTCCTGATCTTTTGTGAGCATCAGGAGGTTCCGCGCTCTGCGGAGCGCGGGCAGGGGCGCTGCCCCTGCACCCCGCCGCCTTTGAAAAGGCGGGCGAAACTTTCAATCGAGCTGCGCGCGGTGCTTCAATACGGCGGTCAGGATACCTTCGGCGGAGATGTCGGGGGACTCGAGGGTGGGGAGCGCGAACTCGCGCAGCGCCGCGGTCGTGACCGGGCCTATCGAGACGCACACCGCGCCGCCGGTCTTGCCGCCCGCGGCCAGATAGGCCCGCGCGCCGCCCGCGCTCGAGAACACCACATAGTCCGCCGCCGCGCCGGAGACGAGCCTGGTCTCCACCGTGTATATCGGCGTGTCCGTCACGGCAAAGCGCCCTGCGAGCGCCTCCGGCAGCTCCCGCGCGGCCAGCGCGGAGCGGTAGAGCCGCACGTCGGCCCCGGGCTCCGCCGCCTCGAGCAGCGCCTCGGCGAGACCAGCGCTCGTCTGACGCTCCGGGCAGAGGTCGGGGATTATCCCGTGCGCGCGCAGCGCCGCGCCCGTGGCCCGGCCGATGACCGCAAAGCGCCGCGAGCCGAGTCGACGCAAATCAAAGCCCTCGGCAGTCAGGCGGCGGAAGAATTCCTCCACGCCGTTCGCGCTCGTGAGCACGACCCAGCCCGCGCCGTCGAGCCCTTCCGAGACCCGCGCCGCCAGCGGCGCCACCCGCGAGCGCGCCGCGGAGAACACCCGCGCCCCCGCGGCGGAAAACAGCGCGCGCAGCTTGGACTGCACCGCGCCCGTCCCGGTGAGCGCCACGCGCACGCCCGAGAGCGGCAGCGAGGCCTCCGCGAGCGAGAGCTCCGCCACCGCGCCGACCACGATGACCGCCGGGGCCTCGACCTCCGCCGCGCGCTCCGCTATGTCCGCAAGCGTCCCGCGCACGTCGGCGGGGTGCGGCGAGTTCCCGCCGGAGACGACGGCGGCGGGCGTGTCCGGGCTCATCCCGGCGGCTATCAGCCTGCGGCTGAGCTCGCCCAGCGCGGCGAGACCCATGAGGAACACCAGCGTCCCGCCCGTGCGCGCAAGGGCGTCCAGGTTCTCCGGCAGCGTGTCGCCCGTCGCGGCGCTGTGCGCGGTCACAACGTGGAAGCTCCGGCTCAGGCCCCGGTGCGTCACAGGTATGCCCGCGAGCTCGGGGATGGCTATTGCCGAGGAAATGCCCGGCACGACCTCGCAGGGCACGCCCGCCGCGCGCAGCGCGAGCAGTTCCTCGCCGCCGCGCCCGAATACAAAGGGGTCCCCGCCCTTGAGCCGCACGACGAGAGAATATTCCTGCGCCTTTTCGATGAGCAGGGCGCTTATCTCGGCCTGCGCCGCGCTGTGCCGGCCCGAGCGCTTGCCCATGTAGATGCGCTCCGCCTCCGCGCCGGCGAGGTCGAGGATGGCGGGGTCGATGAGGTCGTCATATACGATGCAGCTGCAGCGGCGCAGCAGCTCCGCGGCCCTGAGCGTGAGCAGTTCCGGCCCGCCGCAGCCCGCGCCGACGAGGTACACCCGCCCGCTCATGACTGCGCCTCCAGTTCCGCCTCCAGCTCCCGGCGGGAGAGCGGCCCGCCGCGCTCCATGGCCAGCTCAAAGAGCCTACGGAAGAGCGCCGAGCGCCGCCGCTGCTCGGGTATGCGCGCCTTGAGTTCCGGACGAAGGGAGCCCAGCCAGGCGACGACGTCCTCAAAGCCCTCCGGCAGCGCCTCGTCCAGCCGGTCGCGCGCCCAGGCGGCGGCGGTGGGACTGCACCCGGCGGTGGTCACGCCCGCGGAGAGCGCCCCGCGCCGGAGCAGAGCCGGAAAGACGAAGCTGCACTCGGCAAGCTCGTCCACGACGTTCACCGGTATGCCCCTCTCGCGGCAGAGCGCGGAGACGGCGCGGTTCACGTCCCGCTCGTCCGTCGCGGCGATGACTATCTCCGCGCCCTCGACGTCGCGCGGCTCAAAGGCCCGGCGCACGAGCGTCAGGCCCTCCATGGCCTCCAGCTCGGGGCAGAATTCGGGCGCGACGGCGGTGAGCTCAGCCCCATAGGGCAGGAGCATCCGCGCCTTGTGCAGCGCGAGCCTCCCGCCGCCGACTATGAGCGCGCGGCGGCCTGAGAGCTCTATAAAAAGCGGAAAAAGCGCCATAAAAAACGCCTCCTATGCGAAGTAATACTGCGGCCCGTCCTGCGTCTCCATCCTCCGGAGCCGCACGCCGAACACCTCGTCGATGACGCCGCTTTCAAACACGGCCTCCGGCGCGTCCAGCATCCGGAGCCGCCCGTCCTCAATGACGGCGAGCGCGTCCGCGCGCCGGAGCGCAAGGCCGAGGTCGTGCGTCACGATGGCGACGGCGCGGCCCTCCGCGGCGAGTGCGCGCGCGGTGTCCATGACTCCCAGCTGGTGGCGGATGTCGAGGAAGGCGGTGGGCTCGTCCATGAGCACCGTCTCCGCCCCCTGGGCGAGCGCCATCGCGAGATAGGCGCGCTGCCTCTGGCCGCCGGAGAGCTCCGGCATGGGCCGCTCCGCAAGCTCGAGCGCGTCCGCACGCCGGAGCGCGGCCTCAACCGCCTCGTGGTCCTCGCGCCGGTAGCGGCGGGGGTAGGAGAGGTAGGGAAAGCGCCCGTGCAGCGCCATGCGCCGGACGCTTATGCTCGGCACGGGCCGGTCCTGGGGCATGTACGCCGCCCTCTGCGCGATGTCGCGGGAGCTGAGCTCCTCCGCGGGCACGCCGTCAAAGAGCACCTGGCCGCCCATGTGCTGCACCATGCCTAGCACGGCGCGCAGCAGCGTGCTCTTGCCGCAGCCGTTGGGCCCGGCTATGGCCGTGACGCGCCCGGGCGGAAAGGCGAGGCTCACGCCGTGGAGCACCTCGCGCCCGCCGTAGCCCGCGCGCAGGTCCTTTGTCTCAATCATGCGTGCGCCCCTTTCTCTGCCTGAGCAGCAGCCAGATGAAGAACGGCCCGCCGAAGAAGGAGAGAATGATGCCGACGGGCAGCTCGTAGGGAGTGAACAGCGTCCGTGCCGCAAGGTCGCAGAGCGTGAGCAGCGCTGCTCCGCCGAGCGCCGAGGCGGGTAGGAGCAGCCGGCTCTCGTCCCCGGCAAAGCGGCGCATGATGTGCGGCACGATGAGGCCGACGAAGCCGATGAGCCCCGCAAAGCTCACCGCCGCCCCGGCAAGCGCCGCCGCGAGCGCGAGCAGCAGCACGCGCATCCGCCCGGTCTTGAGCCCAAGGCTGTGCGCCGTCTCCTGCCCGAGCATGAGCACGTCGAGCTCGTTCGTCAGCGTAAAGAGCAGCGCGAGCGCGATGAGCACCACCCAGAATGCGGGCGCAATGCGCTGCATCGTGAGGTTCGCGAGGCTGCCTATGCGGAAGTCGGAGTAGCCGTTGAGCGCGTCGGGCCAGAAGGTGACGATGGCGTCGATGCCCGCGGAGAGTATGCCGGAGACGGCGACGCCCGCGAGGACGAGGGTTATCTTCGCCGCGCCTGTGCGCTCGGCAATTAGCAGCACGAGCAGCACGCTCAGCAGCGCGCCGACAAAGGCCGCGAGCGGCACCAGCGCGTAGGCCGAGGGCGCGAGCGCGCAGCAGAGCGCCGCGGCCAGCCCGGCCCCGGCGTTTACGCCTATTACGTTGGGCGCGGCCAGCGGGTTGGAGAGCACGCCCTGGATGACCGCGCCGGAGACGGCGAGCGCCGCGCCCGCGATAAGGCAGCCGCAGGTGCGCGGCAGCCGAGAATACAGCGCTATCCGCTCCGCCGCCGTGACGGCCTCGCCGGAGAAGAGCGCGCGCACCACGTCCGCGAGCGGCACCTTCACCGGCCCGAGCGCAAGGCTCATGCCGCAGGCGGCGAGACAGATCACCGCGAGCGCCGCAAAGAGCCGCGCGGTCTTAGCCCGCGTCGGGATAGAGGATGTCCGCAAGCTTTTCATATGCCTCCCCCCAGCGGGCGTTGGGCTTCAGGTTGTAGAGCTCGTGCTCGAGGGTGTAGAATCGCCCCTCGCGCACGGCCTGGAGCTCCGACCACGCCGGATTTTGCAGCAGCGTCTGTTCAAGCGTCTCCATGGCGTCCGTCGGGTCGGAGCCCTGGAGCACGACGAAGATGTAGTCGGGCTCGGCGGCGATGATGGCCTCGAGGCTGAGGTCCTCGAGCAGGCTCTCGTCGCTGTCCGCGATGTTTACGCAGCCGAGGTCCGCGAGCATCTCGCCGAGGACGAAGTCCCGGCTGCCCTTGACCTTGCAGCTCACGCCCGTGGCGCGGATGCAGAGCACCGTGGGCGCCTCGCCGGTCTGCCGCGCGATGGCCGCGTCCGCCTGGGCGCGCACGGCCTCGCCGTACTCGGCGTAGTTCTCCTCGCAGCCGGTCAGCGCCGTGCAGATGCCGAGCATGTTGAGATAGTCGTCGAGCGTCTGCACGTCGAAGTAGGCGACGCACATGCCCGCAGCCTCGAAGGTGTCCTGAAGCTCGAGATTCGCGGCGGTGTTGCAGCTTGCGAGGATGAGGTCCGGCTCGGCGGCGATGAGCGCCTCGAGGCTCGGCTCCTTGATGGCGCCGAGGTTCACCACATCCTCGCCCAGACCGAGGTCGAAGGAGGTCCAGGAGTCGTCCGCCGCGGCGACGAGCGTATCGCGGCCCCCGGCGAGGCACCAGACGTCGGCAAAGCTGCCTATCATGGCCGCAACACGCTGCGGGCGCGCGGGCGCCGTGACCTCGCGGCCCAGATCGTCCGTAAAGACGTAGACATCCGCGCTGTCCGTGGGCGCGGCCTCAGCCTCGCCGCAGGCGGCGAGGCTGAGCAGCATGGCGGCAGCCAGCAGGGCGGAAATGAGTTTTTTCATGCGCTTCACATCCAGGGATATAAAATATGCGGGGCGGGAAAGACGTTTTCCCACCCCGCTTTGTTGTTTGCGGAGCCTCAGCAGCTTGCGCCGCCCTTGGCCTTGGCGGCGACGGCGAGGATCTCGTCCTTGCGGGAGAGCACGTCGTCGCTCTTGAGCTGGCGGATGAACTCGTCCACGCCGACACGCTCGATCGTGCGGCCGAAGCGCTCGCCGGTCTTGCCCAGCTCGCGGTAGAGGAGGATGGCCTTCTCGATGAGCTTCATGACCTCGTCCTCGGAGTACACGCCGCCGATGTTATTGCCGAGGCGCTGGGTCTTGCCCCAGATGCCGCCGATGACAACGGCGTAGCCGCGCTCCTTCTCGGAGAAGCTGTGCATCGGGCAGGCCTTGATGCACTTGCCGCAGTTCGTGCACTTCTCCTTGTCGACAACGATCTTGCCGGCGGGGCCGCGGGAGACGCAGTGCACGGGACAGCGCTCGATGACGCCGCACTTGACGCAGCTGCGGCACTTGTCGAGGTCCTGCTCCGGCACGCTCTGGCCGTAGACGCCGAAGTCGTTGAGGCCGGGCTTGACGCAGTTGTTCGGGCAGCCGCCGACGGCGATCTTGAACTTGTGCGGCAGAGTGACGTTGTGCCAGCCGACGAAGAACTCGTCGTAGATCCTCTTGGCAAAGGCCTGGGTGTCAAAGAGGCCGTGGACGCAGACGGTGCCCTTGCAGGCCACGACGGGGCGTACGATGGAGCCGGTGCCGCCGGTGACGAGGCCCGCGGCCTCCACCTCGGCGACCAGGGGCTCGAGGTTCTCGTAGGGGATGCCCTGGACCTCAATGGTCAGGCGGACCGTGAGCGCAACGCGCCCGTCGCCGTACTTGCGCGCGACGTCGGTCACCATCTGCATCTGCTCATTCGTGAAAACGCCGTTGGGCGCGACTATGCGGGCTATAAAGTGCTCACCGTCGTTGGTGAGGATGAGGCCGCGGCCCTTGAGGGCCTTCTTTTCGGCTTCGGTGATTTTCAGCAAATCCATCGCCTCCATATCTTTATAAACATTGATATCGTAACCCAGCCGCGCCTGCCCGTCAAGTGCAAACTTCCACGGCGGCTGAGTTAATTTTTCCTCAGACGCGGCGGAGCGTGTACATGTCCGTGCGCCGCGCGGACATGAGCGGGAGCTGGGCACGGATGCTCTCGACATAGGCGGGGTCGAGCTCGACATACAGCGTCGTCTCCTCGGCTCCGGCCCTCGCGAGGACGTCGCCCCAGGGGGAGACGGCGATGGAGTTTGCGTAGGAGACATAGCTGCCCTGCTCGTCGCGCGCGGGTGCGCAGCCGAGGGCGTACACCTGGCTCTCCACGGCGCGGGAGCGGAACATGATCTCCCAGTGCGCGGGCCCCGTGGTCATGTTGAAGCTCGCCGGGCAGAACACAGCCCAGGCCCCGTCGAGCGACATGATGCGCGCAAGCTCCGGAAAGCGCATGTCAAAGCAGATGCAAAGGCCCAGACGGCCGAACTCGGTGTCGAAGGAGCAGATCTCGTCCCCCGGCGTGAAGGTGGCGCTCTCCTTGAAGTGCTGCCCGCCCTCGACGGCGATGTCGAAGAGGTGGCTCTTGCGGCAGCGCGCGGCCTGGTTTCCCTCGCGGTCAAAGACAAAGGAGGTGTTGTAGAGCTTGCCGTCCTCGGCCTCGGGCACGGAGCCGCCGATGAGCCAGACGCGGTTCTCCCGCGCCGCAGCGGAGAGCATCTGCCAGGCCGGGCCGCCCGCGGGCTCCTGATTCTCGATGAAGGAGCGGTTTCGGTACTCGCAGCAGAACATCTCGGGCAGGACGCAGAGGTCGGCCCCGTTTTTCGCGGCCTCGTCGATGAGCTCGCGGGCGTGGCGCAGGTTTTCGGCCTTGTCGAAGACGGTGCGCATCTGAATGAGCGCGGCTTTCATGTCGTTTCCCCCTTTACAGACTGTCGATGTAGCGGCAGGCGGCGACAGCGGCGGCCGCGCCGTCGCCCACGGCGGTGGTCAGCTGGCGGACGGTCTTGGCCCGGCAGTCGCCCGCAGCAAAGACGCCCGGCGTGCCCGCGGCGCAGTCCTCGCCCGCGGTGAACCAGCCCGCGGCGTCGAGCTTGGCGATGGGCGCAAAGGCCGCGTTCGCCGCCTCATAGCCCACGGCCACAAAGAGCCCGTCCACTGCGATGCTCCGGCGCTCAAGCGTCGCCTTGTCCTCGACCACGATGCCGGAGAGCTCGCCCTCGCCCTCAAGGGCCACGACGCGGCTGTTCATAAGGCAGGTGATGTTCCCGCGCGAGAGCACGGCGCTGACGTTCGCCGCCTCTGCGCGGAATTCGCCGCGGCGGTGTATTATGTAAACTTGAGAGCAGACATTGGCGAGGAGCAGCGCGTCCTGCAAAGCGGCGTCGCCGCCGCCGGCGACGGCAACGGGGCGGTCCTTGTAGAAGGCGCCGTCGCAGACTGCGCAGTAGCAGACGCCGTTGCCGGCGAGCTCGTCTTCGCGGTCTACGCCGAGTTTGCGGTGCTGGGCGCCGGTGGCGAGGACTACGGCCTTGGCGGCGTAGTCGCCGTCGGGGGTAGAGACGGTGAAGCCGCCGGGTGCGGGGGAGACGGCGGTGACCTCGGCGAGCTCGGCGTCGGCGCCGAGGCCGAGGGCCTGGGAGAACATGCGGTCGGCGAGCTCAGCGCCGGAGACCTCGGGGACGCCGGGGAAGTTGTCGACCTTGGGCGACCAGGCGATCTGACCGCCGAAGCCGTTTTTCTCGAGCACGAGCACGGACTTTTCCGCGCGCCGGCCATAGATAGCCGCCGCCAACCCCGCCGGCCCACCGCCGACAACGATGATGTCGTAAGATGCAAGCATATTGATCTCTCCCAAAACAGTTTTTAGATTCAGTGCAGCTGGATAATTGAGCCGCAGTTAGGGCAGAGCAGGCGATTTTCCCGCTTATGAAACAGCGCAATGGTGCTGTTGGTGATCCTTTCACCGCAGTTGGGGCAAACGATGGGCGCCGGGACCTTGGCGCGCAGCGAGGAAAGTATCTGCTGGAGTTTTGCGGTCATGTTTTTTAGCATGGTGATCACCCCCTGCAATGATACCATATTTATTTTCATTTGGGAACATTGAGAGGGGAAGATCCCCCATATCTTCGGGCAAGGGCCAAAAATATGGGGGAGTATTCAACAACAGACATCAAGGCAAAACAAAAGAGCTTCCAGAACGCACCGGAAGCCCTTTTACCATGCTTATATTCCGCACATCTCCATATCCACGCGGCCATCGGCGAGGAAGCTCACTCCCTCCGCTTCGAGCAGTCGGCGCTGGACTTCCGGGCCGCCGAAGGCGTAGCCGGAGCAGATGCTGCCGTCGCGGAAGACCACGCGGTGGCAGGGGATGACGCCCGGTTCCGGGTTGCGGTGGAGCGCGAAGCCCACGCCGCGGGCGCCGCGCGGGTTCCCCGCGAGGGCGGCGACGTGCCCGTAGCTCATCACCCGCCCGGCGGGGATTGCTCGCACGACTTCGTAGATACGGCGCGTGAAGTCGGTCATTGCGCCATGTGCGCGGAGGCGTACTGCTTTATCGCGCCCGCTCCGGCGTACTTCTCAAAGTGGTCGCCGTCGGTCACGACCAGCGTCGGCGCCTGCTTCACGCCGTACTTCATGGCGAGCTCGGCGTTCTCCTCGGCGTTGAGCTTCTCATAGGGGAAGTGCTGCTTGTCCAGCATCGTCACCGCGAGGCGGCAGTTCGGGCAGGTCGGGGTGGTGAAGAGCAGGGCCGTGCCGACCTTGTCGACATGCTGGGCGGGCTGCTCGACCGCGGGGGCGATGTGCTGGTCGAGGTCGGGCTCATGGCCGCAGCCGCAGCCGGCCGGATGCTTCACGGGGTCGAGGTGGCTGTGGGAGAGGTCGTAGGTCTTGCGCTCCTTGTACTCCTGGGTCTTGCCGGCGTTCCAGTTCTGCACCGGGCGGTAGTAGCCGGTGATGCGGCTGTACACCTCGGCGCTCTCGCCGCAGTGCGGGCAGGTGAACTGCTCGCCGGCGAGGTAGCCGTCGTTCTTGCAGACGGAGTAGGTCGGGCTGAGCGTGTAGTAGGGCAGCTTGTAGTTCTCGGCGATCTTGCGCACGAGGCTCGCGGCGGCCTGCCAATCCGGCAGCTTCTCGCCCAGGAAGGCGTGGAACACGGTGCCGGAGGTGTAGAGCGTCTGGAGTTCGTCCTGCACGTCGAGGGCGGCGAAGATGTCGTCGGTGTAGCCCACGGGCAGGTGGGAGCTGTTGGTGTAGTACGGGGTGCCGCCCGGCTCGGCAGCGGTGATGATGTCGGGATAGCGCTCCACGTCGTGCTTGGCGAGGCGGTAGCTGGTGCTCTCGGCGGGAGTGGCCTCGAGGTTGTAGAGGTCGCCGTACTGCTCCTGATAGTCGGAGAGGCGGCTGAGCATGTGCTTGAGGGTGCGCTTGGTGAACTCCTGGCAGCTCTCGTGGGTCATGTCGGCGCGGATCCACTTGGCATTCAGGCCCGCCTCGTTCATGCCGACGAGGCCGATGGTGGAGAAGTGGTTGTCAAAGGTGCCGAGGTAGCGGCGGGTGTAGGGGTAGAGACCCTCGTTCATCAGCTTGGTGACGACGTCGCGCTTGACCTTCAGGCTGCGGGCGGCGATGTCCATCAGCTTGTCGAGGCGGCGGGTGAAGTCGGCCTCGTCCTTGGAGAGGTAGGCGAGACGCGGCATGTTCAGCGTGACGACGCCGATGGAGCCGGTGCTCTCGCCGGAGCCGAAGTAGCCGCCGGACTTCTTGCGCAGCTCGCGGAGGTCGAGCCTCAGGCGGCAGCACATGCTGCGCACGTCGCTGGGCTCCATGTCGGAGTTGATGTAGTTGGAGAAGTAGGGCGTGCCGTACTTCGCGGTCATCTCAAAGAGCAGCTTGTTGTTCTCAGTGGGGCTCCAGTCGAAGTCGCGGGTGATGGAGTAGGTGGGGATGGGGTACTGGAAGCCGCGGCCGTTGGCGTCGCCCTCGATCATGATGTCGATGAAGGCCTTGTTGACCATGTCCATCTCGGCCTTGCAGTCGCCGTAGGTGAAGTCCATCTCCTTGCCGCCGACAATGGCCTTCTGGTCCTTGAGGTCGGCCGGGACGGTCCAGTCGAGCGTGATGTTGGAGAAGGGCGCCTGGGTGCCCCAGCGGGAGGGGGTGTTCACGCCGTAGACAAAGCTCTGGATGCACTGCTTGACCTCTTTGTAGTTGAGGTTGTCCACCTTGACGAAGGGGGCGAGGTAGGTGTCGAAGCTGGAGAAGGCCTGAGCGCCGGCCCATTCGTTCTGCATGATGCCGAGGAAGTTGACCATCTGGTTGCAGAGGGTGGAGAGGTGGCTGGCCGGGGAGGAGGTTATCTTGCCGGGAATGCCGCCGAGGCCCTCCTGGATGAGCTGCTTGAGGCTCCAGCCCGCGCAGTAGCCGGTGAGCATGGAGAGGTCGTGCAGGTGGAGGTCGGCGTTCTTGTGGGCGTTCGCGATCTCGTCGTCGTAGATCTCGCTGAGCCAGTAGTTCGCGGTGATGGCGCCGGAGTTCGAGAGGATCAGGCCGCCGACGGAGTAGTTCACCGTGCTGTTTTCCTTGACGCGCCAGTCGCTGGCGTCGAGGTAGGAGTCCACGACGTTCTTGTAGTCGAGGTAGGTGGAGCGCATGTTGCGCAGCTTCTCGCGCTGGCGGCGGTAGAGGATGTAGGCCTTGGCGACGTGCTCATAGCCGCCGCGGCTCAGCACGGCCTCAACGCTGTCCTGAATATCTTCCACGGAGACGGCGCCGTCCTCGATCTTGCCCTGGAAGTCCGCCGTGACCTTGATCGAGAGGAAGTCGATGACGCTCTCGTTATACTCGGTGCCCGTGGCCTCAAAGGCCTTGGTTATCGCGTTGCTGATCTTGGAGATGTTGAAATCGACAAGCTCTCCGTCTCTTTTCCGTACCCTGTACATCTTTTGTCCTCCTATGATATCTTAGAAAAATTGTAAACCATTCAAATGCCCCGGAGCTGCACCGCCGGCACAAACGGCCTGACGATGTCCGCAAGGGCGTGCATCTCGTCCTCGGAGAAGGCCGAGAGCCCCTGGGCGGCGATGAGGTCGCCCGAGTCCTTGAAGCACTGTATGTAGTATTCCTTCGCGCCCGCTATCCAGCGGCCTATGGCCTCGAAGTCCTCCGGGACGTGCAGGCCCTTGACCGCCGTGGTGCGGAATTCGTAGTCAACGCCGCAGCTCATGAGATAGCCCGCGCTCTCGCGCACTGGGCCGAGGTCCAGCCCCGGCACGCCGGTGACGCGCGCGTAGTTCTCCGGCGCGGCCTTTATGTCCATCGCCACCCGGTCCACGAGCCCGGCCTCGACTATCGAGCGCAGCCTCGCGGGGAAGGTGCCGTTCGTGTCCAGCTTGATGGAATAGCCCAGGGCCTTAATGTCCGCTAGCAGACCCTCGATGTCCGCGTGCAGCAGCGGTTCGCCGCCCGTGACGGCCACGCCGTCGAGTATGCCGACGCGCTTTTTGAGGAAGGCCATCAGCTCGTCATGTGTTATCACGTCGCGCTCGCGCTCCGGCAGAGCCAGCGAGGCGTTGTGGCAGAAGGGGCAGCGCAGGTCGCAGCCGCCTGTAAAAATTGTGCAGGCCACGCGGCCCGGATAGTCCAGCAAAGTGAGCTTTTGCAGCCCTGATACGTCCATTTTTCTGTCTTTACTCCATTTCCAGCGATAAACGGGCGCCCGCCGGATTCGCACATCTTGCGGTACCAGGAGCGTCCGTATCACAATATATAGTGTTCTCTCGCGCTTGTCAAGGGCTTCGAGCAAAAAAGCCATATTGTAAACAGCCGTAACCTCTTTGTAACTGAGGCTTCACCTTTTCGACACGACAAGTCAGAAAAAAAGCAGCTTCGTCATATTCGGTCAGACCAGTCCGAGGGCGCGGAAGCCCTCCTCATAGGGCGCACGGACGATGCCGCGCTCGGTGATGATGCCGGTGATGAGCTCGGCGTCCGTGACGTCGAAGGCGGGATTGTAGACGCCGACGCCCTCGGGGGCCATGCGCTTTTTGTACCAGAGCTCGGTGACCTCGGAGGGGTCGCGGAACTCGATGGGGATGTCCTCGCCGGAGGCGATGGCGCCGTCGATGGTCGAGCTGGGGGCGCAGACGTAGAAGGGGATGCCGTAGTGCGCGGCCAAAATAGCGACGACGGAGGTGCCTATCTTGTTCGCCGCGTCGCCGTTTCGGGCCACGCGGTCGCAGCCGACAAATATTATGTCAACCTTCCCGGACTTCATGAGCGAGGAGGCCATGTTGTCGCAGAGGAGGGTGGTGTCGACGCCGGCGGAGACCATCTCGAAGGCGGAGAGGCGCGCGCCCTGGAGGAGGGGGCGGGTCTCGTCGCAGTAGACGCGCAGGCCGGAGAGGCCATGGTCGAGGGCGGCGTAGACGGGGGCGAGGGCGGTGCCGTATTTGGCGGTGGCGAGGGTGCCGGCGTTGCAGTGGGTGAGGATGCCCATGCCGGGGCGGAGCAGCTCGAGGCCGTACTTGCCTATGCTGCGGCTTATCTCGATGTCCTCGTCCATGATGGCCTGGGCCTCGGCGCGGAGCGCGGCGCGGACGTCGCCGGGAGCCCTGCCCCGCAGCCCGTCGTAGGCGCGGCGCATCCTGTCGAGCGCCCAGAAGAGGTTCACCGCCGTGGGCCGGGAGGTCGCAAGATAGTCGCAGGCGGCGAGGAAGCGCGCCTCGAGCTCGGCGTCGGGGGCGCAGCGGGCTGCGAGATAAGCCCCGAACGCCGCCGCAACGCCAATGGCGGGCGCGCCGCGGACCCGGAGCGTGCGGATGGCCTCCCAGATGTCCTCCGTCCTTGTGAGACTGAGGTATTTGACCTCGTTGGGCAGGAGCGTCTGGTCAATGATGACGAGAGCGTCCCTCTCGTCCGAGAGCCTGACAGTGTCTATCTTCAGCGGGTCCAAAAGTATCACTCCCAGTTGTAAAGTCACACACCCGCGCGCTTTGCGCGCGTTTGAAAGTTTCGCCAGGCTTAAAGCCTCCAACATCATACCACAATATTTTGCGTTTGGGCTTGCAATTTTCGTGCGGATAGGTAAAAATACAGTAGGTGATGCAAATGAAAGGACTTGAGCTCTGCAAGAGCTATTACGAAAACATCGGAGCACCGGAGCTGAAGAGGCTGTTCCCGGAGGTCATGGGCCGCGCGGCGGCGGGACTTTCGGGCCAGGGCTCGGACTGCCTCGGGCTCGACGACGAGATCTCCCGCGACCACGACTTCGGCCCCGGCTTCTGCCTGTGGCTCTCCGACGAGGACTTTGAAAAGTACGGCGCGGAGCTGCAAAAGGCCTATGACGCCCTGCCCAAATCCTACATGGGCTTCGAGCGCAAGCCGACCCACACGGGCGCGCAGCGCGTGGGTGTCATGCGCACCTCGGACTTCTACCGCTACTACATAGGCTGCCCCAGGGTGCCCGACACGCTGATGCGCTGGGTGCGCATACAGGAGCACTTCCTCGCCACCTGCACCTCGGGCGAGGTGTTTGAGGACGGACTGGGCGAGTTTTCCGCCATACGCAACGGCCTGCTGCCCTGCTACCCGGAGGACGTGCGGCTCAAGAAGCTGGCCGCCCGCGCGGCGACGATGGCGCAGTCCGGGCAGTACAACTACCACCGCCTGATGCGGCGCGGCGACGTGTTCGGCGCGAGGCTGGCGCTGGCGGAGTTCCTGAACGCCGCGCTCTCGATGCTGTACATGCTGAACTTCCGCTACGAGCCGTTCTATAAGTGGCAGTTCGCGGGAGCGGAGGGCCTGGTAGCCATGTCCGAGGCGCTGCCGTATCTCAAGGACATCGCGGCGTCATCCACGAGGCGCGACGCGGACGCGATCGCCCGGGACATAGAGGCCGCCTCCGCCGTGGCCATCTCGGAGCTGCGGCTCCAGGGCCTGACCGACGCCGAGGGCGACTATCTCGAGCCCCATGCCTATTCGATAATGTCGAAAATAGAGGACCCCGAGATCCGGGGCCTGCACGTTATGGAGGGTTAAAAATGGACAAACGCTACGAAAAACTGCTCAAATGCCGCGACTATGTGCGCTCCGTCACCGACTTCGTGCCAAAGGCCGCACTGGTGCTGGGCAGCGGGCTGGGCGGCTTTGCGGAGGCGCTGGACGTGGTCTGCGAGGTGCCGTATAAGGACATCCCGGGCTTCCCGGTGTCCACTGTGCCCGGCCACGCGGGCAAGTTCATCTTCGGCTATCTCGACGGCGTGCCCGTGGTCTGCATGCAGGGCCGCGTGCACTATTACGAGGGCTACGAGCTCTCCGACGTGGTGCTCCCCGCGCGGCTGATGCACATGCTGGGCGCGGAGATACTCTTCCTCACGAACGCCTCGGGCGGCGTGAACCCGAGCTTTGACGCGGGCGACTTCATGCTCATTACCGACCACATCATGACCTTCTTCCCGAACCCGCTCATCGGCGCGAACATTGAGGAGCTGGGCACTCGGTTTCCTGACATGTCGCATGTGTACGACCCGGAGCTGTGCGAGATCATCCGCGGCGTGGCGAAGAGGGCGGGCATAGCCATCAAGGAGGGCGTGTACTGCCAGCTGACCGGCCCGAGTTTCGAGACCCCGGCCGAGGTGCGGATGCTGGGCATCCTGGGCGCGGACGCCGTGGGCATGTCCACCGCCGTGGAGGCCACGGCCGCGCGGCACTGCGGCATGCGCGTGTGCGGCATAAGCTGCGTGTGCAATAAGGGCGCGGGCCTCTCGCCCACGCCGCTGACCCATGAGGAAGTCCAGGCCGCCGCCGACGCCGCCGCACCGCTGTTCAAGCGCCTTGTCAAGGAGAGCATCGTCGAGATGTGCCGTAACTGACCCCACGCTTCGCTGCGCGCTTCGCGCGCGAATGAAAGTTTCGCCCGCCTTTTCAAAGGCGGCAGGGTCCAGGGACAGAGTCCCTGGCCGCGCTCCGCAGAGCGCGGAACCTTCTTGTGCTTATTGAAGCGCAGGAGGGGGTCTAAGGGGGAACCCTCGCCGGGGGTTCCCCCTTCTTGCTTTCTTTTGTGCTTCTACGTGTGCGCCGTTATGCTGGGTGGTGGTCGTTACCCTGTCCTGCCGTTCGACCCCATTTCTTTGGTGCTTGCCCAAAGAAACGGTGTCGAGCCGCCAAAGAAAAGCGCTTTTTTACCTTGGCGGCTCCACCATTCGCGTGAGCGCTACTGCTTTGTAGACGGGACATTCCTCGCCCGACTTGGGGTGGGGGCTGGTGCGGGATACTGAGCGGGGAGGAGGCGTCCTTGCCCCGAGTCACAAAAAACTTTCAGCTTAATACTTCTGTAACATCTTACGGGTTTTTTGTGTAACAACTCTCTGGTAGCATAATACTCGCAAGAGACAGTTTCATCTTTTTCATTTTGTCCTCATTCCATAAAGGAACCGCCCCGGAAGTCGCACCGGGGCGGTTTTCTTGCGTTTATTCAGCCTTTCAGCACGTCCGCGAGCTCCGCGACGTCGGCCATGACCCAGCCGGGCTTCGTCTCGCTCTCCTCCAGGATCTCCGGCGTCGTCTCGCCGCTCATCACCAGCACCGACTGCGAGCCCGCGTTCACCGCAACGGCGATGTCCGTGTACAGCCGGTCGCCCACGCAGCAGATCACCGAGTTCGGGACGCCAGTGTGATTGGATATTATGTCAACCATATCCCGGTTCGGCTTGCCTATGTACAGCGGCTTGAACCCCGTCGAGGCCGTAAGCAGCGCGCAGATGCTGCCGCAGTCGGGCATGACCTCGCCCGCAGCCATGGGACAGACCCAGTCCGGGTTCGCCGCCACAAAGGCCGCGCCGCGGCGTATGAAGTGCACCGCGCGCTCGAGCTTTTCATAGGTCAGCGTCGTGTCGAAGCCCACGCACACCACGCCCGCGTCCTCGCCGTCCGTGAGGGGCACGCCGTAGCTGCGCAGCTCGTCGAGGAACGCCGGGGTGCCGACGGGGTAGACCGGTACGCCCTTGTACTCCTCCGCGAGATACATGCCGGTCGCCATGCCGGAGGTGAACACGTTCTCCATCTCGCAGGGGAAGCCCAGCTTGCGGAGCCGGTTTACATAATCAGTACCGGCCCGGGAGGAGTTGTTGGTGAGGTAGATATAGCGCCGCCCGGTCTGTTCCAGGGTGTGGATGAAGTCGATGGCGCCGTGGATGACCTCGTCGCCGAGGTAGAGGGTGCCGTCCATGTCCAGCAGGAAGAGGCGGCAGGCTTTGAGTGCGTCGTAATTCAAGTGTCGGTTTCCTCCTCGTTTTTATCGCTCAGGTCCTCGGGCAGGAGGGCCATCAGCTGTTCGCGGCTGGGGTTTTCTATCGCGGCCACGCGGTCGGCCTGGCGGGAGACGGCGTCCTCAAAGAGGTTGCGCACGGTCCGGCCGTTGCCGAAGTTCTCGTCGCGTTCGTCGTAGAGCCGGTCAAAGAGCGCCTCGGCGGCCTTTTCGGTCTCGGGCGGGAGCGTGTAGCCGTTTTTCTCGCACTGGAGCCGGAACATCGCCATGAGCTCCGGGCCCGTGTAGTCGGGGAAGTGGATGTATTTGTTGAACCTCGACTCCAGGCCGGGGTTCGAGTGTATGAAGTCCTCCATCGGCCCGTCGTAGCCCGCGACGATGACCACCAGCTCGTCCCGGTGGTCCTCCATGGCCTTGAGCAGGGTCTCGATGGCCTCGCGGCCGAAGTCGTTCTCGCCCCCGGCGGCGAGGGAGTAGGCCTCGTCGATGAAGAGCACGCCGCCTATGGCCTTTTTGATGACCTCACTGGTGCGCAGCGCGGTCTGGCCGACGTAGCCCGCCACGAGCCCGGAGCGGTCCACCTCTATGAGCTGGCCCTGCTTGAGCGCGCCGACGGCGGCGTAGAGCCCGGCGAGCAGCCGCGCGACGGTGGTCTTGCCCGTGCCGGGGTTGCCGGTGAACACCATGTGCAGGCTCATCGGCGCGCTGGGCAGACCCGCGGCCTCGCGCAGGCGGCGGACTTTTATGAGGTTCACAAGGCTGCGCACCTCGCGCTTCACGCTCTCGAGACCGATGAGCGAGTCGAGCTCGGCCATGAGCTTGTCGAAGTCGGGCTTCTCGGCGGGCTTTTCCTCAGCCTCGGCGGCGGGCGCGGCGGCCTCGCCGGAGGGCTGGGCGCTGTTCCCGACGGGGTGCTTGTCTATGAACGAGGGCTCGCCGCTGGTGACGAAGTCCTTGGCGTTGAGCGCGCTCTTGGAGGGCTTGACGCCCGCGGAGTCGCAGACGGCGGAGAGCCGGTCGGCGCAGTCGGTGATGAACTCGGCCTCGGCGTAGCTGACGTCGTCGTCCACGGCGGCGAGGTGGAGCAGGATGTTCGTGACCATGCGGACGAACACGCGGGAGCAGTCGCGGCCCTCGCGGGCGTCGCGCTCGGCGAGGCTCCAGAAGAACATGGGCGGGAGTATCTCGCCCGCTCTGCATATCTCGCCGGTGAGCTCCCAGAGCAGGCGGGTGCCCTTGGTGCGGCCCTTGGAGTAGAGCTGGTTGATGGCGTCCACCTGGGCCTGAGTGACGGAGCCGGCCCTGGCCCAGAGCCCGACGGCGCAGCTCTGCATGAAGCTGTCGAGCTCCCGCGCGCAGGCCCTGCCCGCGACGCGGTAAAAGGCCTCCGTGTTCTCGATATAAACCTTGTGCAGCTCCTCCGGGGAGCGCTTCCACGACGTGGGCATGCGGCACCTCCTGCAAGACATGGGGATATTATATACCGAAAGTTCACACAGAGGCAACAGGAGAGAGAAAAATCTGGGCCGGATCTTGCGCAGCCGCGCGCCGCCCCCATCCCACGCCCCGCACCATCCCAGACAAGTCGGGCGAGGAACGTCCCGTCCACCACCCAACGTATCGGCGCACACGTAGAAAGCACAATGACGAGGCCGCCTTGTCTTGCGCGGTCACGTGTGCGCCGTTTTATTAGGCAATAGACCGCACTGCCCCTG
>UMHQ01075368.1_pt1 | contig 22476 bp, 25 predicted proteins | sample 1965531 | NCBI WGS metagenome assembly UMHQ01 (sample SAMEA4836098, study PRJEB28245) | human gut metagenome | biome: gut microbiome; material: fecal sample | place: Denmark | collected 2008 | reverse complement strand
GACCCATACATGAACCTCCTTATTCCTTTTCCTTCAAAGTTACGCCTACGTGGCTCGATCTCTTGAGAATGATCGAAGCTCTGCCCTGAGCGCCGGCTCTCCATCTCTTCATGGTTGGGCCCTGATTGGCGTAAACTTCAGCTACATACAGATTATCCGGATTCATGTCGAAATTGTTTTCAGCGTTGGCCGCTGCCGACTTAACGACTTTTTCCACGATCTGAGATCCTTTGCCCGGTGTGAACTTTAAGATATTCAATGCCTCGTTTAAGTCCTTACCTCTTACTAAGTCTGTAACAGGTTTCAGCTTGACAGGAGACATTCTTACGTATTTTGCAACTGCTTTTGCTTCCATTTTGATGTTCTCCTTTCTTATTTCTTAACCTTTGAAGACTTATCGGCGGCATGGCCTCTGTAGTTTCTGGTCGGAGCAAACTCTCCGAGTCTGTGTCCTACCATGTCTTCTGTGATGTACACAGGAACGTGTTTCTTACCGTCGTGTACAGCTATGGTATGTCCCACCATCTGTGGGAATATGGTTGATGGTCTTGACCATGTTCTGATGACTTTCTTTTCGTTTTTCGCGTTCATCTCGTCGATGGCTTTAATCAGCTTCGCGTTTACGAAAGGGCCTTTTTTAAGTGATCTACCCATTAGTTTCGCTCCTTCCCGCTATTTTTCGTTTCTTCTCTTTACGATATATTTATTTGAAGCTTTGTTCTTCTTTCTCGTCTTATATCCGAGAGTCGGCTTACCCCAAGGTGTAACAGGGCTCTTGCGGCCGATAGGGGCTCTGCCTTCACCACCGCCGTGCGGATGGTCGTTAGGGTTCATTACGGAACCTCTTACGGTAGGACGGATTCCCATATGTCTCTTTCTGCCGGCTTTACCGATCTGGATATTGGCGTGGTCGAGATTGCCTACTTCGCCGATGGTTGCTCTGCATCTCATGCTCACTTTTCTTACTTCTCCGGAAGGAAGTCTTACCTGAGCGTAATCTCCTTCTTTAGCCATGAGCTGAGCGCCGTTTCCGGCTGATCTTGCAAGCTGACCGCCCTTGCCAGGCTTCAGTTCCACATTGTGGATGATGGTACCTACCGGGATATTGGCGATAGGAAGGGCGTTTCCTACTACGATGTCCGCTTCAGGTCCGGATACGATCACCTGTCCTACTTCCAGTTTGTTAGGGGCGATGATATATCTCTTTTCGCCGTCGGCGTAAACGATGAGCGCGATGTTGGCGCTTCTGTTCGGGTCGTATTCTATAGTCTTTACGGTTCCCGGAACGTTGTCTTTATCTCTCTTGAAGTCTATTATTCTGTATTTCGGTCTGGTGCCGCCACCCTGATGTCTTACGGTGATCTTACCTCTGTTGTTTCTTCCGGCGTGTTTCTTGAGGGTCACAGTAAGGGACTTTTCAGGCTTATCTGTGGTGATCTCCTCAAAGGTGGAGACTGTCATTCCTCTAAGACCCGGAGTAGTCGGATTATATTTTCTTATTCCCATTGTTTACTTACCTCCTACATTATAGTCCCTGGAAGAATTCGATCTCTTTGCTCTTCTGTGTCAAAGTGACGATTGCTTTTTTGTAGGATGAAGTCTTTCCTACATATCTTCCCATTCTCTTTACTTTACCGTCGTAATTCATGATGTTTACTCTGGCGACTTCTACGCCGAAGATCTCTTCGATGGCCAGTTTTACCTGAGTCTTGTTTGCCTCAGGAGCAACTCTGAATGTGTACTTTTTCTTTGCGCTGTCATCCATGCTGCGTTCTGAGATCACAGGTTCCAGAATGATATCGTATGCTGTCTTCATTACAGGTACACCTCCTCGATTTTCTTAACCGCGTCCTGAGTCACTATGAAGCTGTCGTGGTTTACGATTTCGTAAACGTTCATGGTGGTCGCCAGCATCGTCTTGACTCCCGGGATATTGGCCGCAGATCTTACTACGTTTTCGTCTTTGTCGACGGTGATGATCAGGGCCTTTTTGCCCGCCTTGATGTTTTCAAGGACTTTAACCATTTCTTTTGTCTTAGGAGCTTCAAATTTGAGCTCGTCTAAAACGATGATCTCCTTTTCCGCTACTTTTGAAGAAAGGGCTGATTTCATAGCCAGTCTTCTCAGCTTCTTAGGAAGTGTATATCTATAGTCTCTCGGCTTTGGAGCGAACACGATACCTCCGCCGATCTGTGAAGGGTCTGTTGAATGTCCCTGTCTGTGACGGCCTGTTCCTTTCTGTCTGAAAGGCTTGCGTCCGCCTCCTCTTACTTCGCCTCTTGTCTTAGCTGACTGAGTGCCCTGTCTCTGGTTAGCCAGATAATTTTTAACAACCGCGTGAACTGCGTTTTCGTTGGGAGTGATCGCGAAGATCTCGTCATTGAGCTCGATCTGTCCAGCCTCAGCTCCTGCCATATTAAGCATTGTTACTTTTGCCATTGTTGCTTCCTCCTTCCCTCAGTTCCTATTTGTCGTCCTGGCCTTTTACAGCGTACTGTACGCGTACAAGTCCGCCTTTGTTGCCCGGAACCGCGCCCTTTACGAGCATCAGGTTTCTGTCTGCGATAACTTTTACCAGAACTACGTTCTGCACTGTAACGGTATCTCTTCCGGTTCTTCCAGGGGCTTTGTTGCCCTTGAACACTCTTGAAGGATAGGTACCGGCAGCCAGAGCTCCGGCCAGTCTCTTATGCTTGGAACCGTGGGTCATAGGACCTCTGTGATGTCCGTGTCTCTTGATGTTGCCCTGAGTACCTTTACCTTTTGATACTCCGGTGATGTCCAGTTTCTTTCCTTCTTCAAATTCCGCTACTGTGATCACCTGTCCTACTTCGTAGGTTTCACCGTCTTCAACTCTGAATTCGGCAAGGTATTTCTTTGTGTCCACACCGGCTTTTGCAAAATGTCCGGTGAGCGGCTTGTTTACTCTCTGAGGCTTCTGGTCTTCAAAGCCTACCTGTACGGCGTTATAGCCGTCTGTCTCAACCGTCTTTACCTGAGTTACCACTTCAGGGCCGGCTTCGATAACTGTTACGGGAACTACGTTTCCCTCCGCGTCGAAGATCTGGGTCATTCCCAGCTTCTTGCCTAAGATCATTTTCATATTTTCTTCTCCTTTTCTTACATTGGAACGCTCTGGTTTGGCCGGCTCCGCGCTGACACAGGACGCGCGGCGGCTGCCCTCTCATGCGTTCTTACTAAGGGAGATTTCCCTTCGTTTTGTTTTGCCTTTCGGCGGTCTCTTACAGTTTGATCTCAATGTCTACGCCTGCCGGAAGATCGAGCTTGGTCAGCGCGTCTGTCGTCTTGAGAGTGGCGTTGGTGATGTCGATCAGTCTCTTGTGAGTTCTCTGCTCGAACTGTTCTCTGGAGTCTTTGTACTTGTGTACCGCTCTCAGGATAGTGATTACTTCTTTTTCCGTAGGGAGCGGAATCGGGCCGGAAACATCGGCGCCGGTCTTCTTGGCCGTCTCTACGATCTTTGCCGCTGACTGATCCAGCAAAGCGTGGTCATAAGCTTTCAGTTTGATTCTGATTTTCTGTAATTCGCTCATTTTGTTCCTCCTGATAATTTTGTACTGTTTTCGCTATGCTTGTACAAGGGACTCATACTGCCCTGTTTTCAACGTGTACAGTGAGTTGCCGTTTAGCGGGCGGCTCTCTGCTTGCGTTGTACACGCTGCCGTGTGTTTTCGTTTTTTACCCACACAGCAAAAAACCGGCGAATCCCTCCGCCCTCATCGAGTGAGGACATGCTCGGCGGAAATTACCTGATAGCCCAGCAACTTCCCGCTTCATCGCCTTTTTCACAAGCTATTACAGTATATATTAACTCGTATTTTTTTTCAAGAGAAAAATGCAATATTTTTAAAAATTTTTTAGTGTTTTCAATGCGTACAGGGATTATACGCTTACACGCTTCCTGGTGTTTTTTCTTTGCCGCCGCATAAAATTGTCCCGACAACAAAAAAATCTTCGGTTTTTTAGTATCATCCTAATATTTTATTTTTGCCGCGCTGATATAATGTGAAAAAATGAAAGGAGGCCCGCCATGAAAATCGCTTATCTTGACATCCTATATGACGGCAGCGACGCCTTTGAAGATCTTGCCGCCGAGCTGAACCGTCATGCGCCCCGCGGCGTCAGTGTGGATTATCACTTTATCACAGGCACTGACAATCTGGAATACATTGTTTTTGAGGAACTCGTTCTCTACAGGCTTATTGTAAAGATAAATGATCTGAGAAAGGAAAACTATGACGCCGTGATCATCGGATGTTTCCATGATCCGGCTATAGACGCCGCCCGCGAGCTTTTCGACGATATCATCATCGCCGGGCCCGGCGAATCTTCGGTGCAGCTCGCCTCGATTTTCGGCAAATGTTTTTCCGTGATTTCCGTGCGCCATAAGACCACTGAAAAAATGCTCGAAAATATCCGCCGTTCCGGGCTTGATTCAAAGCTGCGCTCCGTCCGTCCTCTGGGCATCAGAGTATCTGACCTGCAAAAAGATCACTTTCTGCTGGAGCAGCGGATATCGGAAGAAATCTCCCTTGCTCTGGAAAAAGACGGCGCGGAGGTCATCATCCTCGGCTGTACCATGGAAACCGGACAATATCAGGCTCTGCAGAAAAAGTTCGGCGTTCCGGTCATTGATCCGGCTATTGCCGCGATGATGAATGCGTGTATGCAGTATAACTGTAAAACGCACTGCGGCTGGACATATTCACGGCGCTGTACTTTTGAGCGGCCTCCGGCTGAAGAAATAAGAAAGTATCTGAAAATTGAAATCTGACTGTCTACCCTTCAATATATTCCATGAGCCGCGCGCTTTCTCTGCGAAAATCGGCCATGCCGATATCGTACAGTTCGTGCGCGGTTTTTTCGTCTACTGAAAACGTCCCGGTTCTGACGCGCGTTTCCGGCGCGAAGATAAAAGCCTTTCCGGCTTTTTCGAGGTCGTATACTTTCCGCAGATTCAGATTGTATGCAGTATGCCTGTGGTCAAGAGCCTCAACTATCCGCGGATATGCCCGGCAGCGCAAAGTATAAAGCGCCTTCATCTTCTGTGGCTGTCTTATGTAATCCCTCGGTTTTGACAGCAGCACAACAAGCTTGTCGCATCCGTCTTCAAGCGCCCTGCCCACGGGTATTGAGTCCGCGATTCCTCCGTCAAAGTATGGTACTCCGTCTATCTTTACCGGACGGCATACGGCCGGCAGAGCGCAGGAAGCCATAACGATCCTGTAGTCGTCCTGTTTCATGTTCTCCTTGCCGAAATATACGGCTCTGCCTGTCCCGGCGTCGGTAGCCACTGCCCGGTACTCTGCCGGATTTTTCATAAATGCCTCAAAATCAAGCGGATCTGCGCCCCCGCTGTTTGACAGCGTCCTGTATATATATTCGAGGCCGAAAAGATCTCCGGTCCTGAGCAGGCTCCTGATCCCGAAATACTCCGGCGCCCGTGTGTGCTCCGCGAAAAACCGCAGGTTTCTTCCCCTCTGTCCGGAAAGATATGAAGCCAGGTTCCCCGCGCCGCCTGAGACACCTATGCAGTATTCAAAGTTTATATCGTTGTCGAGAAAGGCATCCAGTATTCCGGCGCTGTACGCGCACTTCATTCCGCCGCCTTCAACTACCAGTCCTACCTTCTGTTTCATATTATCATTCCCCCTGCTTCAATGATAATCTCCCTGCCGCCGGAAGTCAAGCGGCGGCAGTCGCGGGGCAAGCTCCGGGGGTTTGGATCGTCTTCCGGGGGCTCTCGGGGCTCTCGGGCTTTCGAAGGCTATCGGGGGCTTCCACCTTTTTCTGGTTTAACGCGGATTTAGGTGGAAGTCTTCCACCTTTTTTCTTGTTTTATCAAAAATGGGTGGATTCTTTCCACCCATTTCAGACATATGAAGTTTTTAGGTGGAGTGTATTTTTTGGATCAGGCGGGTTTTGACAACTATAGTTGTCAGTTTCGCTGTTTGCCGGAACTTTTGGCGTTGGAGCGCTCCACCTTATTTATTGTTTTCGTAGAAAAAGGTGGAGGGACTCCACCTTTTTACCTGTTCACCCTTGATTTGGGTGGAAGGGTTCCACCTTTTCCGGCTGATTCGCGGAAAAAGGTGGACGCCGCGATCCGCATACGATCCGCATATGATCCGCACACGATCCGCACATGATCTGCATGCGGACTGCACGGCTATATCAGCGAATAAATAATGTGAGCGCTGATACCTGCGCAAAGACCTCCTATGGTGTGGCAGAGGATCGCGTGACCGGTAAGTTTTCTGAAACCGAGGGAATCCATCATCGCCACATGAGTGCTGAGATATCCGCTCCAGCACATACACATTGCCGTGAACACAGCAATATCATTACCTGACACAAGACCTTCTGAAACAAGTTCGGGTATAACCCCGACAGCAGCTCCGGCGGAACCCAGAGCGGTGATCGGAACAGCGATGGCTTCAGACGATGTAAACCCAAAGAGCGGATTTAAAATAAAGCTTATTTTGTCAGCCATAGCGGGCAGCAGCGCGATTCCCTCATACGCCGCTCCGGTGAATGTGCCGTCTGCCGACGGCCCGTTGGTAAACATCATTACAAAAGTACATATTATCAGTACTCCCGGTATGATGGACAGTCCAATGCTCACTCCGCTCTTGCCGCCCTCGAGGACTGCTTCAAGAAACCGCCGTCCCGCGCCGCCGGCTCTGGCAATACGTTCATTCAGCGAAAGCTCAGTTTCAGAATTTCCGGTGTCAATCATTTCTTCTGTTCCGAACAGTTTCTTTGTCTTCAGCAGCATAAGCCTTACGCTTATTATGCTGCCTATCACCGCGCCAAGATTTCCTATGAGCGCGCCTGTCACATAATTTTCGCCGTCAGGCGCTTTGATGCCGATGACGAACGCCGTGACTATAAGGCCCATGCCAAAAGCCGTGCCGAGATTGTTGATCGCAGGCATCTGATACTTTCTGAAATACCGGCGGAAATTATTATCGTCAACCAGGGTCAGCACTGCGGGATTGTCCGAAAGGTATGTAGTCACTACCCCCACTATACCAGCTCCCGGAAGGCCGTAAAGGGGCTTCATCAGAGGGGAAAGCAGCTTATTTATGGCAGATACCACGCCGAACTCAGTGAGGAGACCGGAAAAGGCTCCGGCGATAACGGCAATCGCCATTATATAAAGCACTGTTTCCATAAGCAGGCTGTACGCTGTGTTGAGCATGGTGTTCACCATGTTGACCGCTCCCATTTCGCGCCCGAGAGTACCGAACACCAGGGTGAGAACAGCAAGAAATACTAATGTTTCTATGCTGAACGCCTTTTTTATCTTTACTTCAGGAGCCATTACAGGTTATCTCCTTTCAGTAATTCGCATATCCTTTCAAACGTTCTGTAATAAACTTCACCGGCCTTTTGCAGAGAATCAAGATCCACAAACTCGTCGGGCTCGTGAGCGAGTTCTTCTTCCCACGGGAAAAGGGGGCCGAACGCTACAGCGTTGGGAATTGCACGGGCGTAAGTAGCCCCTCCTATCGAAATGGGTTCGCTTTCACAATCGCCGCTGACTTCCCTGTATACGTCCATGAGCAGTCTGACAAACGGATCATCCTTTTTGAAATATACAGACTTCATGTGACTGATCTCTCTGATCGTAAACTTTCCGCCTCCAAGACCGTCAGCCGTCTTTGCTTTTATCTGCTCAAAATCCGCGCTTGCGGGATATCTTATACTTGCCTGCATAGTTATTAAGCCGTCATCTGATTCCCGAAAGACGCCCACACTCACGGTCAGGTCGCCTGATTCTTCGTCACGGCAAGCCAGTCCGGCTTTTTCTCCTAAATAATCTTCTCCGATCAGCTTTCGGAATTCTTTTACAAATCCGCTGTGTGAAAACTTTTCTTCAGGCAGCGCGGAAAGAATCTCTATGAGTCTGGCTCCCGCGTTTATCCCCTTTTCCGGATTCATGGCATGAGCGTTCCTGCCGTTCATCACAACTGTTATCAGATCTTCTCCCTCTGATACAATGCCGTCAAAGCCTTTCTCATATATGAGCTTTTTCAGCAATTGTGCTGTTTCCCTCACATCATCGTCTTTGCTCGTGAACCGCAGCGTCGCTTCAGCCCGGGCAGCTACAGCGTTTCTGGCTGAGCCTCCTTCAAATCGCTCCAGTATGATGCTGCGATCTGTCTGACAATTATCCGGTACGTAAAGCAGGTCTATATCATAAAGTCCTTTTTCGCAGTATATTACAGGAAACTGAGCATCCGGCACGATGGAATACAGCGGCAGATTTTCTGTTTTTTCGAGGTAATGGGGTATATCGTTCCAGTCCTCTTCCTCATTAGTGCCGATTATGATTCTTATCATCACGTCAGACGGCAGTTTTCTGTTATCTTTGAGCCGTTTTGCGGCGTACATGCACGCCAGCAGGGCTCCTTTGTCGTCAGAGCTGCCCCGGCCGTACAGACGGCCGTCTTTAATTACCGGCTCGAAGGGGTCAGTGCTCCACCCCTCTCCGGGCGCCACCACATCACAATGGCCAAGGACTCCTATTATTTTCGATCCTTCTCCAAGATCAAGCTCTCCGGCATAACCGTCATAATTTTTTGCTTTAAATCCCAGCCCTGTTCCGATCTGCAGTATTTTTTCCAGGCACCGCTCCACATCCCGTCCGAAAGGTTCCCCGAAAGCTCCTTCCGGATCATACACGGACGGTATTCTGATAAGTTCTTCAAGGTCTCTGATCATTGACTTGTCATGCATTTTCGGACACCTCTTTTTTGCCGATTCCCATGACAATGTAGATCACATAATAGATAAGACCGGAAGCAACAAATCCCAGCAAGAGTCCGTAAGGAGCGAAGTATGAAACGACGCAGCCCGCGATCCACGCTGTTATGCCGGCCACATTAAAAGTTTCGACAAACTTCCATGCGTTCGGGTCTCCTTTTCTTATGATCCAGTAATCCACCAGCATCACTCCGGCTACCGGGAAGAAAAATACGCCGAGAAGATCTACGAATGTTCCTATGAGGGCATCGAACCCCATCATAGCCAGAACAGTTCCTATGGCTCCGCATACGGCGGTGGCTACGGCACGCTTATTATCTTTCATGTTAAGCATGGCAACAGTGGAAATTCCGGCGCAATACGCATTGTTCGTATTTGTCGTCCAGGTGGCCAATATCAGTATTATCAGTCCTATTGCAGGTAATCCGGCCTGCAGGAGAACAACACTTATATCGTACTCACCGGTGGCTTTGGTGAGAACAGCCCCTACTATGAGAAGTATTATACCCGCGGGACAAAGACCGACAAAACTGGAAGCAAATACTCCTCCTCTTGTTTTCTGATACCTTGTCACATCAGGAGCAACGGTCATGCCGCAGGACAAAAAGCTCAAAGTAAGAAATATACCGTCGATCATGGACATCGGCTCTCCCTGCGCCTCGTCGCCGAGATTGCCGGTGCCGAATTTGTTGATAGCCATAACCATGCCGATGACAAATACGATGAAAAGCAGCGGTACGCAGATGGTATTTAACCATTTGAGACCGTCAATGCCCTGAACGGCGGTACTCAGCATGATTATTCCCCATATGGCAATCGAAACGACCACAGGGAAGTCTATGCCGAACATGCTGTTTATCATGGTAGAAAATGCCTCGCCGCATACTACATTCTGCACCGCGAACCATCCGAACTGAGAAATAGCGAAAAGCGCCGAAATAAGTACTCTCGCTCCGGTTCGTCCAAAAGATGATTTGGCTATAACAGCCGTCGGAGTCCCCAGATCCGCGCCGATGGAACCGACAAACGCCATTATAAGACCTGAGATTATGTAACCGAGCGAACCGGCTATTATTGCGCTTGCCAGTCCCATTCCTTCGACGAGCATACCGCCGAGCATCAGACTGGGAACACAGATGTAAACGCCTGCCTGTATGAAAGCTACGTCTACCCAGCTTTTCTTCTCATTTTCAGGTACAACGGACAGTGTAGTAGTCTCAATGACCTTGGATTTTTTTGTACCCATTATGCGCACCTCCTGTTGAAAGTTTTTTAATTTTTGTAATTATAGTATGGCGCGCATTTTTTCTCCTTATTGTGATTTCAAAAAACTTAATGAGTTTTTGTAGCCTGGCTCCGGGATCCTGCAGCTGTCCCGGTAAAAGCTTTCAGTTACAAAACAGGCTGTACTTCGCTATTAACGAAACAGTCTCGTAAAATGCAATCCCGTCATCTTCCATATCAAGCCAGCTTCTTAATCTGTTGAGTCTGTACCGGACAGTATTTTCATGCTGATTTATGGATTTTGCCGTAAGCTTAAAGTCTCCTTTGTTGTTAACAAAAGCTATGACCGTCTCTATCACTTCTTCTCTGTGCTGCGGAGATGTATGCTCATTCAGAATTGACAGGACAGATTCGTAGTACTCTTTTGCTTCTTCTGTGTCAGCAGTGGAGGCGATAATGTTATAAGAAGACACCCTCGGAAAGTAAAATTCAGTTACGTTGGTAGCTCTTGCTATCTTATTGGCGTTGGCCGCCTCAACAAGAGCTTTTTTAAACTTTCGCTTTTCGTATACCCCGCTTATGCCCATGGCGGAAACATTATAATATTCTTTTATCTTGTTCTTTGTGGAGTTCATATGCCGGCTGAGCAGTTCCGGCGTTCGGGCGCTTATTATATAATATTTAATATAATTGCAGTCAACGAAAGCGTCTCTCGAACTGGTAAGGGCGTTAACCTCAAATTCTTTTTTCAGGATTTCTGACGCGGCCTTTCCCGTAAAGGCAATTACAGATATACAGGTCTGTATATCCGATTCAAGGCTGTCCAGTATGGCCAGTATTTCTTCTTCTGATAATTTTTCACTGAGTACTTTTTGCAGCCGGAAAATTCTCGAAGAATTATATATTTCTATGGCGATATATTTGTTTACTGTCTTCATGATGTCAGAGTATTTCTTTGCTTCAGAAAAATACAGCAGCGGAAATCTGGCCTCGTCACATTTTCTTATAATATCTCCGGTGATAAATCTCAGGTTGTCAGGGGTTACGACAATCAATCCGCTGCAATTATGGTCTATTAGCGTCTGAACATATCCGTCGGCCGCTTCCGGATTTTCTTCTCCGGCATACTGATGCAGGGAAGTTATGAAAAGATCTCCCGTCTCTATTGTCTCAGGACTCATAAATTCTGTTTTAAGGTCATTGACAGATATGCTTGTTATATTCCGATACAGCCCGTCTTTGCCTGCAAGTATCTTCACATCCTTAAACTCCTGAGAATCTACTACGCTTTTAAGTGATATGAACATTTTTCTTCCTCCCTTACATAAAACAAAACAGCCTCCCGGCACGCAGAGGCGCGCCGGGAGCGACATGGCCACACTCTGATTATACCATGTCGCATAAGGCTGTTTATGGTTATTTTATTTTACCGGTGAAACTGCCAGAAGCTGTTCATCGACGATCTTTCCGTCTTTCATTATCTGTCGTCCGTCGAGCCATACGCTGGTCGCCAGGCATATTCCGTCACTGTGCGAAGCTGCCTCCTGGCCTTTTGGCGGAGCTTCTTCGGCGCTTACAAAACCTATGCCCCATTCGGTGCATCCCCATATTCTCTCATCTTCGACTACATTGCCCGTAAGCTGTGCTCCCGGATTAAATCCGTAAGCCATGTGAGCCATTCGCAGCATTCCCTCGTCATCGAAATCTTTGAGCCATTTTTCAAATACTGTGGCATCGCTTCCGCCTTCAACTTTGACGATTCTGCTGTTCTGAACCGTCAGTTTTACCGGCTCGGTGAGTTTTCTGCCGAAAGGAGGCGTGATGGACCCGTCAAATACGATTGTTCCGTTCACCGTTCCAAACTCCGGAATTATATTAAGCTGACCCGGGCACATGTGCATACCCGGAACATTGGCTTCTCCATAATCACATGTAAATACATAATCAGGATTTATATCAAACTCAACGTCTGTGCCTGCAGGAGTTGTCGCTTTGACTTTTTTGGCTTTTTTGTGCATGTCATGCGCAAGAAGCTGAAATTCTTTAAGCGCCTTGCAGTCTACGCTTCCGATTATCCTGAGCAGTACTTCCGGCGTAAAATCATCCATGCATATGTATCTGAGTTTCTTGTTTTCTTTTTCGGCGATGGTATATGGAGTTGAATAAATCAGCCACTGGTGATTAAGCTCTATCCATACGTCTGTCGCGCATACGGCCGCCGTAAATACTTCCACCGGTATGTCAGGATCTGCCGCTCTGCCTACTCCGCCCGGCGTCGGGAACGTAACCGTCATCACACGTCCTCCGGCTGCTCTGGCGCTTGAAGCTATGGCATCCACCACTTCCATACTTGATGAAGTATCACAAGAGATTACTACATTTTCGCCTTCTTTAAGCTGAAACATCTCTTTTATCAGCTTATCGGCCGCCCGCTGTAAATCATACTGTAACATATATGTCCCTCCTTCTGATAGCTTGACAGCTTTTGTGTTTAATACACTATACTATCTGACGCTCAGTGAGGCATTGTTTATATAACAAATTACAGGGGCTTTTTTTGGAGAAGAGCCTGCATGGTTCGGAGATCCACCTTTTTACCTGTTCACCCTTGATTTGGGTGGAATGGTTCCACCTTTTCCGGCTGATTCGTGGAAAAAGGTGGACGCCATAGCTTTTACCGTGTACCGGTTTGTGCGGCCAACCGCAAATTATATGTTGCAGGCAATGCGGGAGCCGATGTCGGCGTTGTTGAGCACCAGTTTTATGTTGGCCTCAAGGCTTCTGCCCTCGGTCAGGTCTTTTACTCTCGAAAGCAGGAACGGTGTGATGTCCTTGCCTTTCACGCCTTTTTCTTCGGCTTCTCTGATGGCGCGGTCTATCACGCCGTTGATCTCTGCCGCGGGAATCTCATCTTTTTCCGGAACGGGGCACATTACGAGCACGCCGCCTTTGAGTCCGAGTTCTTCTTTCATTCTGATAACATCGCCGATCTCTTCCGGAGTGTCAAGGCGGCAGTTGGCTTTCTGTCCGCTTTCCCTGCTGTAGAAAGCCGGGATCTCATCTGTGCCGTAGGCGATTACGGGAACGCCGGATGTCTCCAGGTATTCCAGAGTTGCCGGAATGTCGAGGATGGCCTTGGCGCCGGCGCATACAACGGTAACATCAGTCATTTTCAGTTCTTCAAGGTCAGCGGAAACGTCAAAGCTTTCTCCCGCGCCTCTGTGAACGCCGCCGATACCGCCGGTGACAAACAGCCTGATTCCGGCCATATGCGCGGCAATCATCGTGCCCGCCACAGTGGTGGCGCCGTCCATTTTGCGGGAAATCACCAGAGGCAGATCTCTGCGGCTTACTTTCATGACATTTTCGGCATGAGCCATGTATTCGATCTCTTCCTTTGTCATTCCTATCTTAATCCTGCCGTTCAGGATGCCGATAGTGGCGGGAACCGCTCCATTGCCTCTGATCACATCTTCAACGGCAAGGGCTGTCTCCACATTTTTCGGATAAGGCATACCGTGAGCTATTATCGTAGATTCGAGAGCCACTACCGGCTGTCCTTCGTCAAGCGCCGCGGCCACTTCAGGGTTTACGTCTAAATACTTATCATACATATGCAAGTCTCCTTTCAATTTCTTCTCTGCTTATATTCTGATTAACGGCGCTGCTGCTTTCCATGGTTATCGCCGAAGCAGCCATACCGTATGCGGCTATGTCTTTTGTATCCATTCCCTCCACCATGCCCATTATTATGGCGGCGGAAAAACTGTCTCCCGCGCCGGTGGCGCTCACTATATCTGCTTTCTTTGGACGGATGAACCCCTCGCCGGCACTGTCCCGGTAATATACGCCGTCCCTGTTTAATGTCACAAAGAGTTTTTCCACTCCCATATCCATGAGCCGGCCGGCGGCTTTTTTCAGGTCTGATTCATCCTTTATCTCCATACCGGAAAGAATCTCAGCCTCCATGATATTGGGCTTAATGCATGTGAAGCGGCCCGCGATTTTTCCGGCTTTTGGCGCTTTGGCCGCGGAAACCGGATCTAAAAAAACAAGCATGTCCGAAAATTCCTCTGTCGCGTAACAGAGGGCTTCTTCGCTGAGATTGCCGTCAAGAGCAAGCACTTTGGACCTTCTGATAATATCCGAATATTTTCTGATAAGCTCAGGTGTGATATGGCTTATTATATCCATGTCGCATATGGCAATCTCCATATCTTTTTCATGATTAAGTATGGAAAGGTATATGGCGGAAGTTCTGCCGCTGAGCGATCCTATCATCGAAACGTCCACACCCAGCTTTTGCAGGTGTTCCCTGGCGCCCAGACCCATATTGTCATCGCCGGTTACCGACAGCATGGCTATGCTGCCGCCCATTCTGGCAATGTTTTCGGTAATGTTGCGCCCTACTCCTCCAAAAGCCATAGACACACGTCCCGGGTTGGAATCTCCGTATACCAGTTTTTCAAAAGGCGCTCCCTCTATATCTATATTTATTCCTCCGATGACGGTTATATCGGCCATAAATTCTCCTTATATCTGTCGTCCGGACAGAGTCTGTCAGTCGACAAACACGCTGCCGCCTGTAAATTCTCTCAGAATAGAATTATTAACTATGATCGAATCGTCTTTTACCGTTTTAAAGAAGCTGAGGAAATTCAGCAGCCTTATCGCGTCCCCGTATTCAGGTTCCTCAGGCGTGACTTCTTCGAGCAGCGGTTTGGCATATTTCTTAAGTACGGCGATCTCGTACAGATGAACCGAGTTGAACAGCACATCCGCCTCGTTGCTGAACGGAAAAATATTCTTATCCTCGCCCGCCCTTACTTTTGGCCACGACCGGATAGTGCTCTGGGCGCTGTGGCCCCTGTACTTGTAATCTCTCACCAGCCTTCTGAGCATACGGTGGTCAGTGGTGACGATTCTGTTGTGACTGTCTATATTAAGCTGAGTAAGAGGGCTGATGTATATCTTAAACTTTTCTCCTCTGGGAATTTCTCTCGTCAGAGTCTCGTTCAGAGCATGGATACCTTCGATTATGATAGGCTGACCGCTCCTTACCGAAGTAATCCTTTCACCGTATTTTTTCTTGCCTTCTATAAAATCAAACCGCGGCAGGTCAACCGTCCTGCCTTCGAGAAGATCATTCATGTTCCGGTTAAACAGGTCTATATCAAGGGCTTCTATATCCTCAAAGTTCATCTCGCCGTACTGATCCCTCGGAGTGTCCCTGCGCTCCACAAAATAATCGTCAGTTCCAAGATACAGCGGCTCGAGCCCGTTTACCCTCAGCTGTATGCAGAGCCTCCTGGCAAAAGTCGTTTTTCCGGATGAAGAGGGTCCCGCTATGAGGATTATCCGCTTCTTCCTCCTCGTTATCATGTCAGCGATCTGTATTATCCTCCGTTCATGGAGCGCCTCAGAAAGCTGAATGAGTTCTCCTATCTGTCCGTTGTCAATCTTCCTGTTAAGATCCGACACATAATTGATGCCCATGAGCCTGCCCCATCTGGTCTGCTCGCCAAATGCCATATACAGCAGTTTCTCGTCATCGTATTCCGGTATCCTTCCCGGAGATGAAATCTGCGGAAATCGTATCAGAACGCCCCGCCTGTATTTGCGTACTTCAAAAAGTTTAAGATATCCTGTTGACGGAACCATGAGCCCGTAAAAGAAATCCCTGTACCCCTCCAGAGAATAGAAAGGGACTTTTTTAAGACGGGGGCTCTCTGACAGGAGGTCTGTCTTTTCAGGACAGCCCATCTCCGTGAATCTTTCTATGGCTTCTTCCTTTGTCAGCTCTTCTCTGACGAAAGGGAGATCTTTTTTTACCAGTTCTCTCATCCTCGCGTCAATGGCTCTGACGTCCGCGTGGCTTATGGTCTCTACATTCTTTATCTCGGTGTAAAGGCCCTGGTTGATAGCGTTCTCAACATCGACGTCCGCCCTGCCGAGCACGTCCTCAACGGCTTTCAGGTACATGAGTATCAGGCTGTTCTGGTAGATCAGGCTGGCGGCCTGAGAACGCATGTCGAGGAATTCCACACGGCAGTCTCTTGAAAATCTGTACGAAAGGCTCTCGATCCTGTTGTTTACTTTTGCGGCTATCACAGTATACGGCAGCTCCCCGCTGTACCTCCCGCAGAGATCCTCTATCGTGCTTCCCTTTTCTACCTGAACAGTTACAGCGGTTCCGTGAAGTTCTCTTGTAAGTCTTACTTTCATATCATACACCTCTTAAAGACATGACCATAAAATATGGGGAACATGTCTGTTCCCCACATCGTCAGCCGGGATCGTTCTGGTTTTTATCTTCTCTTTCCCCGTTAAGGTATCTGCTCAGCAGCCGTACCATGGTCTTTGCCTCATCGCCGTGGAGCGTCAGCCCCCGGCTCATGTGCTCATGTCCCGGATCCCAGTCTCTTATGTCTATCTTGGGCTGATTTCCGTTCCACGCTACCAGATTGACCTCTTTTTTCCAGCCGGTCGAATAGGTTCCTATCACTCCTATGTGTTCTCTGATCTCAAATGAAAAATCATCGTTTCTTGACATTTTTTCTCCTTCCGGCTTCCCCTTGCAGGACAAGTTTAGCATTTCTGGAAAAAAATGTCAATAATCCATGGCGGCTATTTTTTGCCATACATACCATGGCTCCGCACCGGAGACCATAAAATGTGTAAGCTTATAAAAAGCTGCAGGCGATTACGGGCAAAAAGCTGTTTTTTGTTTTTTGAGGCGGCGCAGAAAGCTTCTGCTATCCGTCTAAGCTCCCGGAACCGGCGCCGCCGCGATCTTTAAGGATTATTATATTATGAACTTGGAATTATTACAAGTTTGATCTTGTATGAAAACTGCCGTTTCGGCAAACAATATCTTTAACTGGAGGTGAAATCATGCGTCAAGCACAAAAGAAAAAAGATAAGGACAAAGTCGCCATCGTGCTGGTACTGGCCTTTTGCGTCATCGCTCTTACTTCGATTTTTACGCTTAAATCGAATATAGATAAAATCAACGAAAGCGAAAGTGAGGCTGCTCTGCCCGTCGCCGAAAGCGCCCGGACTGACGAGAAAGAGTCTTCCGCCGCCGAAAGCTCTTCAGAGGCGCAGGCAGAGACATCCTCTCAGATTCCCACAGTTGACAGCCGCGAAACAACGGACAGCCCTTCCCGGTTTGTCTCTCCTCTGGACTGTGAAGACGCTGAAATAACCAATCCGTATTCCATGGATACTCTGATCTATTCTGTAACGCTGGATCAGTACATGACACACTGCGGAACGGATATTGAAGCGTCAGAAGGTTCTCAGGTAAAAGCTGTCGCCGAAGGCACCGTGACCGCCGTATACAATGACGACCGATATGGAAGATCCATTGAAATCACTCACCCCGGCGATATCATCACAATTTATTCCAATCTGGCCGATTCTTCCGAACTGGTCGAAACAGGAGATGTGGTGAACGGGGGAGATGTCATCGCGGGAGTCGGATCGACCGGGCTGTTTGAATCCCTTGAACCGGCTCATCTGCATTTTGAAATGCTCGTTGGCGGAGCCTATGTTGATCCGGCCGGGTATATAGACTTCTGACCGGAATCTTTGCCGCAGTTTAAAAGGGGTCTCTGACCCCTTTTATCTGAATTTTACATAATTGATGTTTTTCCCCGAAGCGATGAATCTCTCCTCGTATTCCGTCCTGAAAAGCCGGGACTCAAAGCCGCTGGCGGCCAGGTCTTCCGTCATTTCTGTCACAGTAAGCCCGGCGGCTTCAATCTCCTGTAGGGTAAACTCAAACAGCCCGTCATTGTCTGTCTTGAACTCTATTGATCCTTCCGGCGACAGTACGGACTTATAGCTGAGAAGCCTCTCCCTGTAAGTCAGTCGCCTTTTCGCGTGGCGCGCCTTTGGCCACGGATCGCTGAAATTCAGATATATCCCGTCAAGTTCGCCGGGAGCAAAATATTCTCCTATGTCGGTAACGTAATCTATGAATATCCTCAGATTTGAAAAACGGCTTTGCTGTGTTTTTTCGAGCGCTCTCAGAGCTACATTGCTCTGACCTTCCACGGCGATGAACCCTTTGTGCGGAAACGCTTCTGCTCTGGCTGCAATAAAGCGCCCTTTTCCGCATCCTATTTCAAGACAAAGAGACAGTCTTCCCTCTGCATGCACATCTGCAAATTCATCCCGCCATTTTCCGCGAAGAGCCCGGGGATCATCTATCAGACCAAAATCATTCTGTTTTATCTTTTCATCAAGATTTTTGATGTTTCTCTGACGCATCTACATTATCCTCGACTGAATCACGATGACCACGGCGAAGATTACCATCATGGCCGCGGCGGCGTAATCTCTTTTTTTAAATTTCATCTCGTGCATTCTGGTCCTGTTTTCTCCGCCACGGTAGCATCGGGCTTCCATGGCCATAGCCAGATCCATCGCTATCCTGAGCGCGCTTACGAAAAGCGGCACGAGCACAGGTATCAGGCTCTTTACCCTGTGTATCAGATTTCCCGACTCAAAATCCGCGCCTCTGGCCTGCTGGGCCTTGATGATTTTGTCCGCTTCTTCAAGCAGAGTAGGTATGAATCTGAGCGCTATGGTCATCATCATCGCGATGTCATGGGCGGGCAGCCCGATCTTGCTGAAAGGCGAAAGAAGCCTTTCTATCCCGTCCGTCAGCGCCAGCGGCCTTGTGCACAGGGTGAGCAGTGAAGATCCCATAAGAAGGAGTATGAGCCTTATGGCCATGAACACGGCCAGCCTCAGCCCCTCTTCCGTTATCTTCAGAAATTTCCACTGCCACAGTATCGTCCCGTCTACCATGAACATGTTCAGGGCAAAGGTAAACACCAGTATAAGTATTATGGGTTTCAGCCCTCTCATTATATATCCCACAGGTACTTTGGATACGGCAATCACAACCGCGAGCACGCCTCCGGCAATCACAAATCCTATGAAGTTGTCTACTATGAACAGCTCAATGATAAACAGCAGCGTAGCTATTATCTTTATCCTCGGATCAAGCCGGTGTACCCACGACTTGCCGGGATAATACTGTCCGAGGGTTATATCTCTTAACATTATCTGTTTCCTCTTGCCTTCAGGTAATCTGCGATCTGTTCCGCGGCCTCGTCCACGGAAAGTATAGTCTTTTCTATATCCATGCCCCGTTTCCTGAGATTTTCTGTCAAGATCGTAATCGGAGGCAGATCAAGTCCCACTTTTTCAAGTTCCTCAGTCCGCGAAAAAACTTCTTTCGGTGTTCCGCTCACCACCAGATGACCGCTGTCTATTACCAGTATCTGGTCGGAAAGCCTCGCAATATCGGCCATGTTATGGGATACAAGTATGGTTATGTTCCCCGTTCTTCTGTGAACTTCCTCTATCATGGCCAGCATATCCCTGTGAGCTTTGGGATCGAGCCCGGCCGTAGGTTCGTCAAGGATCAGGACTTCCGGCCGCATGGCTATAACTCCCGCCACGGCCACTCTCCGCTTCTGACCTCCTGAAAGTTCAAAAGGAGACCGGTCTTTTATTTCATCGTAGTCGAGCCCCACCAGTTCTATGGCCTCTTTGACTCTTTCTCCGATCTCTTCATCGGAAAGACCCAGATTTCGAGGCCCGAAAGCTACGTCTTTTGCCACCGTCTCTTCAAACAGCTGGTATTCGGGATACTGGAAAACAAGTCCAATACGCTTTCTTATCTCCACCATGGAAATGCCTTCGGCCGTTATATCCGCTCCGCCGATGATTATGGTTCCTTCGTCCGGTTTCAGCAGGCCGTTAAGATGCTGGAGCAAGGTCGATTTTCCGGATCCCGTATGGCCGATGATACCCAGAAACTCTCCGTCATCCACATCAAAGCTGATGTCGTCGAGAGCTACTGACTCTGTCGGCATACCTTTTTCGTATATGTGCTTTATGTTTCTTACCTGTATTGACATAGATATTCAACCATTTCTTCCATTCCGATTATATTTTCGGGCACGGTGATCCCTTTAAGGCGTAATTTTGCCGCCAGCTCAACCGCCAGCGGCACATCGAGATTAACTGATCTTACCTGCTCTCCCCGGCTGAAAACTTCTTCGGGGCTTCCGTCCAGGAAAACTTCGCCTTCGTTCATTATGATCACCCTGTCCGCATGAACCGCTTCTTCCATGAAGTGGGTTATAAGAACTACAGTTATGCCTTCTTCATTGAGTTCTTTGATTATCCTCATTATCTCGCTCCGGCCTTTGGGATCGAGCATTGCCGTGGGTTCGTCAAAGATGATACAGCTCGGCTTCATTGCCACCACTCCCGCTATGGCTATTCTCTGCTTCTGACCGCCGGAAAGCAGATGCGGAGATTTGCCTCTGTAAGGTCCCATGTTCACGTCGGCCAGAGCCTTGTCCACTCTCTCCCTTATCTCAAGCGGGTCAATTCCGAGATTCTCCGGTCCAAAAGCCACATCATCTTCGACTATCGCTGACACCAGCTGGTTGTCCGGATTCTGAAAGACCATTCCGGCGGACTGCCTCACATCCCAGATATGTTCATCATCGGAAGTGTCATAGCCGTTGACCAGAACTCTTCCCTCTGTAGGAAGAAGGAGACCGTTAAGATTTTTCGCAAGGGTGGATTTGCCTGAGCCGTTTTTTCCCAATATGGCCGTAAAGCTGCCCTTTTCTATCTGAAGGTTAATGTTTCGGAGAGCTTTTTTGGAGTTCTCTCCTCCGTCTTTTTTATATTCAAATGAAACGTTTTCGATTTTTATGATTGCTTCCATGTTATCTGCTTTCGTAGTAAGTGTCGAGATACTTTTTAAGATCTCTGACGTTAAACTGACCGGGAGCCGTCGGCGCTTCGCCGCATCCGTAAGTTATGACAGATCCGAAATCTCCGGCGCATATGCGGCTGGCCTGACCTTCTTCTCCCATGGCAACGGCTATGACCGGCTTATGGTTACGCAGCTGCGTATACGATCCGGACGCCTGCAGCAATGTATATGTCTGTTCTTCTGTTTCGGCAAGACATGCTATTTCAAGTATGTCCGCGCCCAGTCTTTCCATCTTGATAAACGCTGTCGCCAGTTCGTCGCTTGAAGGCATCTTGTTAAAAGATCTGAACGATATGATGGAGGTCGTACCTTTGAGTCTCGCGGATCTGAGCAGTTCTCTCATGGTCGGATCATCGTAGCGGATCGAGATCATGTCCGCGTGCCCGATCGCCCAGCTGAGTATGCGGCTTCCCTTTGTGCCTTTCGCTCTGTAGCTGATCATCAGTTTCTTTCCGGGGAAAGAAGCCTTTATATCTCTGATGACGGCTGTAAAGGTTTCTCTGTTGAACCACTCCTTATCACCGGCCTTGTCTACCTGCCAGTCTATGTACCTGAAACAGTCGCTGTATTTTTCTATTTCCGCTTTCAGCCCGGCAGGATCGTCGCAGCCCACAGACAGACATATGTCCGGTCTGACTTTTTTCTTTGAAGCCGCGGTATTTGCCTCGCGTTCTTTTTTTCTCAACATCTCTTTGTACCCCTTTTCTTAACCTTGTTTAAACTTATGTATTTACAGAATTACACACTTTAATATTAAACCGTTTAAATATCAATGTCAATGTTTATAACATCTCCTGAGCAGTGTATACACGAGAAACAGCCCGTGAAAGACAGCTATCACCAGCAATGCGACTCCAAACAGATATCCTCCCTGCCCGAACCGTTCACCGAAGATATTCCATACCGCCACCAGCGGCGATCCTTCCGACGCTTCATTTATAAACAGATAATTAGTATCAAAAATAAGGTTGAAAATATATACTGGAACTGCTGCCACGGCTACCGCCAGCGCCGTCTGCCACATTCCTCTGTAAGACGGTATCACTTCTTTTGCTCTGTATATCATCAGAAAATAGAATATTATCCATCCGTGAAACAGAAAGCTGAAAATGTTCATAAAGCTGAAAACGGGTACAGTGTCCAGTTGCAGAACAGCAGCGCCGCTGTGGCTCCCGGAAAGAAAGCATAGGCCATCATCTGACCTGCCGCTTCTTTTACCCTCCTGCCGCGGCAAAAAGCGTGCGTCATCATGCATATGATGGCGAAACTGCAAAGGTGCAGAGGCATATAATCGATTATGGACGCTCCGTTTGCCACAAGAATAATATCTTTAATTATCTCGGATACAAGAATGGTTACGGCAAAGATTCCGGTGGTTTTTTCTCTTCTCCGCTTTCCCGCTTTTTTGTACGCGCCGCTTATTACCGTTCCCGCGGCCGCGATCGCGCAAAGCCATATGAGATGTCCCGCGCAGTAGAGATCAAACCCGACATACGCGCCCATCGCTTCCAGCTGATCCTTGTGCATGAAAAAATACTGTGTGTTCATATTATTTCCCCTTGCCGTCTTATCTCTTCATTATCTCTTACGCTATTTGCAAAAAGGAGCCGCTGAGGGCGGCTCCTTTTTTCTGTATTACTCGA
>UMHQ01065549.1_pt1 | contig 22641 bp, 20 predicted proteins | sample 1965531 | NCBI WGS metagenome assembly UMHQ01 (sample SAMEA4836098, study PRJEB28245) | human gut metagenome | biome: gut microbiome; material: fecal sample | place: Denmark | collected 2008 | reverse complement strand
GAGCTATGCCTCCATATAGAAACGGCTGAAAAAAAGGTGGTGACCCGGACGGGACTCGAACCCGTGTTGCCGCCGTGAAAGGGCGGAGTCTTAACCGCTTGACCACCGGGCCGTTTTATATGGAACGGACTGGTGTCCGAACTTGATAAAGTGGTAGCGGCACCTGGATTCGAACCGGGGACAACTCGGGTATGAACCGAGTGCTCTAGCCAACTGAGCTATGCCGCCTTTTAGAAGGGGCCTGTCCTCTCGAACAGGGCAAGAGAGATTATAGCGTATTCCCCCGGAATTGTCAACAGGTTTTTCAAACTTTTTTATTTTTTCTTCCCGGGGGAGCAGACGCTCCCCCGGGATCGGGCCGGCGGGCCGTCAGGCCCCCCTGGCTCACTTCTCAAATTTGCTGCGGTGGTCCACCATGATCTCAGAGCACAGCTGTGCGGTGGTGGGCGGCGTGTATGTAATGGCGTTGGCCCCCGCCCGGATGGTGCGGAGGATGTCCTCATCCCTGGGCCCGCCGGTGGCGATGATGGGCACGTCGGGGAATTTCTCCCGGATGTGGGCGACGATCTCCGGGGTCTTGGCCGCGCCGGACACGTTGAGGATGTCCGCACCGGCGGCCAGCCGGCCGCCAATGTCCATCTCCTCCGAGACGATGGTGGTGATGACGGGGATGTCCACCACCTGCTTGATCTTGGTGATCGTCTCATTGGCGATGGGGACGTTGAGCACCACGCCGAAGGCCCCCTGGTTCTCCGAGAACTCGGCCATGCGCACCGAGCGGTCCCCGCTGGTCACACCGCCTCCCACCCCCACAAAGCAGGGCACGTCGGAGACGCTGATGATGGCCTGGGTGATGGAGGGCTGGGGCGTGAAGGGGTAGACCGCAATGATGGCGTCCGCATTCACGTTTTTGATGATGGCCACGTCGGTGGAGAAGACCAGGGATTTGATCCTCCGACCGAACACCCGGATGCCGCTGCACTCGCTGATGCAGTGGGGGATGGTGAGCAGATGGCTGCGCAGAGTCCCCTTGTACTCTGGAATCTGTTTCATAGGCGCCTTCCTTTCCGCGCGGCGCGCCGCCGCGCTTGAATTTTCCGATTTTCTTAACGCCCTAATTATACCACGGGACGGGGCTCAGGGGTAGGAGGCAAAATGTAAATTTTTTTCGGTTTGGTCCCACCTATGGAAAACCGGGCCCGGAAGCCGCCGAAAGGGCGGCACCGGACCCGGTTTTTGTGCAAAATGGCAGAATGTGAGAAAATCAGCGGAAATACTCCGCGCCGGACTCAAAGAGGGGCTGGTGCTTGTCGCCGGGGATATTGACGCCCACGAAGGGACCCCGGCGCTCCAGATGGCCCATCTTGCCGAAGACCCGGCCGTCAGGGGAGAAGATGCCCTCGATGGCCTCCATGGAGCCGTTGGGGTTTGCGTCAATGTCCATGGTGGGCTGTCCGGCGGTGTTGACGTACTGGGTGGCCACCTGGCCGCGGGCGATCAGGTCGGCAATCACCTGGGCGGGGGCCACAAAGCGGCCCTCCCCGTGGGAGATGGGGATGGTGTGCTCTTCGCCCACCTGAGATTTGAGCATCCAGGGGGAGTTGACGCTGGCCACCCGGGTGGTGACGTAGCTGGACTGGTGGCGGCCGATGAGGTTATAGGTCAGAGTGGGGCACTGGCCGTCCATGTCCCGGATCTCCCCGTAGGGCACCAGGCCCAGCTTCACCAGGGCCTGGAAGCCGTTGCAGATGCCCAGCATCAGGCCGTCCCGGTTGCGGAGCAGGTCCATCACCGCGTCGGACAGGGCGGGGGAGCGCAGGAAGGAGGCGATGAACTTGCCGGAGCCGTCGGGCTCGTCGCCGCCGGAAAAGCCGCCGGGGAGGACCACCATCTGGGCCGAGCGGATGGCCTTCTCCAGGGCCTGGGCCGACTGGGCCAGCAGGTCGGTGGACAGGTTACGGATGACGATGATCTCCGGCTCGATGCCCGCCCGGAGGCAGGCCTGGGCGGTGTCGTACTCGCAGTTGGTGCCGGGGAAAACGGGGATGACCGCTTTGGGCCGGGCCACCTTGTGCTTGCACACGGCGATGGACCGCTTGTCCCAGGAGATGGGGGCCACGGTCTCGGTGGTGCCAGCGCGGGTGGGGTACACCTTCTCCAGCACGCCCTCGTTGAGCTTGAGCAGCTCCTCAATGGAGGCGCTGTCCTTGCCGATGGTGATGGTGGGCTCCGCAGTGGTGAAACCGATGCGGTCGGCGCAGGGCAGGTCCACCTCCTGGGTGAGCTCGGCCACGATCATGCCGGGATAGGGTCCCCACCAGGGAGCGCCCGCCTGGGGATCGTTCACAAAGCCGATGGAGTTGCCGAAGGACATCTTCATCACGGCCTCCGCCGCGCCGTTCTCCACCGCCCAGGCGGCCTTCACCTTGCCCTGCCGGTGCAGGTCGTGGAAGGCCTCCCATGCCTCCTTCAGGTGCTTTGCGCTGGAGGAGCCGCCGAAGGTGTACACCGGGTGGCCCGCCTCCTTGAACTCGGGGGACAGAACCTCGCCGGCCTTAATGGGGGCGATGGCGAAGGAGATGAGGGTGGGAGGCACGTCCAGGTCGTTGAAGGAGCCGGACATGGAGTCCTTGCCGCCGATGGCTGCCCGGCCGAAGTCCAGCTGGGCCTTCAGAGCACCCAGCAGGGCGGCGAAGGGCTTGCCCCAGCGCTCCGGCTCGCTGCGCAGCTTCTCAAAGAACTCCTGGAAGGTGAGATAGGCTTTTTTATAGTCCCCGCCGGCGGCCACCAGTTTGGCCAGGGACACATTCACCGAGGCGTATGCCCCGAAGAAGGGGTCCTCCATCATCTGGTCCGGGTCAAAGCCCCAGGCCATGACGCTGGCCTGGTCGGTCTCCTGGCCGGGCAGGACGGGGAGCAGGGCGGCCATAGCCTGGGCGGGGGTGCGCTGCGTCTTTCCGCCAAAGGGCATCAGGACGCTGCCCGCTCCGATGGAGCCGTCAAACCGCTCGGTGAGGCCCCGGCGGCTGGCGCTCTTCAGGCTGGCGGCCATCTCCTTCAGAGAGGAGGGGCACTCCACGCCGCCGCCGACAAGCTTGGGCACGGAGACGCTGGCGTGCTTCACCGCGCCGTTGGTGTTCAAAAATTCCCGGGACAGGTTTGCGATGGTCTGGCCCTTCCAGGTCATGACCATGCGGGGGCTCTCGGTGACCACGGCCACCTGATAGGCCTCCAGGTTCTCCTCCTGGGCGGCGGCGATGAACTTGTCCGCGTCCTCGGGGGCGACCACCACCGCCATACGCTCCTGGGACTCGGAGATGGCCAGCTCAGTGCCGTCCAGGCCCTCGTACTTCTTGCGCACCGCGTCCAGGTCGATGCTCAGGCCGTCGGCCAGCTCGCCGATGGCCACGGACACGCCGCCGGCGCCGAAGTCGTTGCACCGCTTGATGAGGCGGGTGACCTCTCCGTTGCGGAACAGCCGCTGGATCTTCCGCTCCTCGGGGGCGTTGCCCTTCTGGACCTCGGAGGCCATAGTGGTCAGGGACTTCTGGTTGTGGCTCTTGGAGGAGCCGGTGGCCCCGCCGATGCCGTCCCGGCCGGTGCGGCCGCCCAGCAGGATGACCACGTCACCGGGGGCCGGGCGCTCCCGGCGCACGTTCTCCGCCGGGGCGGCGCCCACCACCGCGCCGCACTCCAGGCGCTTGGCGATATACCCTGGGTGGTACACCTCGGCCACGTGGCCGGTGGCCAGGCCGATCTGGTTGCCGTAGGAGGAGTAGCCCGCCGCCGCGGTGGTAGCCAGCTTCCGCTGGGGCAGCTTTCCAGGGGTGGTCTGAGCCAGAGGCACCCGGGGATCGCCGCCGCCGGTGACCCGCATGGCCTGGTGGACATACACGCGGCCGGACAGGGGGTCGCGGATGCAGCCACCGATGCAGGTGGCCGCGCCGCCGAAGGGCTCAATCTCGGTGGGGTGGTTGTGAGTCTCATTTTTGAACATCAGGAGCCAGTCCTGCTCTTTTCCGTCCACCTGGGCGGGGACGTGGATGGAGCAGGCGTTGATCTCCTCGCTCTCGTCCAGCTCGGGGAGCTGGCCCCGCTTCTTCAGGGTCTTGGCCCCGATGGTGGCCAGGTCCATGAGGGTCTGGGGCCGCTTGGCGGCCTTCTCCGCTCCATAGACCTCCACCCGGGCGGCCAGATACTGCTCATAGGCCGCCTGGACGTCCAGGTCGTCGATGTGGATGCTGTCCAGGTGGGTGGAGAAGGTGGTGTGGCGGCAGTGGTCGGACCAGTAGGTGTCCACCACCCGCACCTCGGTGATGGTGGGGTCCCGCTTCTCCTGGTCCCGGAAGTAGGCCTGGAGGAATTTCAGGTCGTCCAGATCCATGGCCAGCCCCAGGGAGTCCAGCAGGTCCTTGAGCCCCGCCTCATCCAGGCCGGTAAATCCCTCCACCACGGCCACCGAGTCGGGGGCCTCGTGCTCCTGCTCCAGGGTGGCGGGCTTGTCCATGGAGGCCTCCCGGCTCTCCACAGGGTTAATGAGGTAGCGGCGGATCTTGTCCAGATCGCCCTCGCTCAGCGTCCCCATCAGCAGGTACACCTTGGCGGCGGCGATGAGGGGGCGGTCCACCCCCGACTGGAGCTGGATGCACTGGGCACAGGAGTCGGCCCGCTGGTCGTACTGCCCGGGCAGGGCCTCCACCGCCAGGACGCTGTGGGGGGTCTCCGGGACAGGGAAGGTCTCGTCGTACACGTCGTCCACCTGGGGCTCGGAGAAGACCACCGTCTTGGCGGCCTCGTACACCTCCGGAGCGATGCGGTCGGCGTCATACCGGTTCAGGATGCGCACCCCCTCCAGGGCGTAAATCCCCAGCTGCTCCCGCAGCTGGCCGCACAGGCCCCGGGCCTCCACGTCGAAGCCGGGCTTTTTTTCCGAATAACAGCGAAATACACTCATTTCTTTTCCTCCTTACCGCCGGGGCCCGCCCGTGCGGTCGTTTCCATTGTCCTTCCGGGAATTTACTCTTGAATGGTCCAGCTCTCCAGCTGGGAGAAGATATTTCCATAGACAGGGGCCAGCCCCTCCACCCGCCCGTACTGGGTGAGGACGGTGCCGTTTCGGAAGCAGATGGGGGCGATGGGCACCTGCTGGGTCAGATGCAGGCACAGGCTGGAGGCCGCAGCCGTCCGGGCATCCCCCTGCGCCGTCCGGAAAGAGGACAGCAGGCCGCCGATCACATTGCTGGTCCAGCCGCCGTGGTTCAGGCTCCCGCCCAGCCCCAGCAGGGGGGACAGTTCAAAGTCGGGCGTCAGATAGACCTCCCCGATGTACAGGTCAAAGTCCCCGGCCGCCACCGTCTCCTGGTACTCCCCCCAGGGGAGGCGGTCCACCGTGACCACCAGCCCGGCGCTCTCCAGCTGCTGCTCCACATAGGTGGCCACAGCGCTCTTTGCGGTGTTCTCAATGTTCACCACCAGGGTGAGCGGGCGGCCCTCCAGGCCCTGGCCGGTCAGCACGGTGGGGTCGTAGGCCAGCTCCCCCGCTATCGCGTCATCGTACCAGGGGGAGTCCGGGTGGATGGGCAGGGCGGCCGCCGTCCCGTGGCGGGCAAAGATGGCGTCCACCACATCCTGCCGGTCCACCGCCTGGGCGATGGCCCTGCGCACGTCCGCGTCCCGGCACAGGCCCTGCTGGGCGTTGAAGCCCAGGTACAGCATCTGAGTGGTGTTGTAGTCCCACACCTCATACCGGCCGGAGGAGCCCAAGGCGCTGCTCCCCGTCAGGTCTACATCCATCAGGGTGATCTCCCCGGCGTTGAAGGCGGACATGAGCCCATCCGCCCGGGTCATGGAGGCCAGCGGGATCTGGGTAATGGGCAGGTTTTCCGCCCCTCCGTGCCAGTCGCTCCGGGCGGTGAGGCTCAGGCTGCCGCCGCTGTCGGTGAGCACATAGGGCCCGGTGCCCAGTGGGCGGTCCCCCTCCCCCAGGGCAATGGGGATGTCCAGCAGCTCCGCCAGGGCCCCGTTGGGCTGGGTGAGGGTGACGGACACCTGGTCCCCGCTCCCCTGGACCGAGGAGACAGAGGCGAGTCGGGAGGCGTACCGGGAGCCCTCCCCCCGGGCGGTCTGGAGGGCCTGGGCCACGATCTCTCCGGTGAGGGGGGTCCCGTCGGAGAAGGTGATCCCCGGCTGGAGGGTAAAGGTCCAGGTGAGGCCGTCCTCACTGACATAATAGCTCTGGCACAGCGCGGGCTGGGCCTGGAAGGCGCTGTCCAGGGTAAAGAGCCCCTCGTACATCAGGGGGGCCAGGGCCAGATTGACGGAGTTTTCCGCCAGCACTGGGTGGAAGCTGTACGCGGGGCAGGCCGCCAGTGTAAAGGCCGCGCTGGCCGCCGTCTCCTCCGGCTCGGTCTGGGCCGAAGCGGAGGCGCTGGAACTGGAGGCGCCGCTGGACGAGGCGGAGGCGCTCCCCTCCGCCGGAGCGCCGCAGGCAGCAAGCAGCAGGATACAGGCCAGTGTCAGGGCAGACAGCCGTCTCATATCTCCCCTCCCCTCTGGATCAGGGCGGCCATGCTCCCCCGGGCCGCCCCCATCTTCCGGTGGGACCAGAAAATCTCCCGGCCGCAGGCGGTGCAGGCGTCGCACACGGCGATGTGTTCGGGGGCCACTCCCGCCTGGAGCAGCCAGGCGCGGTTGGCGCCTTTCAGGTCCACGTGGTATTTTTCCGTGCCGGGGACGGGGTGGATATAGGGCTCCGCCCCAGCGCCCATTCCAGCCCGCAGGCCGTCGGGCACATCCCGGTGGGTCTCAAAGCAGCAGGTGGAGATGCCCGGGCCCACGGCCGCCAGGATGTCCCCGGGCCTTGCGCCGAAGGCCTCCGCCATCCGCTCCACCCCCCGGGCGGCAATGCCCAGGGCGGTGCCCCGCCAGCCGGCGTGGACGGCGGCGGACGCCCCGGTCACCGGGTCGCACAGGAGCACCGGGATGCAGTCGGCGGAGAAGGCCGCCAGACACACCCCCGCCTCCCGGGTCATCAGCCCATCGGCCTCCACCGTCCCCGGCGCGCCCGGGAAGGCCATGCGGTCCGCCCGGGTGACCAGGCGCACCCGGTCCCCGTGGACCTGCTGGTTTTTCACCAGGCAGTCCGGGTCTGTCCCGATGGCGGCGCAGAAGCGGCGGAAGTTCTCGCTCACCCGCTCCGGGTCGTCTCCGCAGCTCCCCCCCAGGTTCAGGCTGTCCCAGGGGGCGGGAGACACGCCCCCCACCCGGGTGGAGAAGCCGTGGGGGAACCCCGCCTCCCGCATCTCCGGGCAGACATAAAAAAGGACGCCACGGCGCTCCTCTCGGACGATCTCCATGGCGTTCCCTCCTTTTCTTCATTTTAGTATGATATTTCCCGGGCCGCGATTGGCCGGATGACGCTATTGTACTCGAAATCCCACCCACTGGCAAGTCGCATAAAAGGAGAATCTGAATCCCCATTCCCATTTTATGCGACAGATTTCACAAATCGGCCCCCGCTACCGGTCGGGAGCGGGCTGCCGGGCGTGGTACTCCTCCAGAGTCCAGCCGTTCTCGTAGCAGACCCGGGCCGCCGCCGGTCCCACATAGCGGTAGTGCCAGGGCTCGAACTGATAGCCGGTGATCTCCTCCTTCCCCTCCGGAAAGCGGAGGATGAAGCCGTAGCGCCAGCTGTTCTCCACCAGCCAGGCGTACTCCTCCGTCTCCTCGAAGTGGTCGCTGAGGCTGGCGGTGTTGATGTCCAGGGCCAGCCCGGTCTGGTGCTCCGAGCACCCGGGCCGGGCGGAGTAGGTGTCCGCCTCCTGGGTCCCCTCCTGATTCACATAGCGCTGATACACCCACTTCTGGGTGGTGTAGGAGCGGTAGGCCGAGGCGTTATAGATCCGCAGCCCCTCCTGAGCGGCGGCGTCCGCCATCTTCATAAAGGCCCGGCAGGCCACCGGCCGCAGGCGGTCCCTCTGGTTGGTGTAGGCGGCGGTCAGATAGACCACCTTGGGGGCGTAGTCCGCCGGGAGGGCGTGGTACTGGTTCACCAGGGCGGTGAGACTGTCCGGGTCCTCCACCTCCTCCGGGTCCCCATAGGGCGGGGCGTCCAGGCCGATGTTCACCCGCACCACCGCCTCCTCCGCCGTCAGCTCCGGGTGCTGGGCGTGGTAGGCCTCATACCGGTCCAGCCGGTCCCACCAGGAGAAGCCGAAGACCAGGTAGTCCAGCCACTCCGGCGCCCCCAGGGACCGGAGCAGCTCCCGGCGGCGGTCCTCCCCCAGGTCCGCCCAGAGGGCCTCGGCGTCCTCCTCCATCAGCCCAAGTCCGCCCAGCCGGGCCAGGGCCAGCTGCTCCGGCACCGCCTTCCCCGGCACCGCCGGAACGGCGCTGGAGGGGGGCTCCTCCCCGGCGTGGGCCAGGGCGGCCGTCCACACCGGGCCGCCCCCCAGGACAGCCCCCAGGGTCAGGACCCCCGCCAGCGCCCAGATCACCCCTTTGGTCACTTTCATAAGCGTTCCTCTTTATCTCTCAGACGTATATGTCCCCCCTGGGGAAGTTCTGCGCTTGCCGCTCAGCGTCCCGCCGCCCGCTCCATCAGCCAGCGGAACAGGCCGTCTCCCCCGCCATTTGGCAGCCGCTCCGGGTGGAACTGCACCCCTATCACCGGGAGGCCCGGGTGCTCCAGCCCCTCCAGCGCCCCGTCCGGGGCCCAGGCGGCGGGCGCAAGGCCGGCGCCCAGCCGGTCCACCCCCTGGTGGTGGGCGCTGTTCACCAGGGCATTCTCGCCAAACAGGCCCTCCAGCAGGCTCCCCGGGGCGGTGCGGATGGGATGGAACACGTCCTCCTCCCCCTGGTGCAGGGCGGCGCGCTCCGCCCCCAGATCCTGAAACAGGGTCCCGCCCAGGGCCACATTGATCACCTGCATCCCCCGGCAGATCCCCAGGACGGGCCTGCCCCAGGAGAGCCAGGTCCGGACCAGCGCCAGTTCCGCCTCATCCCGTCTGGGGTCCGGCGGGTGGGAGCCCCGGTCCTCCTGGCCGAACCAGGCCGGGTCCAGGTCCCCTCCCCCGCACAGCACCAGCCCCAGGCAGTGGGGGGCTGGCTCCGGGGCGTAGCCGGGGACCGGAACCCCGCCGGCCCGCTCCACCGCCCGGATGTAGTTGTCCATCCGCCCCTCCGGGCCGGAGATCTGGATGGCGGGCGGGGAGGCTGGGCGGCTCACCGGTTTTCCTGGTCCCGCTTCTCCCACAGGCGGACCAGCGTGGCGATGAGCTCCACCGCCCCGTCCACGCCGGTGACGCTGGAGTTGAGGGTCAGATCATACTGGCGCATCTCGCCCCAGTTGTGTCCGGTGTAGTAGTTATAGTAGTTGGCCCGTCCCCGGTCGATCTCCTTCACCCGCTCAGTCATATTGGCGGCCTCGATGTGGTACTCCTCGGCGCACCGGGTCACCCGGTCGGCCAGGTCGGCGTAGATAAACACCTTCAGACAGTTGGACCGCTCCCCCAGCACGTAGTCGCTGCACCGGCCCACAATGACGCAGGGCCCCTCATCGGCCAGCTCCCGGATGACCTCCGACTGGGCGAAAAACGCCTGGAGGCTCACCGGCACCCCCTGCTGGGTATAGGCCGCCACCCCGGTTCCCAGGGAGGCCAGCGGCAGATGAATCCGGCTCCGGGCCCGCTCCTCCGCCCGGGCGATAAACTCCGGAGAGAGGCCGCTTTTCTCCGCCGTCTTCTGAATCAGGGTCCGGTCATAGCACGGGATGCCCAGGCGGGCGGCCAGCTGCTTGCCGATCATCCGCCCTCCGCTGCCGAACTCACGGCTGATGGAAATCACATAGTTGCTCATACAAGGCACCTCCTGTCCAAATGGACGATCCTTGAAACCGCTCCTGAGCGCGGTCTGAGGGTCTATTTTTATTATAGCGTTTTTCCAGGGGGATGACAACGAAAACCTGCGCTCCGGCACAGGTTTCCTGCGAGGAGAAATCCTGCGGCCGGCAAAAGCGGGACGCCCCACCCTCCGAAGCAGAAAAGGACCGGTCCAGAGCGTTCTGGACCGGTCCTCCATCATTTATTCTCCATCAATACCGCCGCACCACGGCCACCACCTTGCCCACGATCTGGGCATGTGTGCCGTCGATGGGCTCGTAGTCGTCGTTGGCGGGCATGAGCCAGACCTTGCCGTCCCGGCGGCGCAGGGTCTTTACCGTGGCCTCGTCCTCAAAGAGGGCCACCACGATCTCGCCGCTGTTGGCCTCCGGCTGCCGGTGGACCACCACCAGGTCGTCGGGCAGGATGCCCGCGTTCAGCATGGACTCTCCCCGCACCTTCAGGGCAAAGAACTCCCCGGCCTTCCCCTGGGTGTCGAAGGTGAGGTAGTCCTCGATGCACTCCTCCGCCAAAATGGGGGAGCCGGCGGCCACATTGCCCACCACCGGAATCTGGTTGGCCCGGGGGTCCATCTCCTCCCCCACGGCCCGCCCTGCAGGGGCGGCCAGGGTGATGGCCCGGGTCTTGCCCTCCGCCTTGACGATCATGCCGGCCTCCTCCAGCCCCTTCAGGTGGAAGTGGACAGTGGAGGGGGATTTTAAGCCCACCGCCGCGCCGATCTCCCGCACCGAGGGGGGATAGCCGTGCTGGGCGGCAAAGGCCTGAATAAAGTCGTAAATCCGCTGCTGCTTGGGGGTCAGGTTTCCCATGGTCATTCTCCTTCCTGGCCAGCGCCGGTGAAACGCCCCTTCGCCTGGAATCTTTGCTGAAATTGTACCATATCCCCCCTAAAAAGTCAAACGAATGTTCCACAGTTTCCGCCCCTCGGCCCGGTCGGGAGAAATTGTGAATTTTCTTTGAAACTTCTTGAGGCTCCCTTGACTTTTCTCCGGCGGGCGGTAAAATGAGTAGCACGTTAACCATCAACGGGTTAATTTTATGTTCCGAAAGGAGGGAATCCAACCCATGGCAAATCTGGATTTTGACCTGGGCGTGCTGGAGCGGCAGCTCCACCAGGCCCGGCAGAACGCCATTCAGGCGGAGCTGGCCGCCGCCGGACTTCAGGAGATCGGCCACCCCATGCTGCTGTGCGTGCTGGGCGTCACGGGGGAGCGCCGGCCGGGCACCCCGGTGCGCACCCAGCGGGAGCTGGCCCGGCTGCTCCACGTCTCCCCGGCGGCGGTGACTACCTCGCTCAAGTCCCTGGAGCGCAAGGGATACATCTCCCGGGAGCCAGGAGACGGGGACGCCCGGTGCAACCGGGTGCTGCTCACCGAGAAGGGGCAGCAGGCGGTGGACGACTGTCTGGCCTGCCTGCGGCGGGTGTCCCGGCGGATGTACGCCGGCCTCACCAACGAGGAGCAGGCCGTGATGCGCAGCTTCTACCTGCGGATGCTGGACAATCTGCAGCCGGACCAGGGGGCCGCGCATTCGTCAAAATAACCTATCTGACTCACTCGAATTTCAGGGATATCCTGAATATTCCCTGAAATTCTTTCTGGTTTTCCACTTTATCCACCGTTTTTTCCACTTTATAACCTCTAATTTTGTGCCGCCGGACTGTAGGACCGCCGGCGGGCACACATCCCCCCTAAGAAAGGACGGTCATCTTCTTGCTTCAACTGTTTCTGACCCATCTCCAGGGCTACAAGCGGCAGGCAGTTCTCTCCCCCATCCTGATCATTTTGGAGGTCATCTGCGAACTGCTGCTCCCTCTGGTCATGGCGGAGATTGTGGACACCGCCATTCCCGCCGGAGATGAGACCTCTATCTTTATCCTGGGCGCCGCCATGCTGGCGCTGGCCCTGATCGCCATGGCCTGCGGCGTGGGCTCGGCCAAATACGCCACCATCGCCAGCCAGGGCTTCGGCGCCAACCTGCGGCAGTGCCTGTTCGACAAGGTGCAGGAGTTCTCCTTTGCGGACATCGACCGCTTCTCCTCCGCCTCCCTCATCACCCGCATGACCAACGACGTGAACGCCATGACCATGATGCTGGCCATGGGGCTGCGGATGCTGGTGCGGGCCCCGGTGATGCTCATTGCCGCCCTGGCCATCAGCATCTCCCTCAACGCCCGGCTGGCCCTGGTGCTGGCGGTGGTCATCCCGGTTATGGTGATCGTCATCGGGGTTCTGATGAAGCTGTGCACCAAACTCTTTGAGACCATGCAGAAGCGCATCGACAACCTGAACAACACCCTCCAGGAGAACCTGGTGGCCATCCGGGTGGTCAAGGCCTTCGTCCGGGAGAACTTCGAGCGGAAAAAGTTCAAAAAATCCAACGACGAGCTGATGGAGGCCGCCCTGGCGGTGGGCCTGCGGATCATCGCCATCCTGCCGGTGATGATGCTGGCCATGAACGGGGCCACGGTGGCGGTACTCTACTTCGGCGGCCGGATGGTCATGGGGGCGGAGTTTGACCTGGGCAGCCTCCAGGCCTTCATCAACTATATCTTCCAAATCCTCATGAGCGTGATGATGGTGGCCATGTCCCTGCTGCAGCTCTCCCGGGCCCAGGCCTGCGCCCACCGCATCCACGAGGTGCTCAGCACCGAGCCCTCGGTGGAGGATAAGCCGGAGGCCGCCCGGCAGGCGCTGCCCGCCCCCCGGGGCCAGGTGGAGTTCCGGGACGTGTCCTTCAAGTACGTGACCTCCGGCACCGGGGACGACGTGCTCTCCCACATCAGCTTCACCGTACAGCCGGGTCAGTTCGTGGCCCTGGTGGGAGGCACCGGCACGGGCAAATCCACCCTGGTCAATCTGATCCCCCGGTTCTACGACGTCACCGGCGGGGCCGTCCTGGTGGACGGGATGGACGTGCGGGACTACCCCCTGGAGGCGCTCCGGGGCCGGATCGGCATGGTGCTGCAGAATAACGTCCTCTTCTCGGGCACCATCCGGGAGAACCTGAAGTGGGGCAACCCGGACGCCACCGAGGAGGAGGTCATTCAGGCCGCCAAGGACGCCCAGGCCTACGACTTCATCATGTCCTTCCCCGACGGCTTTGACACCAACCTGTCCCAGGGCGGCGTGAACGTGTCCGGCGGGCAGAAGCAGCGGCTGTGCATCGCCCGGGCCATGCTGCGCAAGCCGGCGGTGCTCATTCTGGACGACTCCACCTCCGCAGTGGACTCCACCACCGAGGCGGCCATCCGGGCCTCCTTCGCCAAAAACCTGAAGGACACCACCATCATCATGATCGCCCAGCGCATCTCCTCGGTTCAGTACGCCGACGAGATCCTGATCCTGGACGACGACCACATCGCCGCCCGGGGCACCCATGAGGAGCTGCTGAAGACCAGCCCCATTTACCAGGAGATCTATCAATCCCAGCAGGAAGGAGTGGGTGGATAATGCCGGGACCCAATCGCGCCCCCCGGGGGGGCTATCAAAAGCCGAAAGACCTGAAAAAGACCGTCGGCCGCCTGCTGGGCTATCTGACCCGCAGCAAGCTGCCCCTGCTGGCGGTGTTTGGCTGCCTGCTGGCGTCAGTGTGCGCCAACATCGGCGGCTCCTATATGATGCGGGGCATCATCAACGACTTCATCTGGTCGGGCTGCACCGACTTTGCCGGCCTGGGCCGGGCCATTCTGGCCCTGGTGGGCGTGTACCTGGCGGGCTGTCTGGCCACCTACAGCCAGTCGGCCATCATGGTCCGCCTGGCCCAACGTGGGGTGAACCGCCTGCGCAACGACCTGTTTGACAAGCTGCAGAACCTCCCCCTGTCCTACTTTGACAAGCACCCCCACGGGGAGCTGATGAGCCGCTTCACCAACGACGCGGACAACGTGCAGCTGGCCCTAGAGCAGAGCGTGGTCTCTATGTGCTCCAGCTGCCTCATGTTTGTGGGGCTGGTGGCCATGATGCTCTTCATCAACTGGAAGCTCTTCCTGGTCACCGCCCTGGTGCTGGTGGTCACCATGACCGTGTTCAACAAGCTGGGCGGCCGCAGCCGCCGCTACTACCAGAAGCAGCAGGCCGCTCTGGGCGATGTGAACGGCGACATCCAGGAGATCATCGAGGGGCTGAAGGTGGTCAAGGCCTTCACCCACGAGGAGCAGGCCAAGGAGCAGTTCCGCAAGCTCAACGAGACCTACCGGGACGCCGCCCAGAAGGCCAACTTCTACTCCGGCGTCATCATGCCCATCTCCGGCAACCTGATGAACATCAGCTACGCCCTCACCGCCGCCTTCGGCGGCCTGCTGTCCGTCCTCCAGGGCTTCGACCTGGGCGGACTGGTGGTGTACCTGAACTACTCCAAGCAGGTGGGCCAGCCCCTGAACCAGATCTCTCAGCAGATGACCACCCTCCTCTCCGCCCTGGCGGGCGCCGAGCGCATCTTTGAGGTGATGGACACCCAGCCCGAGGAGGACCAGGGCTCCGTCACCCTGGTGGGGGCGGAGAAGGACGCCAACGGCACCCTGTCCGCCTTCACCGGCTCCGGCCGCCCCCACATCTGGGCCTGGAAGACCCCCCGCACCGCCGGGCTCTCCCTGGTGCCGGTGCTGGTGGGGGAGAAGGATGCCCTCACCGAGCTGGGCCAGGCGGAGCGCATGGAGCACGGCCTCAAGCTCCTGCCCCCCGGCGTGGACTCCACCCAGGGCATCTGGGTGAAGGTGGCCCCCGACGGGACCCTGACCGAGGTCACGGACCTGGCCTCGCTGTCGGGCCACCGCTGGGCCTGGAAGTACCCGGACCACCAGGGGAAGGTGGGCCTGCACCTGATCCGGGGCACCGTGCGCAACGTGCCGGGCGAGGACTACTACCTCACCGAGCTGAAGGGTGCGGTGCGCTTCCACCACGTGGACTTCTCCTACGTCCCCGGCAAGCGCATTTTGAAGGACGTGACCGTCTACGCCAACCCGGGCCAGAAGATCGCCTTTGTGGGCTCCACCGGCGCGGGCAAGACCACCATCACCAATCTCATCAACCGCTTCTATGAGATTGAGGGCGGCCTCATCACCTACGACGGCATCGACGTGAAGGCCATCAAGAAGGACGACCTGCGCCGCTCCCTGGGCGCGGTCCTCCAGGACACCCACCTGTTTACCGGCACCATCCTGGACAACATCCGGTACGGCCGGCTGGAGGCCACCGACGAGGAGTGCATCGCCGCCGCCAAGAGCGCCAACGCCCACTCCTTCATCCGCCGCCTGCCCGACGGCTACAACACCGTGGTCACCGGGGACGGGGCCAATCTGTCCCAGGGCCAGCGGCAGCTGCTGGCCATCGCCCGGGCGGCCGTGGCCGACCCACCGGTGATGATCCTGGACGAGGCCACCTCCTCCATCGACACCCGCACCGAGGCCCTCATCGAAAAGGGCATGGACGCCCTGATGGAGGGACGCACCGTCTTTGTCATCGCCCACCGCCTGTCCACCGTGCGCAACTCCAACTGCATCGTGGTCATCGAGCACGGAGAGATCCAGGAGAAGGGCGACCACCACCAGCTGCTGGAGCAGAAAGGCCGGTACTATCAGCTGTATACCGGGCAGTTCCAGCTGTCCTGAGTTCCTTTCCCAAATACAAAACAAGGCCCCGGCATACCATGCCGGGGCCTTGTTTCATACATATTCCGTCTCTCCACCGAGACTCCGATTCAATCGCCCCGTCCAACCCTTACAGAGGCGAAACGAAGCTTCGCAGAAAATTTCTTTGCACCGCGTTTCTCCGCTGCGCGTAGAAACGTGGAGGGATTGCACGTGAAAGGAAACCCTGACGGTTTCCTTTCACACTATTCTTCCCTCCGAAACCTGAAAGGCCCTGCAGAGGCGAAACGAAGTTTCGCAGAAAGTTTTTTTGCCTACTTTTCTTTCAAGAAAAGTAGGGAGGAGGCCACGGCGGCCAGCTCCTCTCGGGTGGCGAAGGCCTGGGGCCGGCCGATGCCGCCCGCCTCCTCCGCCATCACGCCGGCGTCCACGGCCCGCTGGATGTAAGGGGCCGCCCAGCCGCTGGCCTCCCGCTCCCCCCGGCGGGCCAGATAGTCCTCCAGCATGGCGTCAAACTGCTCCTGGGTCACTTCTTCCACCTCCAATCTCCCCTTAAAATCCTCCCACTCTCCGGGCCTGTCCACCCAGGGGGCGGGACATTTTTTCCCGGTCACGTCGTAGTGCCGCAGGACCCGTTCCACAGGCACCCCGTACCTGGCCATCAGCTCCCGCACCAGGGCCGCGGTCCGATCCCGGACGGCCGGAGGCACCCCTCCGGCGCTGTTGCACATCTCCACCCCGATGGAGTTGGCGTTGCGGCAGGCGGGGTGGACCGGCTGGCTGCTGCCGCAGTGCCAGGCGGTGTCCTCCTCCCGCACCGACTGCCACACCGCCTCCTCGTCCACAAAATAGTGGGCGCTGGTCCCGCTGACCGTCCGGGCAAAATAGTCGGCGTTGTTTTTCGCCGTGTCGCTCCAGTTGCCGGTATAGTGGACCACGATGTACTCCACGGGCTGGGTTCGGCCGGGCCGGTAATTGCCGGCCCGGGCCTGCTCAAAGGGGCAGTTCATCAGCCCTCCGCCTCCTGAATCTCCTTCTTCGCTTTCGCCTTGGCCGCATGCCACTCGTCGTCGCTCATCTGCTGATACATACACACGGCGGCGAACAGGGGCTTGCTGCCCATCTCATAGGCCTCCCGCAGGCGCTTCTCATTGCGCCCCAGAATGGAGCGGGCCTCCCGCTCGTTCAGTCTCTCGTCATTGCTGTCCGCGGTGATCTCCCGGCCGCCCAGAAATTCGTGGAGGTGCCCCTGGGCCTCCAGGTCGGACAGTCCGGGGTTCTTGTTCTGATAGTCGATGTACTCCCAGAGATAGTCGTGCAGTTTCATGGTACATTCCCCTTTCTTGTTTCAAAACATCTGAGTTCCGCAGCCGTCAGGCGGCCTTGTTGGCGCTTTTCTCTGCCTGTGTGCCGAAGTAGAAGGCGATCACCACCGTGAACACCGTCAAAAACTCCTCGGCGGTGACGCTGCCGGAGCCGGTGAGGTAGGCGAACACCCCGGTGAGGGTCAGCGTCACCAGGCTTTTGATGGTCAGCAGATTGGCCAAGCGCTTTTGAAGCAGCTCCAACTCCTCACCCCCTCTCTGCCTTTAGGTCCCGGATGTCGTGCTGGACCTCGGTCATCTGCCCCTCCAGCTTGTAGGTCCGCTCCACCAGACTGTTGTGGGCGGCCACCTTGGCCTCCAGCTGCTCGATCCGGTAGGTGGTCAGCTTGTTGGACACGAGAATGCCCCCGAAGGTCCCCGCCAGGGTGCCGATGAGGGACATTCCAGCCACCGCCAGGGTGGTCCACTCCATCAGTCCTGTCCCTCCTCAACAGCCCCCAGGTCCGTCCAGGCGCCGGGCAGCTGGGAGGGGGGATAGGAGGTGTCCGCCTGGGTGCACTTCCACACATGTCTGTCCTCGGTGCAGCACTCACCCACCTGGTACATCCCCCGGGTGCCCTGTGGCTGCACATAGGGAGCGGCCATGGACGGGTCGGTGGTGTGGCACACGTCCCACAGGCTCACCGCCTGGTCCGGAGTCCACTCCGGCTGCTGTGTGGCGTCGTGCTGCTGCCACAGCTTGTACACTACCCCGTTCCACTTGTAGGGGCTCCCAATGGGGATGGCGGAAAAATCCCGCTGCCGCCAGGTGGGAATTTGGTCCTGGCTGGCCGTCAGCTCGGTGCCGTCCGCCTCGCCGGACACCGCCCGGGCGGCCAGAGCCGCCGCGTCCGCCTTGCCCCGGACTTTCAGCTCGTCCTTGGCCATGGTCACAATATCAGCCATTGCTCTCCACTCCTTCCTCATAGGCCGCGCTCAGCTCGGCCTTCACCGTCTCGGCGGTGCCCGCCGCCTCCATCTCCTCAATGGTCTCCGCCTGAGACGCAATCGTGGCCGTCTGGGTCTCAATGGTGGCCGCCTGCTGGGCGATGGTGCTCTCCTTCTCCGCAATGGCGTCCTGCTGGGTCTGGATGGTGCCCGCCTGCTCCTGGATGGTCCCCTGAAGCTCGGTCACCTGGGCCTGATAGCCGGTCACATCCCCCAGGTACTGCGTCCCCACCTGGAGCACCACATGGTAGCTGCGGGTGGCGGCGCTGTACTGGATATCCTTGACCATGAAGCCGTAACCCTCGGGCAGGATGCACTCCCCCTCAAGGATGGGCGGGTCCCACTCCAGGGCCTCGATCTGCTCCAGGGAGGCGTACTTCCGCTCGAATACCACCCGGTACTCCCCGTTGGCAGAGCCCCGCAGCACCAGGCCGCAGGACAGGCCGCCGATCTTGAACTTTTCGCCGTATAGACTCATACGCTCGCTCCTCTCCGATTCAGATGGAAGAACAAAATCCCCGCCCTGTCTTGCTTGACAAAGCGGGGGAGAGTCCCTATAATGATATTAGAAAAGGGCGCTGTTACTGCGGCCAGCCCTTTCTTTCAGTCAGATAGTATCAACTATGCTGACCGTTTGGGGACCAGCCAAGCGGTCAGCACGCTTTTATGGTCATGATGTATGCCAAGATGGCAAAACACATCAAAAGCCTCAGAAATTGCTTTCCTCGGTGCCCCATATCCGCATCACCTCCCCTCTCAGGGAAGTGGCTGGCCGCCTTATGTAACAGCGCCTGTCTCATTATAGAGAACCGCGCCGCTTTTTGTCAATCCCGCCGCTCCTTTCAAGCAAAGGGCCGGCGGGCATTTTTGTGCGTTCCTTGCATTCCGGGCGGAAGAATCTCCCGTTCACCCTATCCAAGAAACTGCCCCGCAGTTGTCCACCCCCGTACACCCAAGGGTAAAAATTTCTGTCCCCGCCCACCCCGCCGGAGGACTTGCGGCCCGGCGGAGAAAGGACTATAATGGAGCGGAACAACGTCCCGGTTGGAACGAAAGAGAGGAGAGAGGGGCGCGGAACCGTTCCGCGCCCGGGAGAGATGAAGCTGTTTGCCTATGCCGTCCGTGAGTTTGACGAAAAACCGTTATTTGATAAGTGGTGCGCAAAGCTGGGCGTGGAGTTTGCCTACAGCACCGAATATCCCACCCCGGAGAACATTGAGCTGGCCCGGGGCTATGACGCCATCAGCACCACCCCCTACGCCCTGGGGCCGGAGGCCATCCGCCGCTTCCACGAGCTGGGGGTGAAGTACCTGGGGGCCCGGGCCATTGGGTTCGACCACTTCGACCTGCCCACTGCCAAGGAGCTGGGCATGCCGGTGACCCACGTGTTCTACCCCCCCAGCGGGGTGGCCAACTACGCCATCATGCTCATGCTCATGTGCTGCCGGAAGATGCGGCAGATCCTGGATCGGAACGTGGTCCAGGACTACACCCTGGAGGGGAAGATGGGCAGGGAGCTGTCCAACTCCACCGTGGCGGTGCTGGGCACCGGAAAGATCGGCGGCACCGTCATCCGCCACCTGTCCGGCTTCGGCTGCCGGATGCTGGCCTACGACTTGTACCAAAACCCGGAGGTGGCCCAGCTGGCGGAGTACGCCGACCTGGAGACCATCTGGCGGGAGGCGGACATCATCACCCTCCACATGCCCGCCAACCCGGAGGACCACCACATCATCAACCGGGAGAGCCTCTCCAAGATGAAGGACGGGGTCATCCTCATCAACACCGCCCGCGGGGACCTGATCGACACCGCCGCCCTCATCGAGGCCATCGAGAGCCGGAAGGTGGGGGCCGCCGCCCTGGACGTGCTGGAGCAGGAGAGCGGCCTGTACTACGCCGACCTGAAAACCGTCCCCATCCCCAACCACGACCTGGCCCTGCTGAAGGCCTTCCCCAACGTGATCGTCACCCCCCACACCGCCTTCTACACCGAGGAGGCCGTGGAGCACATGGTGGCCGGTACGGTCAAGGGCCTGCTGGCCTGTGAACAGGGGGGCGAGAACCCCTATTTGGTACAGGGATAAGAAATCATCTCCCGTACAAGGCACGGAAGCGGCAGCTTCCGTGCCTTCAGCTTGTCAAAAACCTCTGTTGAGATGAATCCACTTAAGTTAGGGTGGGGGAGCTCGAGGGGGATAGAATGCCCTGAATGCCTTGCTTGGCAAGGCGTTCAGCGAGCGCAGCGAGGACTTTTCCGCCGCGCAGCGGTGGGAAAGTATTGGCATTTTTTCAGGCTGTCGGAAAAGTCTTTGGACTTTTTTGACAGCCTGGGCACGGAAGCTGCCGCTTCCGTGCCTTTTTTACAAAAGTTTTCCATGGGTTGTCACAATTTCTGATGCTTGGTCGTATACCAAGCAGAAGAGCGGGAATCCGCCGGCTCCCGACCTGAACCGGCCAGTTTTATTCCCGCCGCAAGGAGGAGTGACCTATGAAGAAAACAGGACTTGTCCCCTTTGTCAGCGGCGTTTTAAGTACAGCTCTGATTTTTGACCTAGCCGCCACTGCTCCGGCCGCGTCTGGACCATGTCCCTGAATTCTGTCAATCTGAATTTGACTGGTTTCGCGGGAAGCCGCCAGACCACGGAAGAACTCCACATCTCCATCGAAGGGATTCAATTTGGGCTATGACCCTGTTTAGAGATAAGAAAATACTTTGCTGAACATGAAGGAGGCGATTTTTTGAAACTCTGGCGCAGGCTTTTTGCCGCAGTTCTCCTCGCCGCCCTCCTATGTGCCTGCTCCGCCCCTGGGGAGACTGGCGGCTCCACAGAGGGGGCTGTCTCCGGTTTTCAAAGCAGTTCGGACGCTGCGGCGCTTCAAACTGATGAGCCGGAGATACTGCCCACCCCCACACCAGAGCAGTTCGGCCTGACTGGAGCATATGCAGCACTGTTTGAGGCGATTCTGGACCAGACCGGCAGCAGTTGGTCCCTGACCCTACCCTCCATCGCGGTCCGGGGGAGCCGGACGTATCCGGACGGGAGCACAGCCTATTTCTGTACCATCCAGACAGGGGATTACGACGTCCGGGGGGAGGAGATCGTGGACCAGGGAGCGCGCAGCTTTCGGGCTGTGGTGACCCTGAAGGGCTCCGGAGAGGACACTGTGTGGACAGACGTTCGGACCGTGGAGGAGTGGGAGACCGTCTCCGTCCTGGAAGAGCTTGGGATGGATGAGCTGGCCCAGTTAGCCCAGGCGGGAGAGGCCCTTCCGGTGGTGTGGCAGATGCCGGAGGGAAATGAGCTGCTGGCGGACTACTGCCAGGGGGCGGGACTGTCCCTCACCACCGCAGGCTCGTCTTCAAAATTTTCTTGACAGGCCCCGCGCCCCTGTGGTATCATACTGCCTACACATAAGGGAGTAGTCGGCGCGAAGGCGTAACAAGGTCAACAGACTGAGCTCCAGTTTCGGAGTTCTGGCTTTGTTTTTCATGACGAGACTTATCTGTTCCAAGGGGACAGATGGGTCTCGTTTTTTTGCGCCGGCACAGGTCTGCCCACGGGAGAGATGCCAAACTCCCGGGCGCAGGCCGGAAGCAGTTTGAGGAGGAATTTTACCATGGGAATGACAGAATTGGTGGTGCTGGCCGTGGGGCTGGCCATGGACGCCTTCGCGGTATCCGTGTGCAAGGGGCTGTCCGCCGGCCGGGTGACGCTGGGACACGCCCTGACGGCGGGGCTCTGGTTCGGGGGCTTTCAGGCGCTGATGCCCTTCCTGGGCTGGCTGCTGGGGGTGCAGTTTCAGTCCTTCATCACCAGCATCGACCACTGGATTGCCTTTGTGCTCCTGGGGCTCATCGGCATAAACATGATCCGGGAGTCCCGCAGCACCGAGGAGGAGGAGATGGAGACCTCCTTCGGGGCAAAGGCCATGTTCCCCCTGGCAGTGGCCACCAGCATTGACGCCCTCACCGTGGGCATCACCTTCGCGTTTCTCAGCGTCCCCATCGGCCCCGCCGTCGCCCTCATCGGGGTCATCACCTGTGTGCTGTCCGCCGTCGGCGTCAAGGCGGGGGGCGTCGTGGGAGAGAAGGGCAAGTCCTGGGCCGAGCTGGCCGGAGGTATCGTGCTGATCCTCATGGGGTCCAAGATCCTGCTGGAGCACCTGGGTATCTTGGGCTGATCCCCGTACATAAATAAAAAATGCCTCGGGCTCACGCCCGAGGCATTTTGTCTGTCATTTGATGGAAGGGAACGCTTACTTCACGCTCTCGCCGGCGGCCTTCTTGGCCTTGATCTCCTTGATGGCGTCGCGATAGGACAGGTTGACCCGGCCCTTGTCGTCGATGTCGGTGACCTTGACCCAGATCATGTCGCCCACATTGACCACGTCCTCCACCTTCTCCACCCGGTGGTCGGCCAGCTTGGAGATGTGGACCATGCCGTCCTTGCCGGGGGCCAGCTCCACAAAGGCGCCGAACTGGAGGATGCGCACCACCTTGCCGTAGTACAGCTCGCCCACCTGGGGGACGAACACGATGGTGTCGATCATCTTCTTGGCTGCGTCGCAGGCCTCGGCGTTGGGGGAGGCGATGTGGATGGTGCCGTCGTCCTCGATGTCCACGGTGGCGCCGGACTCGGCGGTGATCTTCTGGATGACGGAGCCGCCCTTGCCGATGACCTCACGGATCTTGTCGGGGTCGATCTTCATGGTGATCATCTTGGGGGCGTACTTGCTCACCTCGGGACGGGGGGCGGCGATGCAGGGCAGCATCACCTCGTCCAGGATGGCGTACCGGGCGTCCCGGGTGATGTCCAGGGCCTCCTTGATGATCTCGTGGGTG
>UMHQ01081888.1_pt1 | contig 22656 bp, 4 predicted proteins | sample 1965531 | NCBI WGS metagenome assembly UMHQ01 (sample SAMEA4836098, study PRJEB28245) | human gut metagenome | biome: gut microbiome; material: fecal sample | place: Denmark | collected 2008 | reverse complement strand
CCCAAACGGTTTTCAAGACCGCCTCGTTATGACCGCTTCGATACGCTTCCATTTAAGTTAAAGCAAATCGTTTCTTTTGTTTTTGAAACCGTTTTCTGCCCAAACGGTTTGACGCTTCGCTATCAAGCAAGACACGCCTGCTATGACCGCTTCGATACGCTTCCATATAAAATCAAAGCAAATCGTTTCTTTTATTTTTTGAAACCGTTTTCTGTCCAAACGGTTTGACGCTTCGCTATCAAGCCTATTCAGTATAGCAAGAGTTTGCGATTGTGTCAAACATTGCCGTTAAATTTGCTAAAAAACTTGCGACGTTTTGCAATTTATTTTTTCGCAAACCGAATTTGACCGTCGGTGACGGTGATTTTTGTGCCGACAAATGAGGTGTCGTCGGGCGTTACGCCGCCGCCCCTTACGTTGTAGACATATTCGAGATTCGAGCAACCTGCAAAAGCATACGCTCCTATTGTACACGGATTTCTGTTTTCAAAATACACGGCTTGAAGGTTGGGCAGACCTGCAAAAGCGGCGTCGTCGATTTCGCATACGCTTGCGGGGATATGAATCGTTACGGGCAAACTTTTGAGTGACGAATCCGCAAAAATGCTGTTGGTAATGCGGTAAACGTTGTAGGTTTCGTACGCGTTTTCGCTTACGCCGTCAAGCGTTGCAAGCACTTTTCTACTGCCCTTTTCCACCCAAATGACCTCTGGAATATACAAATCTGACAAATTGAGTCCCTGAGCGTTTTCGCCGTCGGTGTAGAACGTGGATATTTCGACATATTTGCCTTGCAACCCCTCAACGGTTATTTCCTTATAATTGAAATACTTTGCCCAGACGTTATTCGAATCGGGCGTAACGGACGGGGATGCTTTTGACGAGCCGCCACCTATCGGACCGTCGGGGGAAATCCAAACCGCATAGGAAACGCCCATCGCCGAAACGGCGACTGCAAAAAGCACTATTATTGCGACTATCATCGCGATTTTGTTTTTGCGAAGGGACGTCATACGGGCATATCTCCTTTTCTGATATCCACGTCTTGCGCAACGTTATCCTTGATTTCGAACTGGAACGTGATATTCTTTTGCGTGTCGGTGAAGTATATGAGTTTTTCGTTGCATTCCTCATCGATTCGATTGAAATAAACGGTTGCTTTGATGTAGTAGGTTTCGCCTGGGATTACAAGCATATAGAGTTTGTAACTCGGCAATTTTTCTCCCGTGTCTTTGAACGGTTGATTATAGTATATCGCGCTCGGCTTGCCCGAAAAATCGCTCGGTTTGGTCGGGATTATGGTTTCGCTGGTTTTGGACTCGCCGTCCTCTTTTAATGTGACGAGTTCCATTTCGACGTTGAAAGAAGAAAGATAATTCACGGCACTGTCGCCGTCGAGGTGCGCCGAATTGACGCCGAGCATAAGCGATTTTCTTCCGTCGCTATACCCTGCGTCCGACGAGCCGACGAACGTTATGGGAAAATACAACACGGCGCATTTTGCCGCGACGTCGATTTTGCTCGTCTGCTTCTGTTTCAAATCCGTACCGTACGGCGCAACGTTGCCTTTTGATAGGTATCCGGGCGTTGCCACGGCGGGCCAAACGGACGTGCCGTAGTCGCTTGCGGCGTTTTCGTCGATAGATATGCTTGCGCTCTCTTGCAAAAGCGCGGAATCGGTGGTGAATCCGTCCTCGTTGCTGTCCGCGACGTTAGTAAACCACGCGGCGGTCACGCTGACTACCGTGACGACGAAAATGAGAGCCATAACGACGGACGATACGATGAGAGTGCGTTTGGTTTTGTTCATTATCCTTGCGCCTCCTCGTACACGTTCGTTACGTTAAGTACCGCCGAAAACTCAAATGTAGAACCCGAATAATCCATATGCGAATAGTACATCTGATTGGACAAAGATTCAAAAATCTTTTTGGTATCGTCTTTTATTTCGCCATTCACCGTAGTTATATAGATATCGTTTGCGGTGTATTTGTCCCTGTCCACCGAGAAAAATTGCATCCAGAACAGTTTTTCGGGTGCGAAAACGATGTAAAAATCGAACAGTTGCGACGTGGCGTTGCCTACGCCGTTCGTGCCGAACTTGTCGATGACGCGCTCGTCAATGTCCCTTATGCTCGTTGCGTCTATCGAATCATCGTCGTTTACGAGCGCAACGAGATTGTCGTCGCCGAACGTGAGTTTGCCGTACGGCGTGTACCAAACTTCGTTCTTTTGCGGTTTTAGTTGCAAGAGTCGTTGTCCTTGCGTTTCATCGTCGATGTTGTAGGTTTCATAATTTCTTACTACGCCGTCTGCATCGGTTTCGCCGTGCGCTTTGAAAAACCAAGTGAACGCAAACGGAATGTCGCTCACGGGCGATACGTTAGAGCCCGTCGCGGCGTAGATTTTGTTTGTTTTTTCGACTATATTTTCCTCGTTTTCGTCTTTGGCAATCGAGCCGTCGGCGTTGCGCTTATACTTGACAATCTTCACGCCGTCGAACGCCATACTCATATCGAACGTCTTGCCCTGCGTGTCGAGCGCAACCGTGTTGATGAAATAATACGCGCGGTCGCTCGTGTCAACCGCATTGCCATTCGCAACGGCTTTGGTCATAAGTTTGCCCGCGTTTGTGCCGCTTGCGCAAAATGCGGTCTGTCCGACGTACTGCATATTGTCAAACAGCAATTTGCCGTCGGCGGACACGGGCTGACGAGTAAAGTCGATTCTGTAAGAATCCGCCGTAGACATCGTGATTTCCGTGACGGTGACTTTGTCGGCGTTTGTAAACCACGCAAAAGACGCGCCCACCATAACGACGGTGGTCACGATTATCAAAAGCGGAATCATAACGGACATTACGATTTTGAAGTTTTTGCTTTTGCTTGCTTGCATAGTTTATCCTTGTTTCTTTTGCCCGTGTCTTGCGGATTTTTATATATTTATATATAAACTACAATCGAGCAGGGCGTTTTATTTGATTTTTCGTCGATTTTTTCGCGCGATATTTCAACTTTTTGAAAACGCACGGTTAGAATCACGATTTTGCGGTGTTTTTGCAATTGTTCTTTTTTTTGCGCTATTTACGTTTCAATCGCTCTTTTTCTCGCTCACGGACGGCTTATACGCCGCCCGATTGCGATTTATGCGACTTCTATCCAACTCGGATTGCTCTCGGCGTACGCCTCGAACATAGCCTTGTCGCAAGTTATCTTATATCTGAGCGAATTGCCCGCGCTGTCCGTCTCGCTCGTGACAATTCCGAAGAACGCGCCCGCAAACGTGCTTGTTATATCGATTGAGATATTTGCTTTGAGCGTGAACGTCGCAAACGGAAGTTGTCTTAAAAGCGATACGTTTTGCTTGTTGGCGATTGCAATCGGTTTGCTTTGCGTGCCGTCCGCACTGCCGACGAGCCAACTCGACGAACTGATCGCATATACGTTCACGTTGAATGTGTTTTCGCTTGTGAGCGTTCCCGTCGTCGTTGACAAAGAATACATCATTAGATATACGGAAACTATATCTCTGAGGCGCATACTCTGTCTTGCGTTTTCTTCGGCTTGTGTGCCTATTGCGGACAAAGCGGTAAGTTGCACGTCGTCGAGAACGTCGAACGTTCCTTTGGTCGGCGCGGTCTCGCCCGTGTAGTAATACTTGTTTTGCGTGCCGTAACCCGTAACCGAACCCGACATCAACTCGTTGAAGGTCTTTGACTTGCCCGAAACGTTGACGAATCCGCTTCCCTTTTGCCACACGGCATTTGTCATATGGTAGGAATTTTCAATCGTTGCGCTCGAAGTCGTGAACGGATTGACAGAGCCGCCGTTTGCGGTGATTTGCACGAGGGAAACGACTTTCTTTACGCTTGCGCTCGTCGTGCCGACAACGCCGCCGAGAGTTGCGTTTTGAGATGTTATCGTGCCAAGGACTATTGCGTTTTCAATGTCTCTCGCACTCGTGCCGAACAGACCGCCCACCGTGCCGCCGCTTGCATTGATTGCGCCGTGTACGGACACGTTCTTTACGCTCGTTTCGGTGGTCTTGGATTCGTAAACGCTGCCTGCGAGCATACCGACGTTGCCTTGATTTGCATAGATAGTGACGTTTCTCAGATGGACGTTCTTGACAATACCCGTTTCGCCGATCACGTCGAACAAGCCGACGTTCGTCTTGCCGTAACCCATAATGTTGAGATATTCAATGACGTAGCCGTTGCCGTCGTAAGTGCCGTCAAAGCCCGTCAATACGCCGTTTTCGCCGACTTTCGTAGACGCGAACAGACTGCCGTCTATCGTCACGTTTGCTCCAACTCTCGCTTTGAGTACGTTGGTGAGATATTGCTTGTTCGTTCCGTTCCAGTTATAATGCTTTTGCGTAACGGCGCCGTTGTCGTCTGTGGACAGCGTTGTGAAGAACGCATTGAGAATCTCGATGTCTTGCGCCGTGAACGTACCCGTTATGTCTTTCTTTTGCACGAACCTCAACGGAATGTCGTTTTGCGTGGATTCGTTGGAACTATAGTAGCCCCATTCGCTCTTTTCGGTGTCGAAGAACACCGCGTAATCTGCCGCTTGTAATTCGGCAAGATATTCGTCCCACGTGGTTGCCTTAGAATCCTTAATAGGCGAATTGTCGGGCTTCTTGTAATCGCCGACGTATGCGCCGTTCTCGTCCACGCTAACGACCTTGACCCACGCGTAACCCGACGATACTATCTTTATCATATCGAGGTTTTGCGGATTCTGATGCGCCGTGTAGTAGAAGGACGCGATGAGCAAACGCGCTAGCGAAGTTATATTGTATTCGTTGCTCTCGGTGGACACGAAGTACGCAATGGTGAGAATCGGCTGATTGCTCAAACGATAGTTGAGATTCATACCGTCTTTTGTGGACACCGAAGCGCCGAGTCGGGAATTGCCCGCTCTGCCCTGAATGACGGTGTAGCCGTGATATTCCCTCTTTGTGTCGGTGGAATCTGCCGGGCGGTCTATGCCGTCCGGATACATCCAACCGTTCGTGACGATGATGTCCGCGCCGGCCTTGTCGGTTTCCTTATTTGTACCCGTAACGGGCACCCAGTTCGTGTTGTAGGTGTTGTCGTCGTTGGCGTAACTTTGAGCGGCGTTCGAGTATTCCACTTTGACGGATTTGACGGTTATTTCGATTTGGATTTGCGGCGAGCCACCCTTATTCTTGCGGCTTTGGTCGCTTTCTCTGCTGTCGTACACGGTGACTTTCGTCGCGAAGTTACCGTCGGATTCGCTGTATGCGCCGTCGCTCGAATGGTATACGTTGAACGTATAGTTGCCTGCGTCTGCGCCGTTCATTTCGAACACGAGTTTTTTGAGATGTGTGCCCGAAGGTGCTTTCTTGAACGTGCCGTCCGAGTCTTTATACACGTCGTTGACGTATTTTGAAAAATCGAAGCCGCCGTTCGCATTGGTGTTGCGCAAGTTGTCCGATTCCGCATAATTTGCGAAGATGGTCACTACGTCGCCCGTTAAAATACCGCTTACTCTGAAGCCTTCGCCCGCGCGATAAGGTTTCGTCGTGCCGTTGCCGCTTACGCCGCTACCGCCGTAGGCCGTGTCGTCGGTGTAAGTTCTCGTCGCCTTGTTCGAGCGCAGTTTGTCAAGGGAAACTTGAATATGTTTCGGAGTAATCTTGCCCACGTTGTACGCCGCCGTATCTACGCTTCCGCCCTCGTCCGTATAGTCGCCGACGTTCGTCGGGTCGCTGAACGTATACGAGAACGTGACCGCTTTGCCTCTTATGACGTTGTTGCTCGAATCGTAAAGCACGTTTTCATCGTCGTACGTTCCGCTGATTGTGAACGGGAATTGCGTAGGAACGGGTCCCGTCCCCGTCACGCTCAACGTGAAGTAACTGTCGGGAATTTGTGCCGTCACTCTGTTGTTGCCGTCATACACCTTTTCGAGCGTGGCGGTCATAGCCGTAAAATCTATCGACACGACGGACGGCGTTATTTCGAACTCGCCGCTCGTTTTACCATCGACAATCGAATAGTTTCCTCTTATCGAATCTGTCGAATTGTCGGCATTTTTGCCTTCCACGCGGCTTATTTCCGCGGTCATTTTCGATTTTTTGCTGTTCGCAACGTGGACTTTTGCACCCGACACGGTGATTATGATTGTGTCGTTTCCTGCATATCCTTTGATTTTTACGCCATCTATCGTGCTCGAACCGTTTACGATTGCGAGGCTTCCATTGCCGTCAACGCCCTCGACTCTCGTGACTATCAATCCTTGCGCCGCATTGTTGAATATGAACGACGTCGCATTATCCCAAGTGAGTTTGATTTGCCTTGGTTGAATGATGTAAGTTGCCTCGTCGGTGCCGTCGATTTCGTAGTTTTGCGTGGTGTTTTCACTGCCGCGCGTTGCTATAATCGCGTCGGTTGCGTTGCCGCCTATGCCTATTTTGTACGTTCCGGCATTTACGATCTTGTCCGTCGTCACGCCGTCAACGGTTGCGGAATACTTGATCTTTATTGTATCTGCGCCGTACGTAATCTCGCCGTTATAGATGTCGCTGCCGTTGACTTTGAGGACGGGCGTAACGGGCGTGCCGTCGTAAATCTTGCCGTCGTCCTGTTTGAGACCGCTGAGCGTGAGTTTATGCTTCTTTATCGTCCAACTCGTGCTTTCGTCGCTGTTGGATATATAGTAGTTGCCGCTGCTCTTTCCGCCGAGCGAAGCGCTTATCGTTGCGGTGTACGTTCCGACGTTTATTGTGCTTACCAAGTTCTTCACGTCGACGGCGTTGTTACGATTCGACGAAACGGTATAGGAGTTGTCGCCGACGTAAACCGTAATATTGACGGAATCCCACACACTGCCGACTTTGCAAAGATTTGAAATCTTGACGGTGGAAAGTCCTTGATGATACGTGGTGTACTCGTATGGTGACTTGTCCATTTGTGTAAATTCGACGGTGAGCGGTCGCTTCGTAATCTCGTAACTATACGTTCTCGGCAATGCAGACGGCATATGCGAACAACTCTTTGCCGCTTCCTCGTATCCGTCGCCTTTTGTGAGCGTTACGGTGTATTCTTTTGCGTTTATACCCGTTTCAAACACCCACGTTACGCTATCACTGCTCGTCGAAGCGGACGGTTTCTTAATTTCGGTGACGCCTTTTAGGGCCACTTTGAAGAATTGCTCGACGAATTGACCGAGATTGACAATGTTCTTGTCCGGGGTGAACGTCAACGTAATCGTTCCTTTCGTACTGCCGTCGTACTGGTGCGTTCCGGTTGTCGCGTTTGTCGTGCCGCTGATTGTAATCTTATTCTCGTTTATCGAATACGTCGGCTCGCTCGTGCCCTCGAACGTAAGCGTATAGTTACCCACGCGATAGCCCTTTCCGCCCGCGGTCTTGATATAGTAATCGCCGACTTTGGATACGCCGCTCAACTCGAACATCAACGTCTTGCCGTTCGTTCCGTCCGAAACGCCGAGATTGATTTGAATCAAGTTGCCTATTCTGACGGGGTTTATCAAAACACCGTTGTTTTGCATTGCGGTTTCGGTGATTTCTTTGGTTTCGTTGAGTCTGCCGAGAGCCATTACGAACACGGGCTCGAATGCGGCAAATTGCGCCTCACCGTCATCGAATTTGAAGCCCGAAACCGTCCATATCGCGCCCTTATTCGCATCGGTGTTGTCGAAGTCATGCGAAGCCACCGACGTTCTTCTCAATGTGAGCGGTGCGGGATTGACGACTATCGTTTGGTCTTTTAATATGGGCGAGGGGTTATATTTGTCAACCATATTCGGCGTTTCAACGCTGACCTTGTACGTTTTTGCATCCTTGAAGTTGATTCGGCAACTGAACGTTCTCGTATCCGTGTCGAGATTGGCAATATCTTCCACATTGAACAACAAATCGTCGCCACTGAGTTTGTTTCCGATTTCAAAGCCGCCGGCTGAAACGGTTACGTTGTTGGAAACGACTGTACCGTCTGCCAGTTGATTTGTAAATCCGTTACCGTTCCAAGTGAACTTCGCAATTTCGTTGCCATCTGCGTCCTTTATGATTATATCGAAGCGTATATAGCCATCTTCTCCGTAACCGTTACCATCAGTCGGCGCGATATTTTCAACTGTCAAAACCGCGTTGATGTCAGGATCGCCGTACGTCAACGTACCCGACGGAACGGACAGAGAGGCTTCGAGGTCGCGTTTTTTGATTTCCCAGTCGATTTCAACTCCGCCTACGACGTGAGGCGTGCCTGCGCTGTCAAAGTAGTAAATCTTGACTTTGGATTTGTACGGATTTGCCGTATTCGGTTTGGTCTTTGTGCTGTCCGCCGACATATCGGACGAATAGCAATAGGAATCCGCCTTTGTCGCGTCTGTTGACGGTTCTGCAATGAACGGAACGGCAACGTCTGCCGAAGCGGTGATCGCAACGGGTGCGAAACGCTCATAACCGTTGTACGTAAGAGATTTTCCTCTCGAAATGGTGCGATAGTACACGGCGACGTTTTGCGCAAGCGAGTCTTCGCTTGCGGTGAGAGTTTTTATGAAGAATTTGCCGCTCGAATACATTGCGCTCGGACGAGAGTTGCCCGACGTTGCCATATACAGATAATATCCGCTGTTTTCGCCTGCGGAAGTCGCGGTTGCGTAAAGAGTGGATTTTTGCGGTTGACCGTTATCGCCCAAAACTATTTCGGAAGCGGTGAGAGTCTCCTCATCTTTGCCCGCTTCGCGCTCGCTTGCGGTGTATGCGTCCGCAATGCGTTTCCAGTAGGATTCGTTTGCGTTTTGAGAGTGTTCCGCGCTGATAGTGCCTATCGACTTGTCGGTTGCATAGACGAAATACCAGCCTGTATTTTCAGTGCCTGTTGTGTACGATTTTGCATTCGGGATAGGGCTGACCCACGCGCCGTTTCTCTCTTCCGCTTTCTCGATGCCGAGACTTGACTTGAAGTATTCCGCCCACGTCAATTTTTCGTCGGTGACGGTGGCTATGGTTTTATCCTTATACTTATGCGTGCCTGTGTAGTCGACGTAATAGGTCTTGGGCGTGTACATCTCGCAGAATTCTTTCGTGAACACGACGGGTTGACCGTTTACGGTTTCGACTATAGTTTCAAATTTACCGAGGTCCGTTTGCAGTTGTCCGACGTCCGTACCTGCGAGGGTTGCGTTGGGATAGCCTTTGACCCAGTAGGAAGATTTTGCATCGGTGTCGGATTTGCTAAGACCAATAATGCCGCCCACATTCTCCGAGCCTTCGAACGTGCCCTCGACGGCATATGCCGACTCGATAACCGTGCCTGTGCCCGTCGTTGCGCCGACGATACCGCCGACGTTTGCGCCGCCCGTGACGGTGGTGCCGTACGCAAGCATATTGCTTATCGTGACGTTGTCTGCTTTGACAAGGCCGACGATGCCGCCAACGTTGTTAATGCCTCTTGCCACGACGTTGCCGTTTGCGTAGTAGGTATTTCTTTCCGTATCGCTCGAGCCCCACTTTGCAACGCTTGCACCTATAACGCCGATTGCGCCGCCGAAGCCGCCCCAACCTGTAGATTTGTCTGAAGCGGCATCCTTCACCGCTTTTATAACCTCGTCGGTTACATCTTCTTTTATGGAAAGATTTCCTTTTGCCTCGAAGTGCGTATTGATGATTTGAACGTAATCGTCTGGAATCGTGATTTTGAGTTTGTCAAGTTCGGTTTTGAACGGAGTGGGTATGCCGATATAGCCGACCGAGCCGCCGACCGAGTTGACCGCATTGACCGTCAAGCCGTTCGATTTGTTGACGAATTGCGCAAATTTGACAGGACCTGCAAGCACGCCGATAGAGCCGCCCACAAAGCCTGTCGCGTCGACGTTGCCTTCGTTCTCGAAGTTGACCATATATTCGGTGCTTACGCCCGCGATCGTACCGACGAGCGCGCCGATAGAGCCGCCTGCAAAGTAGCCGTGCGCCGTAACCTCGCCGCTGTTGACAAACAAAGTGTCGGTATCTTTTGCGGTGATAGTGACGTTTTTGCCGACGAAGCCTATCGAACCGCCGACGAATCTGCCGCCTTCGACAGTACCTTTGTTGGTGAACGTACCTGCGATTGCGCCCTTGCCCTCGTCACTCGGAGAATCGAGCAAACCGATAACGCCGCCGACGTAGTCGCCGTTTTCATAAATCGTTCCGTTCGATGCGCCGCCCTTGACTTTGCCTTCGTTGGTTATTGAAAGGTTTTTGATTAAATTTCTATTTTCTTCAGAGAGCGTTGCGCCGTTAATTTTGGTGTCCGCCTCGCCGCCGCCCGTCGTGAGCAAGCCTTGGTTGAGACCGATAATACCGCCGACGTAGTTATTGCCCTGAATATTGCCTTGTTGCAGGATAACGCCCTTGACAATATCTATGATTGCATAATCGGTTGCGCCGGACGAACCCTCGTTCTTGCCGACGATACCGCCGACGTTGTTGCCCGAACCTGTGACGGTTGCGGTTATGGTTATGTTGAGCGTACCCGACATATACGGCTTTGCGTATGCGACGTTTGAGCCGATATTGAGCGAACTGCCCGAGTTATTTACGCCGATGAAGCCGCCCACCTCGTTCGTACCGACGATAGTGCCGCCGATTTCGATTTGCGTGCCTTTGAGTTTGCCGTCAACGATTTTGTCGGTGTTGTCGGCGAGGATATACACCGTGCCGATATTCTTGCCGATGAAGCCGCCGACGTTTTCGGTGTTTGCGGTGCTCATAGTCGGACTCACGTCGAATTTGCCTATGAACGTAGCGGTGTTTGTACGACCCGCAACGCCGCCGACGTTTGCCGCCTCAAGCGGAATGGAAATCGTACCGCCGACGGTGACGTCCGAGCCCGAAGCGAAGTTTGCGCCGCTGCCCATATCGCCAACGATACCGCCGATTTGGCTTATAGCCGCGTCGGAATCAGCCGATTGGTTGGTAGCCGCAACGCCCACGGTAATCGTACCTGCGAACGAGGACGTACCGCTGAACGTCGTGGTGAGCGGGCTGACCGTGTCCGTCGAGTTTTGCGTAAATCCGACAAGACCGCCGATTGCAGTGCCGTGGTCCGCGCTTTCGGCAACTTGATTGTCGCCGCCCTGGTCTATACGCGTTATGCTCGTGCCGCCGCCGACCGTGCAAGAATCGATATAACCGCCCTGTGCTTTGGACATACCGCCCGCAATGCCGCCGAGGCTGTGTTCGCCCGCGATTGATACGTTGCCTTCAACGCCGACCGTGCAATTTGTGACGAATGCGGAAACGTATTGCGAACCGAATCCCAACACGCCGCCGATATAACCGGACGTGGTTGCACTGCCCGCCGCCTTAATGATTGCTTGTTGAACGGTGCAGTTGTCGATGCGAACGCTGTTGCCTTTGCCTTCCGCATCGCTCGAACCCTCGACGTAACCGAGCACGCCGCCGATATTATTCTTTGTTGCAACAATCTTGCCTGCAAATCCGCTACGGTCGCCGGACGTTGTGCCGATATTGACGATGCAATCCTTGATGGTGAGCGTAATACCTGCGTTGTACGAGTTGCCTTGCTTAGTATCCGCCAAACCTACGATACCGCCGGCAAACGTTACGTTGTCCGTTTCGAGTTTTTCAACGTCGTTTTTGCCGTACGCGCCTATTGCCGCCGTTCCGCTCACCGCGCAATGTTCGATAACCGTATTTCCGGTTGCGTAGCCTGCGATTGCGCCCGTTGCGGCGATTTGCTTTCCGTCCGAAGAATACGCCCAAATGTTGCTGTCACCGCCAATTTCGATAAATCCTATATATGCGTCGTGGGCGTGACCGAACAATCCTGCATATGCGCCGCCGGTCGCCTTGCCCGTGGATACGCGCAAGTTGTTGATTGTGGTGTTTTTTATGGTGACTTCTTCGCCGGTGTCTTTTTCGTCGTACTGCTTTCCGCTTATGCTACCCTTGAACAGATTTCCGTTTCTGCCGATTGTGAGCAAGTTTTGGATCTTGAAAGTCGCGGACGCGATATATTTTCCGTCTCTTTCCCCGTATGCACCGTTATAATAGTGGTTGTTTCCGACCCAGTATTTATACGCTTGATTTGCGCCGTTATTGTTGTCGTCCGAGCATACCGCGCCTTTTGCGAACAAGTGATAACTCTTGCCCGTTTGCGTATATCCGCCCGTTTTGCCCTTTGCCTTGTATGCCGTGCCGTTTGCGGCGTCAATCTTTGTGTCTGTACTGTTCGAAATCGGCAAATCAATGGATTGCGCTACATCGGAATTCAAATTCTGGTCAAGCGTGATGTTGTTTTTCCCGTTTGCAAACTCTATGTACTCGCCGTCGAACGAATAGCCGAGTCCGACAAGCGTTTGCACGCCCATAAGGTCTATGCCGTCACGAATGACGTATGGACTCAATTTTTCGCCTGCCGCTTGCGCCGTGTACGTTCCGTCTTCGCCGTAGGTTTTGTCCTTACCGAAGTTTTTCGAGTTCATGCTCAAACCGTTGTATGTGTCAACGGCAAACACCGCAAGTTGCGGCAAGCAACCGTAAACGTAGACGTATCCGCCGAGCGTTCCGTTGTTATATGCATTTTGGATATTATTATTTGTAGAATCTTGCGCACCGATTGTTGCAATGCTCGCATTCCACAACGTTTGCTCGTTAGTGCCCGAATATGCTTTCGGTTTTATTGTGCCGTCATCACGCATAATCGCGGTCAAATCCGAACGAGAATTGAGAGTAATACCTGTTGCATATGAAGTGCTATCGATAGAACCTGCACCATTAACACCGGAATAATATGTTGGGTTGCCTTTTCCGTCGGTATAATTAATTATGTTGTTTGCAACGCCATAACAGTTCGTTAGTGTATATAAATTTTTTACCGTTCCATCGTTCATATAGCCGATTATATCTGCGCTATATCGAGTGGAACTGTCTTTGCTCTCTTTTATTTCAACCATTCCAACGTTGTAGCAATTTGTAATATCTGCCCTATGTTTATTTGCGACACTGCCAACATGTTTATTGCTGTGCGTGGTAAGTTCACCGATAATTCCGCCGTTTCTTGTTTGCCAAGTACCTGCATATCCTACACCGCCATAACCCGTTACATGTCCGGCATTGTATGTATAAGCAATGCTGACATATCCTGTTACGCCGACAATACCGCCTGCGTTTGTGCCGTTGAAGTTGTAACCACTACCAAAAAGCGGTATCCACATAGGGACACCTTCCCATTCTTTATTCCCGACTGTAACTGCGCCGACGTTGTAACAGTAATTGATCTTCGACTGATATTGTGTTTCTGTATATCCTGCTTTATTGTTGGATGAACCTCCGGGAATTGTTCCTATAATACCAACCAAACCGCCGGCAATGTTACCTATCGCACGTACTTCGCCTGTATTGTAACTTGCGCACATGGTCATTTCGGTGTAATAGTCAACCTCTCCGACAAGTCCGCCTGCCTTTGACCAGACGTTACCTGATTTTAGTTTTTCATCGTTTGCTTGTTTTGGATTGACTTCCTCTGAATAAATCTTGCCCTTGTTTGCACAGTTGTTTATTGTGAGATTTGTTTTCTTTTTATCCTCATTTGTAACCCTGCCGACAAGTCCGCCTACCTTTGAACCACCTGTAATATTGCCTGTATTGAGACAACTTTCAAACACAATATCGGTGCTTGCATAAGCAATAAATCCGCCTGTTCCATATGAATAATCGTACTGATTGCCTAGATTTTGAGTTCCACTAGTGTCCCACGATGACCACTCAAACGAGTGAATGTTTCCCTTGTTGACACAACCTGTAAAGGTGAGCGGTGCAGATTTTGTACTATATCCTGCAAAGCCGGCAATCACACGCAAGCCTTGAATATTGACCTTCGCCGTGCAGTTTTCAAACGTAATTGCGCCAAACGGCTTACCAACAAACGCCGCAATGTCATAACCGGAATCGCTTGTGTTCGTACCTGCGACAATCACGCCTTCGATTGTCAAATTGCTGAATGTAGCATTCGATGCATTCGGAAATACGCTTATGCGGTGATTGTAGTTTGTCGTCGGAGTTTCGGCATCGGGGTCGTTAACGCTGATTTTGATTGTGTGTCCGTTGCCGTCAAAGTGACCTTTGAAAGACGGCGTTTTTGCACTCAACGTGGTGCTTGTGCCAAAGTAAATTTGTTCGACAGCGCTACTGCCCTGCGTAATATTGCCTGCAAAATTGTAGCCCAAATTCGACTTGGCGTTTTTGTTGTCCGAATCGAATGCGTTAGGCGTGCATTCGGTGCTGAAAACCAACGGATCAGTGCCGCTCGCAGTTCCGTAATGCGCGCTGTTGTCGATGACGATTTCGTCGGTGAGCAACTTGATGTACTTTCCGGCGTAATCGTTTGCGCCCGAATAAATGCTGTACGCAAAATCGTTCCACTCTTCCAGATTGCTTATCGTGAACGGATTTCCCTTACTGCCCGGTGTCAATTCTTTGTCATAACTACCTACGAAGTTGCTATTGTCACCGTTTCCGATAAGAACGTAAAATTCATTGCCGTCTTTGTCTTGCCAGTTGTAGAAAACGTTGGCTTGAATGTAACGCACGTTGCCGTCATCGTCATATAGACGTACTTTATTGCTGCTCAGCGTTCCCTCGTTATTGTTTGTGACATAAACGACGTATCTCGAAGAAGAAGACGGTCGTTTGTATGAATTTTCGATGTTAAGTTGCCACTTTCGCGAGTTTGTGCTTGCGTACAAATCATTAGAAGACGTCCATTTTTTCACATTGACGAACTCTATCGGGACTATGCACACTTGCATACTCGTGCCCGTTTCCATATCGAGTTTGACTGTCACAACGTTGTTGACGTTCACAAAATCTTTGATTGCGCCTACGGAATTGTTTTCCGTTGCGCCAAAGTTGGTTGTAATTTTGTCGCTACCGCTCGCGTCGTAAAATGCGAGTTGCGCCCCGCCCCAATTTGCGTTATACGTTGCAGACGGAACGTTGAGAGCAAATTCGAGTACGCCCACGGCGCCCTGTGTCGCAGTGTTTGCAATGCCTGCAAATGCGCAGAGTTTTTCAAACGACGGATAAGACGAGCCGTTTGAAGTTATGGTGTTATTATCGACGAGGATATATTTGCCGTATTCGTTTGCACTGACGGTTGAGAAAGTCGCGCCCTCGTTTGCGATATAGAACGTCCAACTTGCCTCGATTGTCGGGTTTGTACCGCCGCCGAGCACGCCGCCTTTGGTGATAGATGTGCTTGTGAGGTTAAAGCCCGTCGCAACGCTGTTTCTTATGCTTGCGTTTTCCGTTCTACCCACAAGACCGCCGACATATTCCGTGCCTTGGAAGTAGTCCGTCGCATAGGATATATACGTGCTGTCCGCGCTTGCCACCACGCAACCGTCGATCGAGCCGCTCATCATTTCGCCGATAAGACCGCCCACTCTCTTGGCGTTCGAGTCCGTAAACTTGGCTTGAACGACGATATATTGCAATACGTGTTCGAGATTGTCGGTGAAGCCTGCGATACCGCCTGCGTAACTTCCCGCAAACGACACGTTTGCGCCGCCGCTGTACACGTTGAGCGCACTTACGTCAATATCGCCCGTTTGCGGTTTGTTGCGGAGCACAAGGCGCACGTTTGCGCCGCTGTAACCGACGATGCCGCCGACGTATTCGCCGCCTTTTCCGTTCGTCTTTGACACATGCACGCTTGCGGTGTTTCTGAGTTTTCCGTCTGGTTTTTTTAAGTAGTCTAAGTAGTCGCTTTCGGTGGTCGGCGCAATGCCGAGAGTCGTGACGGACGAGCCTTCACGCACGTCGCCTACGAGGATTTTTTGAAGAATATTTGTTCTGTTTTCTTGATTTTGATTTTTCTCGACTGCAATCTCATTGTAAACCGCGCCTACGCTCTGATTTATCTTATCAAGAGCAATATTTCCGAGCGCGCCGAAAATGCCGCCCGCAAAGCCCGTGGCGTAAATATTTGCCGTGTTTTCGAGTTGAACCGCGTTGCCGAAAATTGTCGTACCCTCGCGCCAGAACGAGCCTGCTTGCGAAGAAACGTAGCCCACGATACCGCCGACGAAACTGCCTGCGTTGTAGTTGTTCGTCTTCGGATCACCTGCGTGTCCGAACGTCGTATTGTTGACGATTTTTCCGTCAGCGAGGGTGAGTGGTTGCTGGCTGGACGTGCGTACTACGAGCATTTCGATTGTCGAATTTTTGCCCATAACGCCGATTACGCCGCCGAGGAACGACGTCGAAGTCTTGTTGCAGTCGAAAGTGACGTTGCTTGTGTTCCAACCACCCTTGCCGAAAACGAGCGCCGCGCTCTCTATGTAGCCGACAAGACCGCCCACCACTTTGGGCAAATATGTCGTCGAATTTTCGTCAGAATACGTCACGGGTTTGAGAGTGACGTTGCCCACCTTGCCCGATTCGACGACGATTGAAGTCAAGTCCGTGCTGTTTGCGGTTTGACGGTATCCGTTGCCTATGAGCGTGCCGAACAGCGCGCCGACATATTCAGTGCCCGACACGACAAGAGGTCTTGTATCGTTGTTGTATTGCGGCGTAAACGTTACGCTTCCCGAGCAATTCGACAAATCCAGCCAGCCGACGAGACCGCCGACATATTTATAGCCGCTCACTATACTGCTGTCGATAGGCGTAAGGCTCTGTTGATTCGATCCGAGTTGGGATTTTTCGAAAACCTGCCACTCGCCCGCGATACCGCCGACGTAGAATCTGCCGCTCACGCTCGCATTCAGCATTCTTTGCGGATTTGCAACGGTCGTGTTTTGCGGATTTGCAATGGTCGTATTTTGCGCAAAACCGACTATGCCGCCGACGTAATCGTTGCCGTACACGCAGTCACCGTAGTCGAATTTAATGTTTTTGAGAGTGGAATTCACCGCTTTGCCGACAATGCCGCCGACGTAATCTCTGCCGTGTATGCCGCCCTTATACGTCAAGTCGCCCACGGAAACGGATACTGCGCGTTCGCTCTTGACCGTCAGGTTTTGGATAGTCGCGCCGTCGGTATGACCGAAAAGACCGACATAATCCAACTTTTCTTCGCCGCTCGAATTCGCTTTATTTACAAAGTAACCGATATTATATACATATTTAATCTCATTATTACCGCCGTCGAACGTAGCCTTGAACACTCTGTCTGCGCTGTTGCCTATGGGCAGGAAGTTGGTCAAAACGTCCTTGCTGACGTAATCGTACATATCGATGTTTGCGGTCACGAGGAAATACGCGCCGTTATAAGTTGCGTCTTGCGCGGTTGCGGTGCCTTGCGGCGCATAGCAGTATTTCGTGTTTTTAATCGAGTTCCACGCTCTATCTCTGCCGTTTACGATTTGGCTGAGTCTGAGCAGATATTCGGGTCTGTCTATGACGTAAGGATTGTCCGCACTGCCGCCCCAGTTTTCCGAGTTGGGATTCTTGTCCGACTTCCAGCCGAAATCGCTGTACAAAACCGTATAGTATTTGCTGAGGTCGCCCGCGAAGTTGCCTTTGCCGCTTGCCGTCACGCTCGTGTTAATGGGCGTGGGATTTTCGACTGTGGGCGCAACGAGATTTGACAGCGTGTATTCGTTACCGCTGACGAGTTGCGCAATCTTCCCATCGTTGTACTGAACGTATATAATAAAGTTTTTGGGCAAATAGTGCTGAACTTCCGTCGTATTCTGACCGTATACAAGCACCTGTTGCACGCCGCTTGAAGCGGATTGCAACGGATAATAGTTTACGTTCACGCTGACGCCGCCTCTGGTCGTTCCCGAAATGACGGAAGTCAACTGATTGCCGACGATAAGACCGTTGTCGCGTGCGATACCGCCAAACCAAACTTTCGTCTTGCTCGAATCCGAATTAAAGTTGTCGAAAATGTTGTATGCGAGAATCTGCCACGAATACGTCGCAACGGACTTCGCGTCGTTTACGCTCACGCCCTTATTGTCCGAAAGTTTCGTATCGCTGTTTCCGACGTACGAATTTATATAGTAAATCTCGTAGTTTGTGGTGTCGAGAACGATAAATCTGCGAGAATACTGCCCTGCATTGATCGTGTTTGCGTAATTGTCGATATACAAAACCCACGAATAAATCTCGTGCGACTTACCCGTCGTATCGTTTTCGACGATATAAGTGATACCGTCCGTTGCAAGCAAGCCTTGATGAGCCGCATTGTATTCAAAGGTATAAATCGTCGAGTCTTTTCCGAAGTCCGCTCTCACCCACCTATTCTCGATTGTGAGTTTGTTTCTGCGGATAATCCACTCGAACGTAACTGTCGTACCCGACAAATCCGCATTGGTATTCGTCGAATGAATCTTAAAGTTTCTCGTGTCGTTCAGCGTATATGTGCGGGAATATGCGTTGCTGCTTGCGTTCGTATACTTCAAATTGCCGCTTGCGGTAAACATATATTCCGCCGCCGTGTAGAACGAGTTTTTGTTGTAAGCGAACGTCACCGACCCCAAACCTTGTTCCGCTTTGTTGTATACAAACTGAATACCGTCGCTCGTGCCGATACGACTGAACAGAGTCGATTGATTGCCGTCTGTCCATTCCCACGCGACGTTAATTGTTTCTTGCGCGATTTCAAAAACTCTGTTTACTCTTTTACCGACGATGACGTCGCCGATTTTTACGAATACGGTCGTGTTATACGCGCCCGCTTTATGCGGATTGCTTCCGCTTTCGATTTGGTTGCCGTTTGAATCGAATGCAAACGTCTTGACGAAATGTTCGGACGGCGAAGCAAGCGAATAATCAAATACAACTCCGTATACGCTATTGTTGGTGTTCGGATTGCTCACCGCGCTTCTTTCAAAGCCTTGCTGTTGACCGTTGTAAATATTGTTTCTCGAATCGTCTATCGTAACGGTGCTTATCGTGCAGTAAATATCACTATTTGTGCTTGCGCCGTACCACGCGGTAATATTAAATGTGGACTTGTCGTTTCTGTTTTCGGCGTTTGTGGGATTGCTGTTTTCAACCTTGCTCGGCGTGAGATAATCCGTAAGTTTGTCATTGCCCGAACCTTTTGTCGAAAGGAAATATTCGCCATTGCTCGGATTGACGGACCTTTTCACTCTGAAACCGTTTATATTATGTTCTTTGATATTCGCCCAACCGCCTGCGTCTAACAAATATGGTGTGTATGTCGAGTTGCCGACGTCAACTCTTGCAGGCACATACTCGTCCGCGCCTACTTCGAGTTTGTAGCCGTTGACTTTTATCTTTACGCTCGGATCGAGCGTAACCGTTGCGCTCGGCAGAATCCAACACGAATCGAGAACATAATTGTCGTTGCCTGTGATATAGCCTATCGACGAACGCGAATCATCCCAAAGATTATGGATATTTCCGTCTTGATAGCAGAAAGTAACCGTAGTTCTTGCGCCCGGCAAACAACCGATAATGCCGCCCACATTTGACGAGCCTTCCACTTGCCCGACGTTGTAGCAGTATGACACGGTTTCTCCGCTCACAAGATAACCTGCAATGCCACCCACGTTGTTAGAGGAATCGAAAACAGTGACTGTGGTTATCTCGCCCGTATTGTAGCAGTTGTTGATATTTCCGCTCGCCCAACCTGCGATACCGCCCAAGAATGCGCCGTCGCTGCTGCTCAACGTCGTTGCGACAGAGGCCGTAACCTTGCCCGAATTGTTGCTTTTTGAAATATTGCCTGCCGTGAGTTTGCCGACGATACCTGCGGCAGTATTGCCCGAATTTATTTCGCCGCTATTGCTTGCATTTGTAACGGCTTTGCCCGAACCGTTAAACTCGCCTGCGATGCCGCCTACTTTTGACGAACCTACGATTTGAGCCGTATTTGTGACTTGTTCTATGCTCGAATTTTGCGCATAGCCGACAACGCCGCCTGCATTATCCGCACCTGCCAAGAAATCGAACTCGGAAAACTGAATACTGCCGCCCGCGCTTGCAACATAAATCCAAAAATATCTAAACGAATACGTTTTATTATCATTAAACGCATATTCGTGCCTTATATCCTTATTATCGGCAGGCACGCCAGTCGTTGTGGAATAAAGCAATGTCCAGTACTGTCCGTAGTTACTACCAGGTTGTGCACCTGCGTTAGAGTTACCACTATAATTCTTGTTTGGTCTTTCACCCGAATTTGAACCCCAAATATAAATAGTTTGCGGACGTCTATTGTTCAAATCCGAAACGTATGTATCATCGCCGTTATTGATTGAAAAGCCCGAAACCTTTTTTTCGCTTCCCAAATCGGCAACAAAACTCATTGAAGTGTTCTTCCCGCAGAACTTCGTTCCCGTGTTGTTATCGAAAATTTGGTTGAAATTTTCACTGTCTTTAACAAAAGCGCCGTCGAATTGAATGACGCTTCCGCCCGGGTCGTTATCTGTCGAATATCTTGCGGTGACGGTTGCATTGTTGGTTACGTTGTAAATCGTCGTGTTGAGTGCGTAACCCACAACGCCGCCGACATACTTTGAGCCTTTCACAGACCCCGAAATCGTGAGGTGTTGGATTGTCGCGCCGCTCGTATAGCCAAACAGTCCGACGTAATCGCCCGCCTTGTTGATGTTGATTCCGCTCAACGTTTTATTGTTGCCGTCGAAGAATCCCGAAAACACCGCCGTATTCGTGCCGATAGGCGTTGAAAAGTCCGACATATTCGTTATATCGACGGCGAGTTTGAAATAGCAATTTGCATATCCGCTGTTTGCGCTTGCAAGCGGATTCGTCGCATAAGCGTAGGACGAGCCGACGATACTGCCCACCACGCCGCTTGCCGAAGCCGAGCATTTTGCGTTTACGATTTTTGCAAGATTGTTGAGGTGCGTGACGTTGCGAATGACGTACGGATTGCTTTGCGAACCCCATTGCTCGTCGAGGTGACCCGCGTCTTTGCCGAACTCGATATTAGTCACCCATTGCGCGTACATTTCCAGCGCAACGTTGGACGTACCGATATTCGTTTGCTTGCTTGTCAAAACAGCGTTAATCTTTGCGGCAGGAATTTGAGTATTCGGCTTAAAATTGTCGCCGTTTCCCGTAGCGTTCCACGCCCAGTTTGCCAAGAAGCCGTCTTGCATAGTATATCTGTACGGAAGATTGTTTGAATTCGCACCCCCCTGTCCGCTCAATGTGATTGCAGGATTGTCCCAACATTTCGCCGTCGAATTTATATTGTTGATGTTGAACGTTATGGTGTATGTAATAGGTTTCCAAATGGCATAAATATGCCGTTGAGTGCCGTTTGCACCTGCTGTTATCGTACTTCCTATAGAAACTTGCGAATCGGCAGAATCTGCCCAACCTGCAAAATAATAACCCGATTTTTTAAAATTGCTAGGCAAATTGCTTGCGGTAAGCAACGTTATGGACGTGCCTTGCTTTACGGTAATTGTCGTAATGTTTTCGTTGCCGCCTTTGCTGTCGCCGTTTTCGTGATAATACAAACCGAAAAGCGGTTCCCATTGAGCATACAATGTCGTAGCAACGGTATTCCCGCGTTCAAGCCCTGCTTTTACGAGTGCGCCGAACGTTCCCGCACTCGTAGAACTTCCAGTAGACGACACGGTAAGTCCGCTTCCGTCGGAATTTGTGTTCCACGACGAAAAATCATAACCGACTCTTTCAAAAACATTCGTCGGCAATGTCGTATCTTCCATAAATTTGAATTTATTGTCAGACACAACCGTTTCGGAATTTGCGCCGTTATCGTTCTTGTTATATTCGATTTTATAGGCAAGGTCGCGAGTCAAGGTGACTTTTACACTGTCAAGTCTTTGTTCGTTATAAGAACCGCCAAACACACCTGCACCGTCCCAAGTCGCATAATGAATTCTTATATATCGTCCCGCAACAGTAAGCGACAGATTAACTGCCGCCGTACCGCCACTCGTCTTCTTCATTTCACCCGATGATTTCCAACTAGTAGTATTTAATTTACCATTTTTGACATTTGTGTACCACTCGCTCGCTTTCCCCGAATCTGTCGGTGCGGCAGTCAAACTGTCGCCGCTTTCGATTGCAACTATACCTGCGCCGTCCCACGCCTTATATGTTGCGGTAATGCTTACGGTCATATCGCCGTACACTTTATTTTTATAATCTGTCCCCAAATCATACACAAACCATACGCTCGCATAGTCATTTCCGCTATGACTATCGTTATTACCGATATACCATTGTCCGCCTGTCGTTGCATCGCCGATTGTCCAAGTATTATTTGTCGTATGGTCGGAACTGGTTGACCAAATACGGCCTTTTTTTGAAACGTCGGGGTTTATGTTAATCGATGAAGCAGTATTTTTGAAAGTATCGCTTAAATCAATGGTTGTGCTTGCAACAGCACCCGCCGCACTTGCAACGTTATTTTCGATTATGCCGTTTTGTTGAAGGTTTTCTTCAATGCCGAAAGCACCGGAGAGCGTGCCGGCAAAGACGAGGGCAAACATCACCGCAAGCAGCAATCCGCTCGCAGTCCACTTCATACACTTTTTCAGTTTGGTTTGTCCTATCCTTGTACTTCTCATTTTACTCTCCGTCTGTGTGCGCATACACGCATTATTTTATATATTTTATATTATATATACAATCCAAGCAATCGTTTTATTGGACGATTTGCAAATTTTT
>UMHQ01076687.1_pt1 | contig 23182 bp, 17 predicted proteins | sample 1965531 | NCBI WGS metagenome assembly UMHQ01 (sample SAMEA4836098, study PRJEB28245) | human gut metagenome | biome: gut microbiome; material: fecal sample | place: Denmark | collected 2008 | reverse complement strand
ACCCTCGACGATGGAGGTGGAGCTCACGAGGGTTAGTCGGGCCTTCTGCTGTAGCTCGGGGATCGAGTTGGCGCCGCAGTTGCACATCGTGGACTTGATCTTGTAGACCGTCATGCCCACGCCATCCTTGAGCGAGCCGGCATAGGGGACGTAGGAGTCGACGCCCTCCTCGAAGGAGAGCTTCGCGGCGCCGCCAAGGTCGTAGCGCTGCCAGTTGCGGGCACGGGCAGAGCCCTCGCCCCAGTACTCCTTCATGTACTGGCCGTTCACGTTCACGCGGTTCGTGGGGCTCTCGTCGAAGCGGGCGAAATAGCGGCCGAGCATCATGAAGTCGGCGCCCATGGCAAGCGCGAGCGTCATGTGGTAGTCGTAGACGATGCCGCCGTCGGAGCACACGGGCACGTAGACGCCGGTCTCCTCGAAGTACTCGTCGCGGGCGCGGCACACGTCGATGAGCGCGGTGGCCTGGCCACGGCCGATGCCCTTCGTCTCGCGGGTGATGCAGATGGAGCCGCCACCGATGCCGACCTTCACGAAGTCGGCGCCGCAGTCGGCGAGGTAGCGGAAGCCGTCGGCGTCCACGACGTTGCCGGCGCCCACGATGACGTCGTTGCCGTAGTTCTCGCGGATCCAATCGATCGTGAGCTTCTGCCACTCGGAGAAGCCCTCGGAGGAGTCGATGCACAGGGCGTCTGCGCCCGCCTCGAGAAGCAGCGGCACGCGCTTGGCGTAGTCACGCGTGTTGATGCCGGCGCCCACCATGTAGCGCTTGTTGGCGTCGAGCAGCTCGTCGGGGTTGGACTTGTGGGAGTCGTAGTCCTTGCGGAACACGATGCCCACGAGATGGTCGCTCTCGTCAACGATGGGCAGAGCGTTGAGCTTGTTGTCCCAGATGATGTCGTTGGCGACCTTGAGCGTGGTCTCCTTGGTGCCCGTGACGAGCTCCTCGCGCGGGGTCATGAACGTGACGACCTTGGCCTGATGGTCATCACGGGAGGGGCGGTAGTCGCGGCTCGTGACGATGCCGAGCAGCTTGCCGTGGGGCGTGCCGTCGTCGGTGACGGGCATCGTGGAGTGGCCCGTGCGCTCCTTGAGGTCCATGACCTGCTCCATGGTCATGTCAGGCGTGAGCGTGGAGTCGGACTCGACGACGCCGGCCTTGTAGTCCTTGACCCACTTGACCATCGCGGCCTCGGACTCGGGGGTCTGGGAACCGTAGATGAAGCTCATGCCGCCCTCGGTGGCAAGGGCCACGCCCATGCGCTCGCCCGAGACGGCCTGCATGATGGAGGAAACCATGGGGATGTTGAGCGTGACGCGCGGCTGCTCGCCCTTCTTGAAGCGGCACAGCGGGGTCTTGAGCGACACGTTGGCCGGGATGTTCTCCGACGAGGAGTAACCGGGGACCAGGAGGTACTCAGAGAAGGTGTGCGACTCGCCCTCGAAGAACGTTGCCATGTAGGTGACTCCCTTTCTGCCCTGCCCGCCGCGACCGCGCCGGGACCACGTACCGATGCAATGTTGACAATTGTAGCGTCCGCATGGGAGCGAACGCTACCTCGAACTCTTTTAGGGCTCCAAACAATTTGGCTGAAAAAAGCGCCCGGCGCCGCAGCCCTTGCGACACCGGGCGCCTGCCCCTACTCCTCGGACATGTCCTCCATCGACATGGAGACGGTGTGCTTGGTGGGCACCCACTCGACCTTCATGAACAGGGCCGCCACGTTGATGGGAATGTAGGTCATCATGAACAGCGGGAACGTGAACAGGTTCGAGACGATGCGCCAGCGCCTGCCCTTGCGGACTCGGATGTGGTCTCGCTCCGAGATCGTCGTGATGATGGCGAGGATGAAGAACGTCACGTACATGGAGCCGAACGTCATGACGAGCGAGCCCACGGCCATGGACAGCTCGTTTTGCGTGGCGAGAAAACCATGCGACAGCGAGCCGATCACGAGGTAGACCGTGTTCACGAACGCCGACACGAGCGTGAGGATGTTGCCGGGCGCGATCGTCATGAGCATGTCGTAAGCACCGAAGCGCTTCTTGCGCACGCCATGGATGAGGTCTCCCACATAGGAGAAGAACACCTGGTAGAAGCCCTTGGTCCAGCGCATGCGCTGCGTCCAGGACGCCTTGAAGGTGAGAGGCTGCTCGTCATAGAACTCCGCCGGCGCATACCCGATGCGGATGCCGTTGGCCGCGCAGAAGGTGGAGAACTGGATGTCCTCGGTGAGGGTGTGGAAGTCCCAGCCGTGCATACCCTGGATGATGCGGGAGGAGACCATCCAACCCGATCCCGAGATGGCGCAGCCCGTGCCGCACAGCATGCGCGAGTTGTTGAGGAACTTCGCCTCGCGAAGGAACCACAGGGCGTAGGCCGAGCTCACCCAGCTCGAGTCGAAGTTCTTAGAGTTGCGATAGCTCGTTCCCACGAGAAATCCCTGGTCGAACAGCTTGTTCATCTCGGTGACGTAGCCCGGCGAGAGCAGGTTGTCGGCGTCGAAGACGAAGAACGCCTCATACTTGCCGGGATACTCGTTGAGGATGCGGTCGAAGCCGTAGTCAAGCACCCAGCTCTTGCCCTTGCGCGCGAGGTCGTTGCGCTCGTAGACGATGGCGCCGGCACGCCTGGCCTCCTTGGCCGTGCGGTCCGTGCAGGCGTCTGCCACGACGAAGACGTCGATGAGCTCGGAGGGGTAGTCCTGCTCCTTGATGGACCTCACGAGGTTGGCGATGACGCTCTCCTCGTTGTGGGCCGCGATGAAGAAGGCGTAGCGGTGGTTCTTCTTGGCGGGCGGCAGCTTGACCGTGCCGCGCCTCCACGTCACGAGGATGTAGAGCGCCTGGTACAGATAGGCAAACGTGAAGAATGCCCAGATGATGAAGTTGAAGACGACGATGGGCGTGATGCCCAGGCGGTTGAATTCCACGAAGAGCCCTCTCAGGGTGTGACTGTTGGAGCCGGGGCAAGGGATTTACCCCTGCCTCACCTCTGGCCGAGAAGGGCGGGGACGATGCGCTCCCCCGCCTCCGTGCGGCCCATTGACCGGTTTTCGAGCGATTCTAGTACAGCGGCGAGGTCATCGGGCAGCGTGTCGCGAAGCTCTATCGTCTCTCCCGAGACGGGATGCGAAAACGCGACGCTCCAGGAGTGGAGGAACTGCCTCGTGAGGCCAAGATTCTGGGCAAGGTCTCCCCGGCCGTAGAGGGGGTCGCCGATGACCTGGTGGTTGATGTGGCGCATGTGCACGCGGATCTGGTGGGTGCGACCCGTGTAGAGGTGGCACTCGAGCAGCGTGTAGCCCTCGTCTCGCCTGCCCGCCTCGAAGCGCTCGAGCACACGAAACGTCGTGATGGCCTCGCGCGCGCTTGGCTCGTCCGAGACGGCCATGCGAATGCGGTCGCGCGTGGAGCGCGCGATGCCGGTGTCGATGGTGCCGGAGTCGGCGGCGACGTAGCCCCAGACGAGCGTGACATAGCGGCGGTCGAGCGTGCGCAGGCGGATGAGGTCCTGCAGCGCCTTCTGCGTGGCGTCGTCCTTGGCGGCAAGCATGAGGCCGCTCGTGTCCATGTCGAGACGATGCACGATGCCGGGACGATCATCGCCCTGCAGCATGCCGAGGTGCGCCAGCCCGCAATGGGCGACGAGTGCGTTGGCGAGCGTGTCATCGACGTGCCCGGGGCTGGGATGGCACACGAGCCCTGCCTGCTTGGAGAGCACGATGAGGTGCTCGTCCTCGTAGCGGATGTCGAGCGGGATGTAGGGGTTGGGGGCAAGCCCGCCCGCAGGGACGAGCGGCTCGGGCTCCTCGACCGTGGCCCGCACGCGGTCCCCAAGCAGCACCTTCTCGCTCTTTGAGGTCGCGGGCGTCTCGTTAATGGTCACGAGGCCACGCTCGACGAGCTTGGCACACGCGGAGCGCGACGGCATGTCGGGCCCGCTCGCGAGAAACGCGTCGAGCCGCATGCCGTCTGCGGAGGGGTCGACGAGCAGGTTCACGAGTCTTTGGCTCACGCCTCGCCCTCCCCCTCTCGCGTGGCGTCCCAGCGCCACACGAGCACGAGCGCCAAGACGACGCCGCACGTCACGAAGATGTCGGCGACGTTGAAGACAGGAAAGTCAATGAAGGTTGTCGCGAAGAAGTCCGTGACCTGGCCGGCGACGACGCGGTCGATAAGGTTGCCCACGCCGCCTCCCGCGACGGCGCCGAGCGCAGCGGCGACGCCAGCGGGCATGTCTCGCTCGCGCACGACCCACACGCAGGCGAGCGCGCAGATGACGAGCGCCAGGATGACGAAGATCCAGGTGGACCCGGAGCCTATGGAGAAGGCCGCACCCGTGTTCATGACGAGCGACAGGTCGAGAACGCCCGGAATGAACGGCACGGGGCCGCCCGCGAGCGCCGCGCGCGCCCAGGCCTTGGAGACCTGGTCGAGCACGACGGCGCAGGCGGCGACCCCACCGAACGCGACTATGCGGCTGTTGCCCGCCACGGGCTACTCCGCCGCACCGGCGACCGAGACGGCGTGGCTGCAGCGGCAGCACAGGCCGTCGGCGCCGAGGGGACGCCAGTTCCAGCAGCGCGGGCACTTCTCGCCATGGGCGGGCAGAACCTCGCAGGCGAGCTCGTCACCGCAGGCGAGCTCGACCTCGGAGCAGATGAAGGCCTCGGCGAGCATGTCCTCGGAGCCACGAACGAGCTCGAGCTGCTCGTCCGGCAGGGTGAGGACGCAGCGCGTGGCCTGGCTCGTCTTCTCGGACACGACGCCGGCGGCAAGGGCGGCCTCGTTGGCCTTCGTGAAGGCGCCACGGGCCTCGAGCATCACGTTGTACTCGGGGAGCAGCGCCTCGACCTGCTCATGGGTGAGCGGGGCGTTCCACCAGTCGAGCAGCGCCGCATACGTCTGGCCGTCACGGGCGCTCTCGGGCAGGTGAGCCATGACCTCGTCAGTCGTGAACGACAGGATGGGCTGGAGGTCGCGGAGGAGCATCTCGAGCAGGTAGTACCAGCAGGTCTGCGCGCTGCGACGGCTCTTGGCGCCCGGCTCGTCACAGTACATGCGGTCCTTCGTGGCGTTGAGGTAGCCATTGGACAGCTCGGTGACGACGAAGTCATACAGGGCGCGGTAGACCTGGTAGAAGCGGTATCCCGCATAGGCCTCGCTCACCTTCTCGTGCATCTCACAGGCGCGCGCCAGCACGAGGCGGTCATAGGACTGCATCTCGTCGACGGGCACGAGGTCGCGCTCGGGGTCGAACTGGCCCTCGAGCTCGCCGAGCAGGAAACGGAACGTGTTGCGGAAGCGACGATAGGCGTCGGAGGTGCGGGCAAGGATCTCGTGGTCGACGGCGACGTCGTGGCTCGTGTCGGTCGAGGCGACCCACAGGCGCAGGATGTCGGCGCCCATCTCGGCGCAGACCTTGTTGGGGTCGATGACGTTGCCGAGCGACTTGCTCATCTTGCGACCCTGGCCGTCGAGCGTGAAGCCCTGGGAGACGACCGCCTTGTACGGGGCGATGTCATTGGCGCCGAGCGAGGTGAGCAGCGAGCTCTGGAACCAGCCGCGGTGCTGGTCGGAGCCCTCGAGGTACATGTCGGCAGGGTACTGGAGCTCGTCACGGAACTCGCAGACGGCCTTCCAGGAGACGCCGGAGTCCCACCAGACGTCGAGGATGTCCTTGCCGGCCTTGAGGTGGTGGCTGCCGCACTTGGGGCAGACGCAGGCCTCGCCGAGGTAGTCCTCGGGCTTGTCGGTGAACCAGGCGTCGGAGCCCTTCTCGTGGAAGAGCTTGATGACGGCGTCGAGCGTGGCGTCGTTCATGACGGTCTCGCCGCAGTCCTCGCACGTGAAGCTCGGAATGGGCACGCCCCAGTTGCGCTGGCGGGAGATGCACCAGTCCGGGCGCCCCTCGACCATGGCGCCGATGCGGTTCTTGGCGTGCTCGGGATACCACGCGACCTTGTTCTGAATCGTGTCGAGGGCCTCGGCGCGCAGGCCCGTCTTGTCCATGGAGATGAACCACTGGTCGGTGGCGCGGAACAGCACGGGCTGGTGGCAACGCCAGCAGTGCGGGTAGCTGTGGTTGATGTCCTCGTGCAGGATCAGCATGCCGCGCTCGCGCAGCCACTCGATGATCTTGGGGTTGGCCTCGTTGACCTCCATGCCAGACCACGGGCCGCCCGTGCCCATCGTGTCGCCCACGTAGAAGCGACCGTCATCGTCGACGGGCATGACGACGGGGATGCCGAACCTGCAGCCGGCGTTGTAGTCGTCGACGCCGTGACCGGGGGCGGAGTGGACGATGCCCGTGCCGTCGTCGAGCGTGACGTAGTCGGCGTAGATGAACTCGCCCTCGACGCCCTGGTCGCCAAAGATCGGCTGCTTGTACTTGTTGTGGCAGAGCTGCTCGCCCGTCATGCGCCACGGCTCGCCGTTCTCGTCACGGACGAGCTCGACCTCGCCATAGCCGAACTTGGCGCAGTCGCGCTCGACAAGGGCCTCGGCCATGAGCTCGGCGGCGCCATCGTGCTTGATGGCGACGTAGGTAGCCTCGGGGTGGAGGATGACGGCGTCATCGGCGGGAAGGGTCCACGGGGTCGTCGTCCAGATGTCGACGAAGAGCTTGCCGGCCCAGGCCTCGAGGCCGGCCGGGGTGGTCGTCATCTCGAAGCGGACGAAGATGGCGGGGCTTACCTCATCGCCGTACTCAATCTCTGCCTCGGCGAGCGCCGTGTGGCAGTGCGTGCACCAGTGCACGGGCTTGTGGCCGCGATAGACCATGCCCTTGTCGAACATGGCCTTGAAGACCTCGATGTCGGCGGCATCATGCTGGTGGTAGAGCGTGAGGTAGGGATGGTCCCAGTCGGCGAGCACGCCCAGGCGACGGAAGCCCGACTTCTGGAGCTCGATGTTCTCGACGGCGAACTTGTTGCACATCTCGCGGATCTCGGAGGTGGGCATCTCGTTGAACTTCTTGGTGCCGACCTTCTCCTCGACCTTGTGCTCGATGGGCTGGCCGTGACAGTCCCAACCGGGGACGTAGGGCACGTCGCGGCCCTGCATCATCCAGTAACGGTTGATGATGTCCTTGGACACCTTGTTCATGGCGTGGCCGATGTGGATGGGACCGTTGGCGTACGGGGGGCCATCGTGCAGGACGAACTTGTCGTGGCCCGCGTTCTTCTTGCGAGCCAGCTCGTAGACGTTGTTCTCGCGCCAGACCTTGAGGCGCTCGGGCTCGCGCGTCGCGAGGCTTGCCCTCATCGGGAAGCTCGTGGACGGGAGGTTCATCGTCTTCTTGTACTCGTTTGCCATTACCTGGTGCCGCTCCTTTCGCGGGGGACCGCCCCGCATCCGCCGAGCGCTCGCGTCCGGAGAGTCCAGGGACTCGCCGCGCACGAAAAAAGCGCCCGCCCCGACCGCCGGGACGAAGCGCCATGAATGCGGCGTGAGCCGCGACGATTCGCAACCACCCAGCGGACGAGATTCTCGCCTTACTCGGCTGGCCCATGACGGTGGCCACTCCCGTTGGCGTCTACTTGGGTGCAGGGCACCCGTTCGGGCCAAGGCTCCGGGGTGATATTCACCTGGACGCGGCCGCGGGCTCTCACCAACCCCGCTCGCTCATGACCGTGTAGCCAAGCTACTCGTCCCCATCACAGCTTTTCGAGCGCCTATCTTAGCACGGGAAAGCCTTCCCGTCCCAACCAGCCTCAAACTCGCACCAATCCCCCACCAGCCCGCGAGCCAGCGCGAGGGGCTTCGCGCCCAGGGCGCCGAGAAAGACTGGGCTACGTAACAGAAGGAGGCCCCGGGGGTCTTCAGAGGACAATCCACAGCGGCTGGGCGCCTCGCTTAGCAAGGCAACCGTATCCGCGAGGACGTCCGAAGAAGACCCCCGGGGCCTCCGGTGGGACCAGATTCCCCTATTCCGTCTTGGGCAGCGTGGGCGCGAACCCGTCGTCACGGGTAAGCATGTTCATGAACTCGTCGCCCGTGATCGTCTCCTTCTTCTGGAGGTAGTGGGCGATCTCATGCAGCTTGAAGCGGTGGGCCTTGAGCGTGTCGATGGCCTGCTGGCGGCCCTCCTCCACGAGGCGCTGGACCTCCGCGTCGATCTGCTGGGCCGTGCCCTCAGAGCACGTGAGCTCGGCACCGCCGCCAAGGTAGCGGTTGCGCTGCTGGCCAAGCGCCACCATTCCGAACTTGTCGGACATACCGTACTGGGTCACCATAGCACGCGCGATGCTCGTGGCCTTCTCGATGTCGTTGCTCGCGCCGGTGGTCATCTCGCCAAAGATGAGCTCCTCGGCGGCACGGCCTCCGCACAGCACCGCGATCTTGTTCTTGGCCTCCCGGCGCGTCGTGAGGAAGTGCTCGTCCTCCTCGACCTGCATGGTGAAGCCGAGCGCGCCGCTCGTGCGCGGCACGATCGTGATCTTGGAGACGGGAGCCGAGCCCTTCTGCGCGGCCGCGACGATGGCGTGGCCGGTCTCGTGGTAGGAGACGACCTCCTTCTCGTGCTCGGACAGCACCGTGGACTTCTTCTTCTCTCCGGCGATGACGACGTCGACGGACTCGACGAGGTCCTCCTGGCTCACGCGCTTGCGACCAAAGCGGACCGCGCGCAGGGCGCTCTCGTTGATGATGTTCGCAAGGTCCGCGCCAGAGGCGCCGGGGGTGGAGCGGGCGATGACGCCGAGGTCGATGCCGCCCTCCATCTTGACGTCATTCGCATGGATCTTGAGGATGGCCTCGCGGCCGGCGAGGTCCGGCAGCTCGACGGGAATGCGGCGGTCGAAGCGGCCGGGGCGCAGCAGCGCCTGGTCGAGCGACTCGGGGCGGTTCGTCGCGGCGAGCACGACGATGCCCTTCTGGTTGTCGAAGCCGTCCATCTCGGAGAGCAGCTGGTTGAGCGTCTGCTCGCGCTCATCATTGGAATTGAGCGAGCCGTCACGCTTCTTGCCCACGGCGTCGATCTCGTCGATGAAGATGATGCAGGGGGCCTTCTCCTTGGCCTGCTTGAACAGGTCGCGGACCTTCGCGGCGCCACGACCGACGAACATCTCGACGAACTCGGAGCCCGCAATCTGGAAGAACGGGACGCCCGCCTCGCCGGCGACGGCCTTGGCAAGCAGCGTCTTGCCCGTGCCCGGAGGGCCCACGAGCAGCGCACCACGGGGGCAGCGCGCACCGATGTCGTTGTACTTGCCGGGGTTCTTGAGGAACCCGACGATCTCCTGCAGGGACTCCTTGGCCTCGTCCTGGCCGGCGACGTCGGCGAACTTGACGCCCGTCTCCTCGCCCTTGACCTCCTTGGCGTGGCTCTTGCCCAGGCCTCCGCCCATGCCAAAGCCGTTGCCGCCAAAGTTCATGGACGGGCCGTCCTGGCCCATGGCCTTCTTCATGCGGCGGTTGAGCCAAACGCCGCCCGCGATGGCCAGCAGTATGGGCACGCCGTAGACGAGCAGCATGTACGTCCAGATGCCCGAGCTCTGGTCGGCGATCTGGGCCGAGTAGGTGACGTTGTGCTTGTTGAGGCGCTCGGCGAGCGTGTCGTCGCTGGGCCACTCGTTGGTACGGTAGGTCACCGAGCCGTCCGACTTGGAGGTGAACGTGATCTTGCCGGAGCCCGTGTCGAGCGAGACCTCGCCCACCTGGTCGTCATCGACCATGTCGATGAACTCGCTGTAGCTTACGTCCTTGACCGTGGCCCGCTCGATGCTCGGGTACACGACCGAGTTGAGCGCCACGATGGCCGCAATCGCGATGATCACGTACAGGATCATCGACTGTCGTTTCTTCTTGTTGTCCATTCCCCGTCCTTGCCTCGTGAGCCTAGGGGACGCGCAGGTAGCGCACTCGCTGGGCTCTTGTACTGCCAAGGATACCCAAGGGAAGGGACTAATTTCATACGCGAGGAAAACCCTGGGCGCCTCCACGCTCTGGGAGGTCACCCGTCCGATAGGCGTCGAGCAGGGCCGTGAGGTCGTCAATCTGGGAGCGGATGTGGGCGCCCGTGTCCGTGTCGGCGACGATGAGCGGGCGCGCGTTCACCTCGAGCTGGTCGTCGTCCGAGTAGATGTCGCCTCGATCTGCCACGACGTCGCCGATGGCGTCGTAGGGGCGGTGCGCCTTGATGCGCATGCCCTGGGCGTCCACGATGAGCGTGTAGCCGGCGATGCCGGTCTTGGAGTGGTAGGCGCGACAGAAGCCGCCGTCGATGACGAGGCGCCTGCCGCCTCCGCGAACGGGACTCTCGCCCCTGCCCTGAGCCACGGGGGTGTGCCCGTTGATGATGTGGGCGGCGCCACCCGAGAGGCCAAACTCCGCAAGCACGTGCTCGCACGCCGGGGCCTCGCAGGCAAGCTCGAAATAGGGGTCCTGTTCCTCGGCCCACGAGGCGCGGTCGAGCACGAACGTGCGCTCAAACGTCTTGATGTTCCTGCCGCACAGTGGAGAGCCCAGGCCGCACCACAGGTACCACATCCAGTCGAGCGCCTCAGGCGTGCGCTCGTGCCAGGCGATGCGCGCCATGCGGTCGCAGGCATCCAGGTAGGCGCGCCCCGCCACATGGCGGCTCCCCATCCTCACGGGGCGGAAGCTCCCATCCGGCCTCATAGGGACGCAGCCATGGAACAGCAGGTTGTTGTTGTACGCGAGGTAGACCGAGCCCTTCTCGTACAGGAAGTCGACATGGCGGCGAAGGCGCCTGCTGTGCGTGAAGCTCTCGACCAGGCCGTCGACGACGCGGCGCTCCTCGCCCGTGAGCTCATAGGGGCTCTTTGGGTCGAGCGTGGGAAGGTCGCGTGTGGAAAGCTCGAGGTCACGCCCGCCCACGCGCACCTTTCCGGCAGTGAGGTCGATGTGCCCGAGCAGCAGGCGATCGGCCATGTCGAACTCCGGGTGCCGCATGATGAGCTGGCCGGTGAGCTTGAACATGATGACCGAGATGGCCTTCTCGACAGGGCTCAGCATATCACCGTCCGCATAGGCCTTCTCGGCAAAGAGCGCGAGCTCGCGCAGGGAGATGCCGTAGGAGCCCTCGAGGATGTCGAGCGTCTGATAGTGCACGCAGTTGCGCACCACCGTGGCCACGCACGCCTCGGAGCCCGCCGCGGCCCCCATCCAGCAGATGTCGTGGTTGCCCCACTGGATGTCGAGCGAATGGTAGGCCATGAGTCTGTCCACAATGGCGTCGCCGTGCGCACCGCGGTCGAAGAGGTCCCCCACGACGTGAACGTGGTCGACGGCCAGGCGCTTGATGAGGGCGGCCAGGCTGCGGATGAAGTCGCAGACGCTCCCCGTCTCGATGATGGAGTCGACGATGCGCTCGTGGTAGGCGGCGCGGCTCGAGGCCACGCCGGGACTTGCGTGCAGGAGCTCGTCGATGATGTAGGCATAGGCTACGGGCATGGCCTTGCGCACCTTGGAGCGGGTGTAGGCGTCCGACAGGTAGCGCGCGAGCTCGATGAGCTGCGCCAGCGCCTCGCGATACCACGTGGGCGTGTCGAGATGGGCCTCGGCCACGCGCCGGAGCTTCTCGTCCGGATAGTAGATGAGGGTGCACAGCTCCGCCTGCTCGCAGGCCGTAAGGCGATGGCGGAACACCGAGCGAACGCGCTCGCGGATGACGCCAGAGCAGTTGTTGATGATGTGGTCGAACTGCTCGCAGTCTCCGTGGACGTCTGAGATGAAGTGCTCGGTGGCCTTGGGCAGGTTCAGGATCGCCTCGAGGTTGATGACCTCGGTGTAGACCGCCTGGCACGTGGGGAACTTCTCGGAGAGAAGCGAGAGGTACTTCTCTCTTTGCTCGTCGAGCGCAGCAGGGGTCATGGGCGGTCCTTCCGGTCGCGGTCGTCCTGCCATCGTAGCCCCATGGCCACGCCTTGCGAGAAGGTCACCGAATGTACACGATTTAATAGTCAACTTTGCCACAAAGACAAAAGAGCCCACGCGCGTGGCGCAGGCGCCTCAAAAGCAGCAGATACGCGGATCCTAATTGTGGACGACCACGACGTCGCCCACCTTGCACAGGCCATACAGCTCCTTGGCCTTGTCGCTCGGGAGGTTCACGCAGCCGTGGCTGCCGGCGTACTGGTAGATGTCGCTGCCAAACCTGCTACGCCAGCTGGCGTCATGAAGCGCCCAGGAGTTGCCGATGAACGGCATCCAGTAGCTCACGTGGCTGATGTACTCGGGCTGGTTCGTCGCCGGGTCGATGGTGCCGCGCAGCTCCACGTCTCCGGAGGCCCGATAGCTGTTGATCGTGTAGACGCCGGTGGGCGTGTCGTGACCCTGCGCGTGGTCGCCGGTGACGCAGTCGCTCTCCCAGACGAGCGCGCCGGAGTCGTCGTACATGCGCACGTGCTGCTCGGCGAGGTCGATGTCGATGTAGCGGTTGCCCCAGTCCTTGAGCCCGGCATCGGGGGCGGCCTGCGCCGTGCCCTTCGTGGGAATCTCGATGGCGTCGGTGGAGCCCGCCTCGACGGCCTGCTTGAGGGAGGCAGCGAGGGCGTCCTCGTCCGTCACCCAGCCATAGGCGTCGTCCCAGTGGTTCGAGCCGGTTGCCTCGACCGTGACGGTCTTGCCGTCCGGGCGCGTGTAGGTGCGGGCGGCACCTCGGGTGTCGTACTTGGCCGCAACCTCGCTCTTGACCCACTCGGCAAGCTTGGCGTCGTCAAGCGTGGCGTTGAGGTTCTCGTCGAGGGTGATCCACGAAGAGATCTGGGCGCGCGTGACCTCTCCGGCCGCCTGACCGTTCAGCGTGAGCGGGATGTCGGCCGACATGAAGCGGTTGGCGCTCTGGGCGGCCGTGGCCAGGTTCGGGTCGTCCGACTTCACCGTGGGCTGGGAGAGGCAGGAGCTGTCGAGCGAGATACGGCGAGAGAGGCCCTTGAGGCCGTTACCCACGAGCTCGGTCGTGGCGTTGAGGTCCAGCGCCGTGCCAACCTGCTCGGGGACGACAGCGTACTGCTGGGTCTTGTCGTCGAAGGCGATCGTGGCGTTCGTGGGCTGCGTGGCGCTCGCGTTGAACTCGTCGATGGCAGAGCCAAGCTGCGAGGAGAGCTTGTCGGCGTCGAACGTGGCACCGTTGTCGCCCTGAAGCTCGTGGTGCTGCGTGACGTGGAGGGGCCAGGAGAACGCATGCTGCTGCGCGATGAGGGCACTGGCGTAGGCGTCCTTGTCAAACGCCAGGCCAACGTCCTGGCCGCGCAGGGTGAGGCTGAAGCCGTCCCCCACGACCTGGGCCTGGAAGGCACCAATGCCCTCGGCCTTGTCCGCGGCGACCTCCGAGGCGAACTTGAGCGAGACGTCTGCGCCGTCGACCGTCGTGTTCGGCATGATCACGAACGAGAACGCAAGCACGCCAAGCAGGTAGACGAGAGCGAGAAGGCCCACGATGACGCCAAGGACGATGAGGGCGACCTTGCCAGCGCCCCCCTTCTCCTCGCCAGAGTCGACGGCTCCCGCGCCGACAACCTGACCAGCGGCATGGGCGCCAGCCGCATGCTTGCCCTTCGCGGCCTTTCCGCCGCCGAACCTGTTCGCCATGAAATCCCCCGCGGCCGGAAACGACCCGGCCAATCAAAAACCTCAATACATGCTGTATCGTAGCGCATGGCCGCACGCGCCTGTGCCGCCATCGCTACGCTAATTACATTTTGCCGCACGCGCGGCACAAGGAGGCACCCGTGGGCATCGTGAGACTCGAAACGGCGACAGACCAGCGACTCGACGTCTACGCCAGGCTCACGGAACGTCAGCTCAGGAGCCGGCTCGAGGCCAGCGAGGGCGTGCTCGTCGCAGAGTCCGAGAAGGTCGTGCGCGTCGCCATCCGGCAGGGCATGGAGCCGCTCTCCCTTCTGCTCGAGGAGCGCCAGCTCGAGACGCAGGCGGACCTCGTTCGCGACGTCCTTGCACTGGGCCACGGTGGCGAGGTGCGCGCCGCAGCCGGGCACCTGAGCGTGGAGCCCACGGACGGCGTGCCTATCTACGTGCTTCCCCACGACGAGATCTGCAAGCTCGTGGGCTACAACGTCACCCGTGGCGTGCTGTGCGCCATGAGAAGGCCCGCCGAGAGGGATGCCGCCGCCGTGCTGGACGCGCTTCCCGAGGCGCGCAGGATCGCCGTGCTCGAGGGCGTCACGGACGCCACGAACGTGGGCGCCGCCATGAGAAGCGCCGCGGCCCTTGGCATCGACGCGGTGCTGCTCACCCCCACCTGCTGCGACCCGCTCGTGAGGCGCGCGGTGCGCGTGAGCATGGGAACCGTGTTCCAGGTGCCGTGGGGCCGCTTTGGCTCCTGGCCGTCCACGGACGACGAGCGCGACGGCATGGGCCTTCTGCGCGCCCATGGCTTCAAGACGGCGGCACTCGCCCTCAGGGATGACTCGTTCTCGCTGGGAGACGAGCGCCTTGCGGGCATCGACAAGCTCGCGATGCTGTTTGGCACCGAGGGCGACGGCCTTGCCAACGACACGATCGAGGCCTGCGACATGACCGTGCGCATCCCCATGCAACACGGCGTCGACTCCCTAAACGTCGCCGCCGCCACCGCCGTGGCCTTCTGGGAGCTCAGGAAGTAGCTTTGTATTAAGATTTGCTCACAGCGTATTACGTTGTGAGGAGATAGGCATGGCTTCGATAACCGCACCGCTCAACGTGCGCGTTGACAAGGCGGACAAGGAACAGTTCGTGTCGACCGCGAGCAAGCTGGGGATCTCCCCCTCCTCCGCCATCAACATCTTTGTCAGAAAGTTCAATGAGTGCGGCGGCTTCCCCTTTGACGTCAGGCTCGACAGGCAGCGTTCGAACACGACGCGCCTTGACGCCGAGGCATTTGACGCCTTCCTCTCCGCCCTCGACGAGCCCATGTCCGCCAAGGCGCAGGAGCTTCTCTCGAGAGACTACTCATGAGCGGGGATTTTCTGCCTGTCCGCGCCCTAAGCGAGGCGGACGACGTCTTCGGCTTTTGCTCGGGAAACCCCGGCAATGACTCCTGGCTGAGAAACAGGGCGGCCCACGCGATGGGCGCAAAGACCGCATGCGTCTACGTTGTCCCCAGCAAAAACGGCGACCTATGCGGCTTCTACAGCCTCAGCGCCCATTCGGTCGAGCACACAGGGGAACTCAATGGGCGAATGAGGAGAAACATGCCCGCGTCGGTGCCTTGCACGCTCCTGGGCCAGCTGGCGGTGGACAAGAGATACCAAGGCCAGTCCGTCGGGGCCCGCCTGCTTCAGGATGCCGTCAGGCGTGCAGCCGCGGCATCAAAGGTCGTGGCCTCACGAGCCCTCATCGTTGACCCGGCAGACGAGAGCGCCAGCGGCTTCTACGCCCACTTTGGCTTCCGTCCCCTGGGCGCCAGCAACCGCCTCTTCCTCCCGCTCCCCTAGCATCAGCGAGTCCACCCAAATCCTCATCCCCGTCAGCCCAAGCCCCCGCCGAAGCTCACGGCCGCCCCGCATCGCCCAGCCGCAAGCCACAAGCCCGGAAACCGAAGAAGGCCCCGGCCCCTGCCTAAGCAAACAATCCGCAGTACCCCAAAGGGGCGCGAGGACGTTTGCGTGGCAGGGGCCGGGGCCTTCGCCAACGACGTCAGCCGCTCTAGTTGAACTTAACGAGCTTCGAGGCGATGCGGTAGATGCCGAGCGTGAACTTCTCGCCCACCTTCGTGGGGAGGTTCGTCGCCAGACCCACGATGCCCATGCGGGCGCGGCGGTACATGCGCTTGTCGTACTGCTTGAGATGGTCCCAGAGCTCCTCGCAGTTCTTCATGGCGTCGGGCTCGTCGGACATGCGCGAGAAGATGGAGCACGCGGCCATCATGAGCGTGAAGTAGCCGATCATGTAGCTGCGCAGCTCCGGCGTCTCGATGTCGTCGTAGAGGTGATAGGCGTCCATCATGATGCGCGTGATGCGCAGCTGCTGGTCGATGCGGCTCACCATGACCTTCTCGTTTACCGACTGGTCCTCGCGGCCGATGAAGTAGCGGTAGAGGTCGACGTCGAGGTAGTACAGCGTCTTGCAGCGAGGCAGCGGCACGTAGGCGTAGATGTTGTCCACGTAGAACGTGTGCGCGGGCATGGGGACGCCGCCGTCGCGCAGGACGTCGGTGCGGTAGCACAGCGAGTGCATGAGCAGGTTCTGGGCCATGTTGAAGTGGCCGATCTTGTCCCACGTGATGACCTTGTTGCGCTTGAGCACGTACTTGTAGTCGATGACGTTCTGCGTGTTGTCCTCGACGTGCTCGTAGACGTAGTTCGTGATCACAAGGTCGACGCGCATGTCGCGCCACTCGAAGTCGCGAAGCGTCGAGAGAAGCTTGGAGAGCGCGTCGTCGTCGAGCCAGTCATCGGAGTCGACGACCTTGAAGTACAGGCCCTTCGCGTGCTCGAGCGCCGCGAGCACCGCCATGCCGTGGCCGCCGTTCTCCTGGTGGACCGCCTCGACGATGTTCGGGTAGCGGCTCTGCCACTCGAGGGCCTTCTCGTAGGTGTTGTCCTTCGTGGAGCCGTCGTCCACGACGACGATCTGCACGTCGTCGGCGTAGTTGCTGCCCTCGAGGATCGAGGTGATGCAGTGGTCCATGTACTCCGCGGAGTTGTAGCACGGAATGCCAAAGGTGATGGTCTTGCCTGTAGTCACAGTTCTCTCCCTGGGTGCCCCACCATGCGAGGTGTCCTGGTGGTCTCGAGCACGCGCCCCCAGACGGCGTCCGGGGGCGCGACGGTCTTGCTAGTTGTGGGCGGCCACGAGCTCGTCGGACAGGTCGAGGGCGCTGGCGACGACGCCGTCCATGTCGTAGTAGCGGTACTCTGCGAGGCGACCCACCGGGTGGAAGTTCGTCAGGCGGCTCACGCGGGCGAGATAGCGCTGGTAGAGCTGCTTGTTCTCATCCTCGAGGATGGCGTAGTAGGGCGTCTCGCCGCTCTCGGGCGTGTAGGCCTTGGAGTACTCGCGCATGATCGTGGTCTTGCCGGGAACGACCTGGCCGGTCATGTTCTTGAACTCGGTGATGCGCGTGAAGTCCTCGCTCGTCGTGTAGTTCACCGTGCCGACGGGCTGGAACTGATCCTGGTCGAGCGTCTCGAACCGCATGTCGAGCGTGCGGTACGGCAGCGCGCCCAGGTCGAGGCCGAACAGCTCGTCGAGGGGACCCGTGTAGACGATCTCTCCGCCATAGGGCTTGCCGCAGACCTTGGCGTAGTCGTCGTCGACCATGAGGATGTCGCGAATGTCGACGCCGAGGAACACGTCGATGAGGTCGTGGTCAAGCAGGCGCTCGAAGAGCTTCGTGTAGCCCTCGGCCGGCATGCCCTGGTGGGCGACGCGCGGGAAGTAGCGGTCATCGTCTCCGACGAACACGGGGACACGACCGGTGACGGAGGGGTCGACCTGGTCGGGCGTGGTGCCCCACTGCTTCATCGTGTAGTGGAGGAACACGTTCTCGTAGACGTAGTCGGCGACCTCCTGAAGGTCCGGATCGTTCTTCTCGCGAAGCTCGAGGATGGGGACCTTCTTGTTCTCGCCGAACGTCTCGACGAGCTTGCGGTAGAGGGCTTCGCCGCGCTCCTCGCCAAAGGCGAGCTTGAGGCTCTTGTGGTTGAACGGAACCGGCATGAGCGTGCCGTGGATGTTGGCGAGCACCTTGTGCTGGTAGTTCGTCCACTCGGTGAAGCGAGAGAGGAACTGGTGCACGCGGTCGGACTGCGTGTGGTAGATGTGCGGACCGTACTTGTGGACGAGAATCCCCGCGTCGTCGACGTAGTCATAGGCGTTGCCGGCGATGTGGTCGCGGCGCTCGATGACGGCGACGTGGAAGCCACAGGCCTCGGCAAGGCGACGGGCGCAGACAGACCCCGCGTATCCGGCGCCCACGACGATCATGTCATACGTGTCGGCATTAAACCCAGCGGGAAGCCCACTTGCGATAGCCATTCGATTCCTCTCGACAGTTCATCGGTTCACGCGTGACGCACGCAGCCAGGGCCTGGCCACGTGCGTCCCAAATCTGTCCGTGATTCTATACCAGGCGAACCTATAATGGGTTCGGTGTCACCTGATGCCAGTAAAACGCCAAAAAAGGAGCGAAATGAGCGATTTCCTGCAGCGTATGAAGTCTGCCGCCAAGGCGGACAAGAAGACGATCGTCCTGCCCGAGGGCGAGGACCCGCGCACCATCGAGGCCGCCAAGAAGATCGTCGAGGAGGGCCTTGCCAACCTCATCATCCTTGGTGACCCCGAGCAGATCAGCGTCGAGGGCGTCACGGTCATTGACCCCAAGACCGCCGAGAAGCACGAGGCCTACGCCGAGAAGTTCGCCGAGCTGCGCGCCAAGAAGGGCGTGACCATCGAGCAGGCCCGCGAGCAGATGAACGACGCCACCTACTTCGGCACCATGATGGTCAAGATGGGCGACGCCGACGGCCTGGTCTCCGGCGCCTGCCACTCCACGGCCAACACCCTGCGCCCGGCCCTGCAGATCCTCAAGACCGCCCCGGGCACGAAGCTCGTCTCGGCCTTCTTCATCATGTGCACGAAGACCCCGGAGTACGGTGCCGAGGGCACGCTCATGTTCGCCGACTGCGGCCTGAACATCGACCCGAACGCCGACGAGCTCTCCGAGATCGCCATCGCCTCCGCCAACAGCTGGAAGGCCTTCATGGGCGACGTGGAGCCCAAGGTCGCCATGCTGTCCTTCTCCACGAAGGGCTCCGCCAAGGGCGAGGTCCCCGAGAAGGTCCAGGAGGCCACGAAGCTCGCCAACGAGAAGGCCCCCGAGCTCGCGCTCGACGGCGACCTGCAGCTTGACGCCGCTCTCGTCCAGTCCGTCGCCGACCTCAAGGCCCCGGGCTCCGAGGTCGCCGGCCACGCCAACATCCTCGTCTTCCCCGACCTCGAGGCTGGCAACATCGGCTACAAGCTCGTCCAGCGCTTCGGCGGCGCCGAGGCCTACGGCCCCATCCTTCAGGGCATCGCCAAGCCGGTCAACGACCTGTCCCGTGGCTGCTCCGCCGACGACATCGTGGGCGTCGTTGCCATCACGGCCGTCCAGGCCCAGATGGCCGAGTAGAGCCAAAGACATACGGCGCATATGTGGGACCCCGGACGCTCGTCCGGGGTCTTCTTGTTAGCTATACAAGCCGCAACGTATGCTTACTCTACTTTTGGCGCTGCTCTTCCGTTGACCTGATGATCAACGGAACATCGTTCACGGTGAGCTCGGTAATGACGCTGACGCCGCACGACATCGCCAGCTTGATGAGCCTCTTGTCAAGCGAAAGCAGCGTGGCCGCCCTTCTTCTTGCCGTGACAAGATAGAACAGGTCGTAGGTAGAGTGGGACAACCTGACCGCCTCGCCCACGACCTCTCCGGCCATGCCCTTAGTGTCGACAAATGTATCCACGAGGGAAAGCGCGCGATCGGTAGACTCCTGAGCCTGCTCCACCGTCATGAAACCACCCCGCACGTATTTGGAAAACACGTGCGCCACCTCGGCCACGTACAAGTCGGGCGCAACGACAAGTTCGTTGTCATAGACGAAGGAAGCCAGCTTCTCGGCCTCAGGCAGCTTGCGAACCAGGCCAACGCCGGCGCTAGCATCCAAGACGATCATCGCGCTCCCTCCTCCCCTCTTGAATGAGCTCGGCCGGGCTGGGGAAATCATCGGGCACGATACTCGGCGGCATCGCGGCTATCTCCTCGAGCACACGACGGCGACGGGCGATGCGCGCCTGCCGCTCGGCCTCCTCGTCCACGAGCCGAAACCTCGCCGGCATCTCATCCGGACGCGTGGCTGGGTCTACATGGCGCTCGATGGCCACAATCGTCTCCTGGGCAAGGCTGCGGTGCTCTCGCTCCGCACGCGCCTTGAGCTTGTCATAGAGGTCCTGGGGAAGGTCTCTCACCTGTAGCGCTGGCATATGCGGCTCCCTTCTGCATGCGCATTGCATGCAGTATACCTCGCCGTCGTACAAAGAAAGCGCCCCGCCAGATAGACGGGGCGCAGGAGGCTCGGACTACTCGGCAAGCGGGTGCGGGCCCGCGGCGAGCACGTTCTCGTCGAGGTCGGGGTAGCGCTCGGCGGCATGCCGCTCGAACATGGCGGCGAGCTTCTCGGCCGCCTCGTCGTAGGCCTCGGGCGTGGTCCAGGTGTGACGGGGGTTGAGCACCGCCGGCGTGACGCCGGGACAGTCGAGCGGGATGTCCACGTTCAGGCGCTCATCGTGCTCGTAGCCACCGGCATCGAGGTCTCCCGATAGCGCGGCGGCAACGAGTGAGCGCGTCACGGCGAGGCTGATGCGGTAGCCAGACCCATATGCGCCGCCCTGCCAACCCGTGTTCACAAGGTAGACGCGTGCCTTCGTGCTGTCGATGCGCTTGCCAAGCATGCCGGCATAGACGCTCGGGGACAGCGGCATGAACGGCTCGCCAAACAGCGCGGAGAACGTGGGCGTGGGCTCCAAGACGCCCACCTCCGTGCCCGCGACCTTGGACGTGAAGCCTGCCATGAAGTGGTACATCGCTGCCTCGCGCGAGAGGCGAGCAATCGGCGGCAGCACGCCGAACGCATCGCACGTGAGGAACAGCACCACACTGGGGATGCCACCGCGGCCGTCGAGGCGAACGCTCTTGATGTGCTCCACGGGATAGGCCACGCGCGTGTTCTGCGTGCGCGTGGTGTCTGAGTAGTCCGGCTCGCGCGTCTCTGGGTCGAGGATGACGTTCTCGCATACGGCGCCAAAGCGGATGGCCTCGTAGATATCGGGCTCCGCGATGGGGCTCAGGTCGATGGCCTTTGCGTAGCAGCCGCCCTCGATGTTGAAGATGCCGCGACTGGACCAGCCATGCTCGTCGTCCCCGATGAGCAGGCGGTTTGGGTCTGCCGAGAGCGTGGTCTTGCCCGTGCCCGACAGGCCAAACAGGACGGCCGTCTGGCCCGTCATGGGGTCGACGTTTGCCGAGCAGTGCATGGACAGCACGTCGTCCTCGACGGGGAGCAGGTAGTTCATGAACGAGAAGACGGCCTTCTTGATCTCTCCCGAATAGCCCGTTCCCGCAACGACCACGCCCCCACAGGCAAGGTCGAGCACGACGGCCGCTCCGGAGTTGGTGCCGTCCGTCTCGGGGTCGCAGCGGTATCCCGGCGCCGCGAGCACGTAGATGTCCGGCTCGCCAAAGCTCGCGAGCTCGCGCGCCGTGGGCCGCACGAGCATCTGATGCACGAACAGCGCCTGGCTCGCGCGCTCGCAGATGACGCAAACCTTGCGCGAGTGGTTGCGGTCCGCACCCGCCAGGCCGTGCACCACGAAGAGCTCGCGACCATAGAGGTAGCCGGCGACTCCCGAGCAGATGTGCTCGTAGCTTACGCGATCCATGGGGACGTTGACGTCTCCCCAGCAGACCTTGTCGTGAATGGCCGGGTCATCGACAACGAAGCGGTCATGGGGCGAGCGGCCGGTTCGCTCACCCGTATCGACGACGAGCGAGCCATTGGACGCCAGGACGCCCTCGCCATTTGCCACCGCGGCCTCGATGAGCTTTGCTGGCGAGAGGTCTATGTGGACCTGCGGAGCTCCGGAAACGGCCTGGTCACGCTCGATAAGGCGCTCTACCTGTGCTTTCTTCATGCCCATCTCCCCCTTTGGCCCACGCGCTCGCATGCGCGCAGAGACAGTCGGCTGTCTCTTGCTTTACCCAAGTGGAGTGTCGGGGGATACGAGACGAGCGGCAAGCGGCGCCGCTCCGCCCGCAAGCGGCGTGACTAGTCGTCCATCGAGATCGAGGAGATGCGTGGCTGGTCTGCCGCGGCGATCGTGCCGTTGTTGTCCGTGGGGTGTGCGGCCTCGCACATGGCGTCCACGACGTCCATGCCCTCGGTCACGTGGCCAAAAGCGGCATACTGCCCGTCGAGGCTCGGCGTGTCGGCCTGCATGATGAAGAACTGCGAGCTGGCGGAGTTATAGGCCTGGGAGCGCGCCATGGAGATGGTCCCGCGCACGTGGCTGATGCCGTTCTCGTGACCGTTGTCGGAGAACTCGCCCACGATCTTCTCGTCAGAGCCACCCGTGCCGTTGCCGTTGGGGTCGCCGCCCTGGACCATGAAGCCGGAGATGATGCGATGGAACGTGAGACCATTGTAGAAGCCCTCGTCGGCGAGCTTGGCGAAGTTGGCGACCGTGACGGGAGCCACGTCTGCCTCGAGCTCGAGCTTTATGGTGCCATACCCCTCCACCTCGATCGTGGCGTGGTGTGTGCCCGAGGCATACGCGCCCGTGGCGCTCGTCACGCACGAGGAGGACGGCGCCGCAGAGGTCGATGCCGCAGCCAACGTGGTTGCCGCGGAGCCGGAGGCTCCCTTGGCGCCGCAACCGACGAGGCACAGCGATGCCACACCCAACGAGGACAGCAGGAACGAGCGACGGGACATGACGGCCATGGGAACCTCCAAGTAGTACATGAATGCTAGCCTGCGAGCACCAGTGTATCCGCTTCCAGGCGCGCGGCATCACGGGCGTCGTGCGTGGACACGATGAGGGAGCGGCCTCGAAGCTCGCCGGCGATGACATCGCAGGCAAGGTCACGGGCCACGTCGTCCAGGCCCGCGAACGGCTCGTCGAGCAGCACCGAGTCGCCGGGAGCAAGAAGGGCTCGCGCCAACTCGACGCGCCTGCGCTGGCCGCCGGACAGGTCGCGCACGACGGCGTCCGCATCGACGCCAGGAACGAGACGGCCCAGCAGCTCGCGGATCTCGTCGACGCCAACGCCGGGACCGGCCGTGAGCGCGACGTTGCACAGGGCGGAGGCGTCCTCGACGAGGCGCGCGTCCTGGGACTCCACCGAAAGCGCGCGAGGACCAGCGACATCGCCCGCAAGGGCATCCTCAAGCCTGGCGAGCGTGCGAAGCAGCGTTGTCTTGCCCGCACCGCTCGGCGCCATGACGCAGAGGCGTCCGCCATTCTCGACGCGGACACTGACCGAGGCAGTCACGCCGTGGCAGAGCCTGACGCCGCGCAGGCGCCAGCCGCCGCGCGCGCCCTCGACACGCGCCCCGGCCGGGCTCAGGCGCATGATGACGGCGGCGCGCACCGCAGCCGCTCCGCTCGCGCGCACGAGGCGCAGAAAGACGCGCTCGCACACGCTCGCGATCGCGATGACCGCGATGGTCCA
>UMHQ01034953.1_pt1 | contig 23264 bp, 22 predicted proteins | sample 1965531 | NCBI WGS metagenome assembly UMHQ01 (sample SAMEA4836098, study PRJEB28245) | human gut metagenome | biome: gut microbiome; material: fecal sample | place: Denmark | collected 2008 | reverse complement strand
CCCCCAGCCCCTCGATGATCTCCCAGGTGCGGTCCCTGGAGCCGTCGTTCACGAACAGCACGTGGCTGCCCGGGGCCACCTTGCCCTTGGCCTCGAGGTCCTCGAGCTCCGCCTTGAACAGCCCGCAGGTGACGGGGAGGACCTCCTCCTCGTTGTAGCAGGGGACGACTATCGCCAGTACGGGCGGCTTTCTCATGCGGAGCTCCAGACGTTCGCGGTTCGACCCGCTAATTGTATCCCTCGACGTCGACCGGGTATTGATTTCCCGTAAAGGTCCAATCCGAGAAGTCATTGGCGTCTCCGTCGACCTTGTACTCGACGAGGTAGCGGTCGTGCTTGCCGTCGTGGTCGTTCCAGTAGAAGTAGCGCGGGCGGTCCTCGTCCGTAACCTCGAACACGGGCGTGCTGCCGGCCATGACGGTGGAGCTGCCCTGCTCGTCTGCCGCGCTGCCATCCCAGGCGCCCACGGCCCACTCTAGCGTGGCAGGAAGGTCGATGTGGCCGGTGGGGACGTTGCTCGTCTGGAGCGGCTGCGTGGAGTCTGCGCCTGCGGGCTTCACGAGAAGGATCGGGGAGGTCGTCTTGGACAGGCGGGCGTTGTTCCAGGGCCAGACGCCGTGGTCGGCCGTGATGACGATGGTCGACTGGTCGTAGACTCCCAGGTCCTTGAGCTGGCGGATGTACTCCTCGACGATGTCGAGCGAGCCGCGCGCCTGGTGGACGAGGGCCGTGTTGTCCTGGCTCTCGGTGACGCGGTTGCCGTTCTCGTCCATGATGTAGGGCCAGTGTGAGCCCTGGCAGTGGATGACGCGATAGGCGCCGCCCTCGGAGGTGTCGGCGGCCGTGAGGACGGGCTGGCTGAAGCGCTCGTGCATGCCAGGGTCATCGATGACGTAAGGCGTGTTCTCGGGTGAGCGCGCGTCCGTGGGGACCACGGCGTCGTTGAGCTGGTCAGTCGTGAACCAGAAAGTTGGCTTGAACGCATAGGGGAGGTCGCGGTAGAGGCCCACACCGCCAAGCGTGCGCGCGCAGCTGAGGAAGTCTGCGAAGAAGGGCGCCAGCTCGTGCACGTTCATGGTCTTGCCCTCGAGCGCGCGAGCGCCGTAGGTCACGGAGTCTGAGTAGATGCCCACGGAGTAGCCCTGCTCGTTGGCGACGTCGAGCAGGTTGCGGTCGCTGAACCAGCTCTCGAGGTCATTGGTGGTGAACTGACCCTCCGTGGGGTCGAAGTCATGGCCGGTCACCACGTAGGGCACTCCGTAGCGCGTGGGGATCATTGAGCCCAGGGAGTTGCGGTACCAGGTGAAACCCGTGAGCTCGTCTGCGGCCTCGGGGTAGGTGGCCATGACCTGGTCCATGTCCTTGGTGTCGAACATGTCGAGCACAAAGACGATGACGTTGCTCTTGGACGAGACGGTGGTGAGGCCCTCCTCGGTCACGACGGGACGGCTGAGGGCGTCGGCATACTGGGCGCCGAGCATGCCCAGGCCAACGCTCTGGGCGATCACGATGAGCAGGCAGGCTGCGACGGAGGCGACACGCGAGGCAAGCGGGCGCCTGATGGCGAGCATGAGGAAGACGGCGATGACGGCGAGCCAGCCGACGGCAGAGAACGCATGGGCCTTGTCGTAGTTGCCCCAGTCGACGGGCGAGCCGTCGGCCGTGGGGAGGTTGCCGTTGAAGAAGAGCTCCTGGAGAAGCGTACACACGCAGATGGCGGCGAGAAGCGCGAGAACGACGTCGAAGGCGCGGCCGCGGGCGGCGCTGGACGCAAGCGCGATGGCGGTGCCCACGAGGGCCACGAGGCCGATGAGGGGCAGCCAGACGTTCGCGAGCGTGAACGAGAGCGAGGAGCTGCCGGGGATGACAACCTCGAGCGGCGCCACGAACAGGACGCAATAGGCGAGGGAGAGGGCGCAGACGAGTGCGAGGATGAGGCGCGTGCGCCACGAGAGCGCGGGGGCGAAGGGCTTGCAGGGGAGCGTGAGCTCGCGGGCGGCTTCGTCTGCGGAGACGTGGGCCGCCGCGTCGTCTGCGTCAAGCGCGTGGACGCTGCCCTCGACGGCCTTGCCGGCGTTCTCGTCCACATGCATGGCACGCAGCAGCCAACGGCGGGCGCGACGCCACACCACACCGAGAACCGCGGAGAGCGCCACGGCGACGCCCGCGAGCGCCTGGATGGTGTACGTCATGACCGAGGGGTCAACGTAGGCCAGGGCCGGGCGCGTGAGCGCGAGCCAGCAGCAGGCGAGGACGGGCAGGGCAAAGGCGACGTCGAGCAGGACGACGGCGCCGCGACGGAGGGTGCGAGTCATTGCGGGCCTTTCACAAGACTGCCGCCAACGCGTGCGCTGGCGGCAGATATCATTCAGCAATGCTCAAGTATAGGGCAGAGAAGCCCGTTATCGCTGCTAGGCGGCATATTATTCGTGTTGCTTGGCGAGATCTGTTCTCGCACAAATGGCCGCCGGCGTGGGGCGAGAAGAGCGGCGAGTAGATAAATACGCAGGATTTGCCTTGATCGGCCTAAAAAGGCTGATAGCAAGGCAAATCCTGCGTAGTTTACGGCGGCGTGGCGCCCGCTTATCTCGCGAGCGCGCGCTTCACGAGGGCGAACACCACCTTGCCGATGACGTTGACCACGAAGATCACGATGGACACGAGCGCGGCGCACTCGACGAGCATCTGCGTGTCGAAGTCGCTGATGAGCAGCGCCAGCGGCATGTGAGAGACGTTGGCGAGGAACGCCACGGCGCTGATCGTGACCATGCAGTTCACGAAGAAGTACGAGGCCATCTCCACCACGGTGCCCCTCGTCTGGGGCAGAAATACGTCGAGTACCATGCGCTTGCGGGGAATCCCGAGCGTCTGGCCCACGGCCTCCAGGCTGCTGTTGAGCTTGTTGAGCGCGTTGTAGGCCATGAGGTAGGGGCTCGCAAAGAAGTGCACGAGGTTCACGATGATGAGGATGCCGATGGTGCCATACAGCGGGCTGCCCTTGAAGAACAGCATGTAGGACAGGCCCAGCACGATGCCGGGGATGGCCATCGTGGTGATGCAGACGAGGTGGAGCGCTCGACCAAACTTGTCGTGCGTGCCGAGACGTAGGCGGCAAGCCAGCTCACCGCGGCTCCCAGCACAGACACTGCAATGGCGATGAGCAGGGAGTTAATCCAGTACTCGTCCATGCCAAAGACCATGGCTCTGTCGATGTTGGCGAGCGTGAGGGTCATGGTGATGGGGTACTTGACCACGAAGGCCACGACCGAGAAGGCCACGAGCGGGCTCACCAGGAAGAGGGCCAGGGCAATGAGCAGGACCCAGCCCACGAGGTCGCGCCCGGGGTTCTTGCCCACGCGCTTGGAGCGTACGCTGAAGGCGAGGTTGCCCTGGACGTTGGTGAACAGGTCCACTACGAAGGCCAGGATGGCCGGCAGGATGAGGGCTACGCCAATGGCCACGCCCGAGTCGAAGTTGAGGCGACCGATGACCTCCTGGTACATGAGCACCGAGAGGGTGGAGTACTTGCCGCCAACCATGATGGGTACGCCGTAGTCTGTGATGATGAGTGTAAAGGTGACAAATACGGTCGAGACGAGCGGGCGGGCCAGGTAGGGCAGCGTGATGCGCGCCAACTGCGAGGCCTTGGGGATGCCCATGATGTCTGCCGCGTCGTAGACCTGGCAGTTCTCGTAGCGCAGGGCGTCGTAGAGCGTGAGGAACGCCGGCGGGAACGAGTAGAGCAGCGCACCCATGACGATGCCCTGCAGGCCGTAGATGTTCCAGCTGGTGCCCAGGAAGTTCGTGACGATGCCGTTGGAGCCAAAGAGGTACACGAGCCCCATGCCGTGGGCGATCGAGGGAATGAGCATGGGCAGCGGGAGGACGATTGCCCAGACGTTGCGGAAGGGGACGTTGGTGCGCGTGAGCGTGAGGGCCGCGGCGAGCGCGAGCGCCACCGAGAGCACGGTGCCGAGCAGGGCCGAGACCACAGAGTTGCCGAGGGCCGTGCCAAGGGCGGGCGTGGAGAAGACCCCCAGGGCTCCCGGCGAGGCGAGGTGGAGCAGCAGCGCCACGACCGGCACAATGACGGCCACGGCGAAGAAGACCGCAAGCAGGATGCGGTCGGCGCTCATGCCCGAGAGGCGAGCGGCCGGCTTGTTGGAGTTTGCCATGTGCACCGCCTACTGCACGAACTGCATGAACTTCTTGAGGGGAGCCGATCTTCCTCGAGAGGTTGTCGATGACGAAGGTGCGGATGTAGTCGCTCACGGGGCTGGAGAGGAGCTCCTCGGGGGTGCCGGCGAGCATCTCATCGGCTTCATCCTCATGCAGCTGTCCTCGCTGCTTCCCTAGCCAGCTAGGCAACCGATTCATGGGAGGGCCCGCCCACTCACTGCGGGCGGGCCCTCGTCGCGTACCCAAGCACAAGAGAAAGGCTTCGGTCGATGAAGATCACCAAGGTAAGGATGTCCCGCGTTTTGTGCGCTGCGGGGCGTGCCTGGGCCCGATTGATTCGATTGAGGCCGGGGGGGGGTCTTCGATGCCCCTCCCGGCCTTTTTTACAAGCGAGAAAGTAGTAGCCGGGACAATGTCTGAGCCGTTCGTCGTTGCATCATGTGCCGCCTCGTTTGGCGTGCTTACCCACGAGCCCGTTGAGTGGCTCGAGGCTGCGGGGTGCGTGGTCAAGGTGAACCCGCTGGGGCGTGCAATGAAGGATTTGGAGATGATCAAGTTTGCGGCGGACGCGGACGCGATCATCTTGGGCAACGCGGAGTGATTAGGGCGCTGCCCAAGCTGAAGCTTATTGCGAGGCATGGCACGGGCATTGACAGCATTGCCTATGTGGAGGCCAGGAGCCGCGGCATTGTTATTACCAATGCGCCGGGAACCAACTCAGAGGAGACGGCTGACCTTACGTTTGGCATCATCCTGGATCTGGAGCGCAACATTTCGCTCATGCATGCCGAGCTCAAGAGTGGCATTTGGAAAAAGCGCGCGGGGCACAGCCTGTATGGGAAGACCATTGGCATCATTGGCGTGGGTGCCATTGGCCAGGCGGTGGCAAGGCGCGCGATGGGCTTTGGCATGGACATTCTGGGCAACGACATTGTGCAGAGGCCCGAGGCGGCAAAGACGGAGCTTATCTTCACGAGTCTGAACGAGCTGCTGCGCAAGAGCGACATCGTGACGCTACACGTGCCGCTCACCGGTGCCACGAGGAACTTAATTGGCGCCAAGGAGCTGCGGATGATGAAGGACGATGCCGCTCTTATCAACACCGCGCGCGATGGCATTGTGAGGTACTCGGCACTTGAGAAGGCGCTGCTAGGTGGCACGCTGTTTGGGTATGGCGCCGACGTGCACAATGGCGAGGACCCCAAGCATCTGGACATCTATGACTTGCCCAACGTGGTGGTGACGCCGCATGCGGGCTCGGCCACGTATGAGTCGAACCTGCGGATGGGCATGGCCGTTGCCGACAACATCCTGGCGTTTGTAAACGGCGCGACGCCTCCCAACGTTGTGACTCCGGCATCTTTTTTGGTGTAGGAGCGGGGCAGCTTGCTGCCTAAATCTTTACGGCATGGGCTTCGAGATATTTAGATATTAGGCGCTCGCGCGCTTTGTCGCGGGGGTAGTTCCACGGCCGGCGTAGACCGGCAAGGATTTGAAGATGAGAACCGATAAGCATATCTACCGAGCTCAGAAAAATGCTGCCATCGTAATTATCCGATGCAAATTCGAGTTGGCCTAGTGCTTTCAGGGCATCATCAAAGGCTCGGTCATCGGCCTCGCTGGCTCCCCAATCTATATATGAGGCATTGCCGATTGTCGATCTAGCTTCGTAGAGAATCATCCTTGAGTTCGCAATGGCAACTGCAGTTGTGTCGCTGGATGTTGGATGGGCGCTCCCATTTCTGTAACTAGTTTTCTGCCCCTCAGCGCTTTCCTTGCTAGATAGGGTATTCCAGGCCATATGAGGTAGGCCGAATGAGGCGAATAAGGAGTCGAGTGAATCGTAAAGCGTGTATTTGAGCCTGGTGTAATACGCGTACTGTCGCTTGAGAGTTCTTGATCGTGCGCGTTCGCAGTCCATATTGTCCTTGATTGCAAGGAGAAGACACGAACTAAGCGTGATGGAAGCGAGCTCGAAATAGATGTCTCCCATGGTGCACACCCCTTTGGCCGCAAATGGGGATAGAGCGAGGTAAGCGGAAGGAAGAAAGACGGCTAAGACAACAGGCCATAGGACTAGTCGCTTTGCACAACGCCTGCATAAGCGAATGAGACGATGAAACGGAAACCATAGCTGAAGCAGTTTGAAGTAAACCGCTCGCGGTCCAGCGGTTTCATATGCTCTGCCATGGTGACGAACTGTCATGATTGCCTCGCTTATGTTCTGGGTCAGTTGAGACCAACTTCATGCACTCATGTAAGTATAAACATTATTTCTGGTTATACTTGTATTTGCGGAAAGGAGCCACCATGCGTTTGCTAAAGCTGAGGGTCGATGGCCTGGCCCTATTCAAGGACAAGCGGTTCGAGCTCGATTTCATCGCAACTGATCGCGTTTCTCGCGATGAGGAGGGCAACGTCTCCGACGTGACTCAACTTGCAGGTGGGTCGGCTGTCTACACCCAGAATGTCCTGGGTGTTGTGGGTGTTAACGCCGCTGGTAAGACAACCGTTCTCAACCTTGTCAGGTTCGTCTTGGGTTACATGTCTGGCAATTACGTTATGCGTCAGTTCGCAGTGGGCGGAAGCCTGATCGGTAAGCTCGGGGAGCACCTAACCGTTTCCTGCGTTTTCTACGAGAAGGGTTCGTACTATCTCATAGAGTCCCAGCTAAAGGCCGCCTCTCATCAAAATGACTCCATACGAATGGGGAAGGGGGCGTCTGTCGTTCCGTTCGTATTCGAGGACGAGCGGCTGTGGGCTTGTCCTGCCCGCATGTCGAGGAAGGCAATCCTCGACATCGACCGGCTCAAGGACGTCTCGACGCTCCTGCTCAAGCGCAACGGGGACGCCGGAGACGACCTCGTCCTTAACGAGGCCCAGCGAACCTTTCTGGGCGATGACATGTCTATTGTGACAATCATTACTGGCAGGAAGTCTGTTCCCGTTGAGTACCCGGAGCGGTCTCTTCCGCTGGTCAACCTCCCGACGCCCGTTGTCCAGGCGTTCGACTCGAGCATCGAGTACCTCAACTGGAACAACGAGAACCAGGTGTTCCACCTCAAGTTCAAAGACGAGCCGGCGGAACGCGTGGTAAACGCATCTGTTGCCACCGCGATGCTGTCAAACGGGACCGTGCTTGGCGCCGAATTGGTTGACAGGGCGATTGGCGCGCTCAAGAGCGGCGGCTACCTGATTGTGGATGAGATTGAGACGGGCATGAACCGTTCGCTGGTGGGGACGGTCATCGAGCTCTTTGCGTCTCCCGTGACCAATCCGCATGGGGCTACGCTGCTCTTCTCCACTCATTATTCTGAACTGCTCGACGTTTTGAGGAGAAAGGACAACGTCATCGTCTTGGTGCGAAACGAGTCCTTTGAGACGGAGGTAATCAAGTACTCTGACCGCATTGCGCGCATCGAGAACAAGAAGAGCGACGTGATCATCAACAACGTGATCAAGGGGTCCATGCCCAAGTATCCCGACGTGCGCGCCATGCGCAACTACGTTCGCGAGCGCGTCAATGGCTAACGAGGAGATTGGCGTCCTGAAGAGGCGCTATGTGCTCTTTAGCTGTGAGGGTACAGCGGAAGGCGTGGTTATTCAGACGCTTTACGATAACGACCTTATGGTTGTGCCGCGGAGCCGCGTTGTGATGGATGCCGTTTGGGATGACAGGCCGTATACGCGGCTGAGAAAGGCGTCTGCCATCGCCGGCCAGTACTTTGGGGTGGACTATGCGGTTGACGGGGCTGAGGGCCTTGCAATTGCGCGCATCGTTGACAGCCGTGCTCCCAAGTTCGAGCTGCCCAGGCGCCAGCAAAACGGCACGGAGGTCGTTAGTTTTGTGACTCGGCCCGAGATTGAGATGCTCTTGATTCATGCGGAAGGGGCGTACAAGACCTGGCTGTCCGCATCGAAGAAGAATCGCCAGCTCAAGCCGAGTGATTTCTGCAAACAGCAGCTTGGCTTGAGCGACGTGAAGGAGATGGGCTTTCTGAAGGAGTATTGGGCTGATTCAGACAAGCTCGTTTGGGCTATTCGAGAGCATGCCCGCCTCGCCAAGCGGCAACCTGGGGGTATTTTTTGGTTGATCTGTTGAAGTGAGAGGGCGTTGTGGGGATGTTCGATTCGCTAATTCAAAATATCGGTATTTGGATAATTGGAACACTAATAGGCAGTCTTGGCGAGAGAAGCGCCGGCATAATGCTGCTTGCACTCTGTCTCTTGCCGGTGTCCTGCTGGGCGTTTTGGAAATACGAATCTTCCGAATGGAAAAAGAGGATTTCATCTGATCTAGAACTGGCTAAGCAGTTTGATAGAGCGGGAAGCGATGCTGCGGAGAAGGCCGGGGTGGACGCTCTTATAAATATGGCCACCGAATCGGCCAATTTATATATCAAGAGCCGACAGGCTATTGGCGACGGAGTTTTTCTAGCATTCGAATGGCTTAGGATGACGATAAGTCTGTTCGTCCCCGCGCTGATCATAACGTTTATGGGTATCTTGGGAGGTGAGTTTAGCCTAACTCGAGGATACTGGATAATCGCTGGTTTTATGCTCGTGGGCCTTATGCTCGACTTACTGCGCTTCTTTTTAAGCTGGCGGTTGGTCAGAGCTATCTTGGACTGCATCAAAAGTCTGCCAATGCGGCTGAAGAGCTCCTTTCGAAGGCTGAAGTCTTGATGACTCGTCGAATGACAATGGGCGTTTCCGTGAGTGATTTGCGATAAAGAGTCCGAGAATAATTGTGGACCATGTCCGACTTATTTATTAGCCGGGTTATGGGTGCGTTTGGCGACCATATGAACAGGCGGGCCGGCGCTGGTAGCGCTGTATAAAGTGTGTTTGAGGGATGCCGGCGTATGTGCGCTGACATCCCTCTTTTGGTGATGTGACTTATCGCGTTTCGACATCATCGAGTGGTTTGGATGGGTTCCGATGAGCAACGTGGGCGCGCTGTGGTGCGCGCATAAAAAGAGGCCCGACGCATCAGGCCTCTCAGATGCCGCCTGCAAGCGACACCGCTATTGATTGAAATGATCACAGGGCGTGCCAAAGGGCTGATTGGTTATCTCAAGACAGCACCCGTCTTTGCAGAGCCAACCTGCTTGGCATACCGGGCAAGAAGCCTTCCGCCGTTCTCGTGAATCACCGGCTCCCACTTCGCGCGCCTACGCTCCAGCTCGGCCTCATCCACCTCAAGCTCAATGAGGTTCTGGCTCAGATCAACGCGGATGATGTCACCATCCTCCACAAGCGCAATGGGCGCGCCGTCGAGCGCCTCGGGGCACAGGTAGCCAACGGACAGACCACCCGAGGCACCAGAGAAGCGACCATCGGTGATCACGGCAGAGTTGGGAATACCCTTCATGATCTCCGTCACGCGGTGAAGCTCCTTCATACCCGGCCCGCCCTTTGAGCCCTCGTAGCGCACGACAACGCCCGTACCAGCAGCGATGCGGTGCTCGTTATAGGCTGCAAACGCCTCGTCCTCAGAGTTGAACACCATGGCAGGGCCGCTCCACACGTGCTGGTTGGCCGGAACGGCGCTCGTCTTGACCAACGCTCCCTCCGGGGCCAGGTTGCCATAGAGAACCTGGATGCCGTTGGCAACCGAGGCCGGATCGTCCTGCGTCCTGATAACCGAACGATCAACGGGGATGCCGCCTGCAAGCTCGCTGGCCATGGTCTTGCCGCTTACCGTCATGACGCTCGTGTCGAGACTCGCCTCGATGGTCTTGAGAACCGCCGGAATGCCACCCGCCTTGTACAGGTTGATGCACGAGATATCCCCGTTGGGCACCACGCTGCAGACAACGGGCGTGCGCGAGGTAACCTCCGCAACCTTGGCCCACGTACATTCAAGGCCAAGCTCGTCTGCCAGCGCGGGCAGGTGAATAAGCGCGTTGAGCGAGCCGCCAATGGAGGCAAGCAGGGCCACGGCGTTGTCGATTGCACTCTGCGTCATGATGTCGCTTGGCTTGATGCCCCTGCGCACAAGGTCAACAACGGCCGCACCGGTGCGTCTGGCGGAGAACCTGCGCTGGCTCGTCGAAGAGGGCCACAAGGCGCCATAGAGTAGCATCATGCCCAGACCCTCGCAGAGGCACCCCATCGTGTTGGCCGTACCCAAGAACGGGCAGATGCCGGGACCCGTGTAGTAACGAAGCGTCCCCTCGATGACCTCGCGCTCGGTGGCCTCTCCCGCCAGGAAGCGAGCGCGCAGGGCCTTGGATTCGGACGGCTTGATCTCGTCATAGCAGGGGCCTGCGGTAACGATGGCGGCGGGCAGGTCGATGCGCGCCGCGGCCATGAGCATGCCGGGGATAATCTTGTCACAGCTACCCATATAGACAACGCCGTCAAAGCACCCCTCGCCCACGATCATGGCCTCGCACGAGTCCGTGATAAGGTCGCGGTGGGGCAGGCAGTAGCGCATGCCTGCATGGCCCTGCGCCACGCCATCACACATGCCAATGGTGTTGAACTCAATGGGTTCGCCGCCAGCCTCCAAGATTCCCTTCTTGACCTCGGCGGCAAGCTGCCGCAGCGGCTCGTGGCCGGGGCAGAGCTCATTCCAGCTGTTGGCAATGGCAATGAGTGGCTTGTCCGGATTCTCGAGAGAGTCAATGGATACACCCGCCGCCGCAAGGTGAGCCTTAGAGATGGCCCTCTGGAAGGGCTCCAACTTGTCAATTGCTCGCTGCATGGGAAGTCCCCTTTCCCGATAGATGGAGTCGCTTGATAGGCGCCGCTGATGAGGAAAACCCCGATTACGCGGCTAGGCCCATGGTATCGCCTCGCAAGGTGTGTGCGTCTGCGACCGCTCACTAAGCATGAAATATGGAGGAAATATGTAGATGCTTAACATATAAATGCTGAGATATACAAAAGTAAAATGAAAATATGCACTTTGTAATAAGCGGAATACGTGGTAGGGGGGGGGGTATCTCAAAGAATTCAAATTTAGTATTCGGTAAACGGTGCTTTATCATTTCAATAAAATGCAGGTAATTTGCGTTATCAGCCTGGCAATTTGCCGTTTACGGATTTGACCTTTACTGCTTTATCAGAAGTGAAGAAAAAATGAACCAGTAATTCACAGCTTTAGTGAATTATGCATTTATAAAGACAAACGCTTTGATGACTGCAGGCCATGGCTCTGGTTCTAACAGGGAGAGGAGAAGAGCTGGATGTTTGACAAGAATGCTGATTTTCCCAAGGTGACGGTGATTCTTCGAGGCTATACATACGAGCAATGCCGCTGCGTGGTCGAGCAGCTCGTTGGCACGAAGCTCAATGCCGTTGAGGTTGCGTTTAACACTCCGGGCGCTGCTGACATTATCGACAGGCTCAACGGAGAGTTCGGTGCCGAGGTAAAGATTGGCGCCGGCACGGTCACGACGGAAGAGCGCGCGGTTGCCGCCGTTAAGGCGGGCGCGCACTTCATGTTGTCGCCTATCAACTTCTCGGACCGGATCTTTGAGATTGCGAAGGACGCCGGTGTGGTAACGGTCCCCGCGGCGTTTAGTCCCTCCGAAATCGTTGAGATGTTCGACAAGGGCGCCGACATCGTGAAGGTGTTCCCCGCGGGCATCCTGGGCCCCAAGTACTTTAGCGACGTGCAAGCTCCTCTGGATTACTTGCCTCTCATGGCTGTTGGCGGCGTTAACGGCGGCAACGTCCAGGAGTTCTTCGATGCCGGCTGCTCTTACGCCGGAATTGGCTCCGGCATTTTCGACAAGCAGGACATCAGAGAGATGAACTCGTCGGCCCTGGCGGACCAGATTACTGAGTTCGAGAAGCGCGTGAGGTGGTAGCGATGGCAGGAGTTAAGTTCAACGAGTCGCTCGTTCTGGATCTTGAGAATCCCGAGAGCACGGCCCAGGTCGAGGGCGTACTGGCAAACCACCTTTATGAGCTTGGTAGCGTTAAGGAAAGCTATATGGGTGCCTTGGCTGAGCGCGAGAAGAACTATCCCACGGCGCTCGAGGTCGGCGAGATTAACGTGGCCATACCTCACTGCGACGCCGAGAACGCTAATGAGGCCGCGGTCTGCGTTGGCATTCTTCGCAAGCCAGTGGATTGGCGACGCATGGATGACCCCGACGCCACGACGCCCGTGAGGCTCGTTTTCATGCTTGCACTTAACGAGGCTCACTCCCACCTCGAGATGATTCAGAAGATCATCGGCGTTATCCAGGACCAGGAGTTTGCCAAGAAGCTTGCCGAAAGCAATGCCCATGAGGCTTACGAGCTTCTCGCTCCTCGATTCGCAGAGTAGTCAACTTGCGTAGGTTGTTTAAAACCGCGGCACGGGTCGCGGGGGAAGAAAGGATAGCCAGATGAAGAAGATCTTGTTTGCGTGTGGCAACGGCATGGTGACGTCGACAATGGTCGCACACAAGGTGACCGACTACCTCAAGGAGAACGGCGTTGAGGTCAAGTACAACCAATGTCGCGTCCAGGAGGTGGAGCATCTCGCCCAGGATTACGACCTTGTGGTTACTTCGGGCAGGTTCAAGAAGGGTGCCGTCCAGACGCCGGTGATCATGGGAACTCCTCTGCTCACGGGCATTAACGAGAAGGCCGTCCTGCAGCAGATTCTCGACGCGGTCAAGTAGGCAGTATCCGGCGGGAGAGGCACTGTCGGTCTGTATAGGTTTGATGGATTACCAGTTTGAAAGGAAAGTGAGGTAAAGAGGCATGGACGCATTCCTGAATGGATTCATGACGGTGTTTAACGCCATCATGAACGCCGGAGTCTACGTGATGCTGCCTATCATCATCACGCTTCTCTCCCTGCTCTTTGGTCTGAAGCTGAGTAAGGCTTTTAAGGCCGGTGTTACGATTGCCATTGGCTTCGCAGGCATCAACCTTGTCGTTCAGCTTATGAAGGATCAGCTTGGCCCCGCGGCAAAGGCCATGGTTGATACCGTTGGTATTCAGCTCGATGTTCTCGACGTGGGATGGAGCGCTCTTGCGTCGGCCGCTTGGGCAAGCAGCCTCGTTCCTGTTATCGTGCTCGAGGTTATTGCCATCAATATCGTGATGGTGGTTCTTAAGCTGACGGATACGATGGACATCGATATTTGGAACTACCACAGCATGCTTACCTGTGGTGGCCTGATCTTCTTCGTGACCGGCAACCCTGCATACGCTTTGATTGGCGTTGCCATCATGTCAATCATCACGTTCAAGTTCGCCGACTGGACGCAGCCCTTTGTGTCTCACTACTTTGGCATCCCCGGAGTTTCGCTGCCTCATGTGCCTGCTCAGAGCTCCCTTATCATTGCGGCTCCCCTGAACTGGCTCTTCGATAAGATTCCCGGTCTCAACAAAATCGATATCGATATGTCTGGCGTTCGCAAGTATCTCGGCTTCTTCGGTGAGCCCTGGATGCTTGGACTTATCCTCGGCTGCGTCATTGGTGCGCTTGCCGGCTATGATCCGGGTAAGATTTTCACCCTTGGTATTTACATGTCTGCCGTCATGGTGCTCATCCCCCGCATGACCCAGATCTTCGTTGAGGGCCTTATGCCCGTGTCCGAGGCGGCTGGCGAGTGGTGCCAGAAGCACTTCAACGGCCGAGAGCTTCACATTGGCCTTGACGCTGCCGTCATCGTCGGCGATGAGTCCGTCATTACGCTGACGCTGCTCATGACCCCCATCACCATTCTTCTTGCTGTGATTCTGCCTGGTAACCGCATGCTTCCGTTTGCCGACCTCGCGGTCATCACGTTCCGCATCTGCCTTATCCTGGCCATTTGCCGCGGCAACATGTTCCGCTCGCTCATCATCGGCACCGTTGTCATGGCATCGGTTCTCTACTGCGGAACTTGGTCTGCTGAGGCTATGACCGGCTTTGCTACGGCTACCGGTCTGAGCTTCGACTCTGGTCTCATTGGCTCCTTCTGCGGACCGTCCCTGCTTATGTCCTACATCATTTTCAAGGCCTGCACCACGAATCCTGTGGTCATCATCCCGATTATTCTCGTCGTTCTCGCTGCCGTTTGGTACATCGTCGAGAAGAAGGTTGGCATGAAGAAGGTCGAGGAGTACGCCGCCGCTTGCGACGACATGTTGGAATAGCACGGACCGATCGCATTTGAAAGGATGAGTCATGGGGCAGGATACGAGCGGTGTGAGCATTGCGATCACCAACACGAATTCTTTTGGCTATGCCATCCCCGAGCACATGGAGCGACTCGAGAAGCTCGGGCCCGTGAGGCGCGTAAGCGTGCCTGGCGACTGTCGGGGTAGGGAGCTCGCCGAGGCGGTTGGCGATGCGAATATCATCATCACTTCTGGAACGCCTCAGTTCGACAGGGAGTTCTTTGAGTGCAAGCCGGAGATGAAGCTTGTTGCTCGCGACGGTCTCGGATTCAACAACGTTGACGTTGACGCCGCAAGGGAATGCGGATGCTTCGTCACGAAGATCGAGAAGTCTGTTGAGCGGGAGGCCGTGGCCGAATGTGCCGTCTGCGAAATGATCGATCTGATTCGCAAGATCTGGCGTGGCACGCGTGCGGCCGACTCTAACAGATGGCTCGACCGTGGCCAGTTCGTTGGATTTGAACTCCGTAACCGAACGGTTGGTATTGTTGGCTGCGGTAATATCGGCAGTCGCGTTGCGGAGATTCTCCATCACGGTTTCGGCGCGCGGGTAATTGCTAACGATCCCGTAAGGGATGAGGCGTGGGCGCAAGAGGCCGGCATTGAGTATGTTGACCTGGATACGCTCGTTGCCGAGTCTGATGTCATTACGCTCCACGCGACCCTTAACCCAACATCCTTCCATCTTGTTGATGAGAAGTTCCTTGCTGGAATTAAGCCGGGGGCATATCTCGTTAACACGGCGCGAGGCGACATGCTCGATCAGGATGCCGTTGTCAACGCCCTTTCGAGCGGCAGGCTTGCGGGACTCGCAATCGACGCCGCGAGCGTTGAGCCCCCTGCTCCCGACGATCCGTTCCTCAATAATCCCCGCGTTCTAATCACGCCGCATATCGGGGCCTATACGGTAGAGGCGCTGAAGGGTATGGGCGACATCTGTGTCGCCAATGCCGAGCTTGTGGCTAGGGGCGAGAGGCCAGAGCATATCGTCTGGGAAGAGTAAGAGTGGCAAGGGGCGGGCACCAATACCGCCCGCCCTTTTCTTTTGATTGGAGAGCCATGAATAAGCGCGCCCTGCTTATGAATGAGAGGGACAACGTCATCACGGTTATCGACGCCGTCCAGAGCGGTGACGTGATTACGGTTACGCGCAAGGACGGAACCGTCGTGGGCGACCTGAAGGCGCTCGAGGCGGCTGACCGCTATCACAAGCTGGCTTATTTGGATTTGGAGCCGGGCGACCTTGTAACTAAGTATGGCCAAACCATCGGACGCGCCACTTGCGCAATTAGGTGCGGGGAGTACGTACACGTCCACAACATTGAGAGCGTGAAGACCAATGATTAGCGGATTTGTCAGGCCTGACGGTAAGGTCGGAATTCGAAACAAGGTCCTAATCTTGTCGACTGTTGGTTGTGCAAACAACACCGTCAACAGGATTGCCGCCCAGGTTGAGGGCACGGTTGCCCTTCCCAACGTTAAGGGTTGCGGACAGATTGGCAAAGGCATCGATATCATGCGCCGCTGCCTTGCCAACGTTACCCAGAACCCGAATGTCTATGGCACGATCATTGTGGGCTTGGGCTGCGAGACGACTAAGCCGCACGAGCTGGCTGAGCATGTTCGTTCGCTTTCTGACAAGCCCGTGGAAGTGTTTACCATCCAGGAGCTTGGAGGTACGCCCAAGGCAATTGCCTACGGCGTTGCGCTCGCCCGGAAGATGGTTGCCGAGGCGGGGCTTGTGCCTCGCGTCCCTGTTGAGCCCTCCAAGATTGTTCTCGCTACCAATTGCGGTGGGTCTGACGCCACGAGTGGCCTCGCCGCCAATCCAACCGTTGGCGTCTGCTCTGACATCCTGATTTCCAAGGGCGGAACGGTGATGCTGGGAGAGACTACTGAGCTCATTGGTACCGAGCACCTGCTTGGCGAGCGTGCAAAGGACGATAAGGTCAGGAACGACATCTACACGATTGTTCAAGACCTCGAGCACCAGTTTATTGCCAATGGCATCGACGTTCGCGGAGCAAACCCGACCCCGGGCAATATGAAGGGTGGCCTTTCTACTCTCGAGGAGAAGGCCCTCGGAGGCATCTCCAAGGGGGGATCAGGACCTATTAACCAGGTTGTTGGATATGGCGAGATCCCGTCTGAAAATGGCCTCGTCATTATGGATACGCCTGGATATGACATCGAGAGCGTGTCGGGCATGGCCGTTGGCGGTGCACAGGTCTGTATCTTTACGAGCGGACGCGGTAACCCCGTGGGCAATGCTCTCATTCCCGTGATTAAGGTTACGGGTAACCCCGAGACGTACGAATCGATGAAGGATAACACCGATCTTGATACCTCTGGTGTTATCGATGGCTCTGACACAATCGATTCTCTTGGCGAGAAGCTGTACGGCATTCTCGAAGATGTGTGCAACGGCATGCCCTGCAAGTCCGAGGCTTACGGGTTCGATGACTTTGCGGTCTATCACAACGAGGAGATTTGGTGTACCTGCGACCTTTCGTAGGACTTGATGGGCTGTCCGTCGCATTAACCGTTTCGTTTGCATGGAGGTTCTAATGGATTTGTCTTCGCGGGACTCGGCAATTAAGTTTGGTATGGGTCGGTACAGGCAGGCGTCAGGCCTGTTGGAGCAGCTTGGAGATGAGTTGTCTCGCTTTGGCAATAAGGCTCTTGTGATTGCTGGCGAGCGCTCATGGGGAGCTGTGAGAGACCGTCTTGTTCCCGTGTTTGAAGAGTCAAAAATCGAAACAAGCCTTGTGATCTGGAAGGGTGCCTGTTGCGCCGAGGGAGCCAGGGAACTCAGCGACAGGGCGGCAGAAATTGACGCAAAACAAATCATTGGCATTGGCGGCGGCAAGATAATCGATCTTGCAAAGGCAACTGCCGAGTTGCGCGGCGTTGGCGCAACTCTCATTCCCACCAATGTTGCTCAGTGTGCACCGGGGGCATGCACGAGCGTAATGTACACGCCGAATGGGGCCAAGGATGTTACGTGGCGCTATGGGCATGAGGTCAATGGCTGCTACATAGACCTCGACGTGATTGCCCAATGTCCGCCCCGGTATCTTGCCGCTGGGATTGTCGATGCAATGGCCAAAAAGATTGAGATACTGAATGGTAGGCCAAATCTTGACCTAATGGCGACGGATATCGATTTGTATACCGCATATAACCTCGCGTGCTACACCTACGACGTTCTTAATAGCCGCTGGCAGCAGGCTATTGAGGACAACAGGGCTGGCCGGGTAACTAAGGCCCTGGAAGATGTTGTGTTTGCCGCGGTGCCCGTTACCGGCGTTATCTCTAACACTACGAGGGGATATAACCAAACTCAGATTGCCCATGTGATATATGACGGAGTGCGAACGCTCTTTACCGAAGAGGCAAAGCAGTCCCTTCACGGGGAGATCGTTGCCGTTGGCCTGTTCTGCCAACTGTATTTCAATGGGCTTGAGAAAGAAGAGGATGGCCTGAAGAACATGCTGAGAAGCATGGAAATGCCGCTTACACTTTCGGACTTGGGCATCGATTCCAAGGAGGAGAACCTCGAAGCGCTTGAGCGCTATATTGCTGGGTCGCGCCACTTCAATGATAAAGATCCTGACGCCAGAAAGAGGCTCCACCGCGCGATGCTTGAAATGATTTAGTTGTCTGCAGCAAGGTGGCAAGATCGAGCCGGGCCAATCTGAGGAAATGGCCCGGCCCGATTTTTGCTGACCCGTTTTATTCTTCTGTTCAGATTATTTATTCAAGAAGAAGAGTCTTGGAAATGCAAAACGCCTCCTTCAAAGTCGTCTCTTTCGCCGCAACGTTTGGCGTCTTTACGACGGAGCCAAAACAACGGCTTGAAGATGCCGGCTGCGAGGTAAAGATCATTAAGCATAGCCGCGTGCTGACCGATGCCGAGAAGATTGGCTGCGCAAGGGATGCCGATGCCGTCATTCTTGGCTGCAATGGCATGTCGAGACGCGTGATTAACGCCCTGCCAAAGCTGAAGGTCATTGCTCGGCATGGTCGCGGCATAGATGGCATTGACTACAAGGCGGCGACAGACAAGGGCGTTATGGTCGTGAATGCCCCTGGTGTCAACATTGAGGAGACAGCAGACCTTACGTTAGGCCTCATCCTCGATCTTGAGCGGCACATTACCCAGATGAACAATGACCTCAAGGCTGGTATCTGGGAAAAGCGTGCTGGGCGCAGTCTATATGGCAAGACGATTGGCATCATTGGCGTGGGTGACATTGGCCTTGCTGTTGCGCGGCGCGCGATGGGTTTTGGCATGGATATCCTGGGAAACGACATTCGTCAGCGGCCCGATGCGGCAAAGACGGGGTTGATGTTCACGGGTTTGAACGATTTGCTTAAGCGAAGCGATATCGTGACTATTCATACGCCGCTTACCGCATCAACCACCAACCTGATTGGCGCCAAAGAGTTAAGGATGATGCGAGAAGACGCAATTCTTGTTAATACCTCGCGCTGGGGAATCATCAGAAAAGAAGCCCTGGAAAAGGCGTTGCAATCTGGCCAACTAATGGGATATGCGACCGATGTGCACGACCAGGAGCCGGGGCCCGCTCCGTCATTTGCTGATTTGCCGAACGTCCTTGTTACGCCCCATGCCGGATCGGCTACGTACGAGACAAACCTGCGAATGGGCATGACGGTTGCCGACAACATCATTGCGGTCAAGAATGGCGTGACGCCACCAAATCTGGTCACACCTGTTTCATTGATATTTGGGTAGGGACGGGGCTGGGGTAATCGACCGAACGGTTGCGCTTAATGAGACGAGAGCGTTCGCGAGGCCACCGCTTAGGCTCCTAAGCCCAGAGGCTGCTGGTCTGTAAAATATAGATGTCTGCAAACTATGGGGCCGTACCTTTGGATACGTTAATCGTTGTTATTTATTGTCTTGTTGCGGCGGCCGGCGTCTGTATAGTTCGGCGTTTTGGCCCGTTCTCGCTCTCTTCGTACTGCGTTGAGGATGAATACGACTCGGAGGGCTCAAAGGAGAACATTAGCTATCGAATCCTTGCTCCATCCTTGTTTTGCATAGTCGTTGTTCTGTTGGCCAATGGGCTAATTGGTGCGCTGCGCGGGGAGTTAGGCACGCTGGCGTCATTTGTCCCCACTCTTATGTACTGGGTAATACTGAGCACGATTAAGGCCTCGCACCATAAATTGTGGGATAGGGTTGGCCCCTATCTAATTGAAGCGTTCCTTTCCTGCCTGATCTCTTTCGCAGCGGATTGCTACGTTATCGGTGCCGTTGCCAAAGAAGGACTGGCGGTCTTCGACCAATCGAGCATCGCATTTCAGCTCGAGGTTGCGTTATTCTGGGCTTTAGTTGGTGTGATAAGCACTCTCTTCTTGCGGAGAAGATATCGAGTTCGGGTGGGTGGCGCTGCGCCAGCTGGGCGGACTCGCGTCCGAAGCTATCGTTACTACACCGTCGGCACAGTTGATACCAGCGAGAAGAGGCTGGCTAGCTACGAGCAGCGGTTTGGGAAGAACCTGCCTGTCCGATACAAGCAAGATATATTGCTTCGGGCGCTCTTCTTCTCGATTATGGCGATAGAGGACTCTAACAGGCCAGAGGGCGTTCGTATGCTTGAACGAGTGCTCTGCAGGTTTGGCCTTGCCTCCACAACGGGAATCATGCAGCAAAAGTCAGCGCGTCCGCTCTCTGATGGGGAGAGTGCGTCGCTGGCGGCGGAGTATATCTGCGGCATGTGGGATGGCTATCTCAGGGCGTATGCAAAGAGTGGCTCCGCGACGGAGGCCGAGGACAGCATTAGCTTTACCGGCCGGTACTACTCGTATGACTTTCAAACGATGAGGAGCTCAATCGAGAAGAACTTCTCACTGCTGTATGGCGACTATTGCGCCACGAGGTTATTGAACGCCAACTATGTGTTCAGGGAAGTCTTGGCCTACGAGCTGAGGAATAACTATGGCTTGAGTACTACCAGGGTGATGGCGGCTGGGAGCATATTTCCTCATGAAGCTATGTGGTTTGGGTTGAGGGAGTTTTGCTGGAACGACTCTTGCACGGTTAGGTTGTTTGATCGTCCCGACGTGCTCCAAGGCGTATTCCTGGTAAAGCGTGATGAAGGGACGAGTACGGATGAAGTGGATGAGCTGCTACGAATCGTACTGACGCCGAAAACCAAGGTTTGGCTGGTACAAGTGATTGAGGATGCGAGCCTGGAAGTGTGCTTGAGCGAGCTGGATTGTGATGAAGACGAGCTTGGGAAGCTTGGCTGGGAAGTGGCGAGTGAATAGCGTTTGCGATTCGTTTGCTGGCAAGGGACAGGGAGGACTCCGTAAATTTAGGCTACGAAGCGGATATTAAAGTCGATGCGCGAGGAGGTGGCGCCGATTATGGATTTGGTCCAGCCATTCAGATGGTTTGTAGGAACGATTTGCGGACAAGCAGATAACCGTGAGATGGCGACGGCAATCGTCGCCATTGGGTTCGTCGCCGCCGCAATATTATTGGCTGGCGTCAAGAAAATGGCCCCGAGGTTTGTTGACTTAGTCTCGAGTGTGCTAAGCCACAAGATCCTCTTGGTGACTTTGGCGCTTTCTGTATACTCGGCTATGTTGTTCCGGCTTGCATGGTCTATTGGGCTATGGTCTTCGACCCTGTTGCTAGACTCAATTCTCGAGGTTGCTTTTGTGGGGCTGCCAACAATCCTCATTGCATGCAGGGCAACCTCTATGAAGTCTGTTTTCGGCGAATTGGTTTTGCCCGAAATTAAGTTCGCCGCTCTGGTTGGCTTCTATTTGAATCTTGAGTGCCTTCCTTTATTTGGTGAAATAGTGATACAGGTATGGGGCTGCTCGCCGCCCTCGTCTCTGTTCTTGGTGACAGAACCACATACCCGAAGATGGCGAAAGGTATAGCCGGAATCCTGTTTGCAACAATTGGTTTCACTATGTTCGCAAACGTCACTCACTGGTTATTAGTATCATGGGGCGTTATTGACTGGATGGAAGAACTGCGTTCTCTGGGACTGTCTATTTGGTATCCAGTTGGCATGCTCCCGTTTGTGTGGGCTCTCGGACTGTATTCGGCATTCGAGCAGCTTTGGATCAGGGCGGATTGCTACGCGGGCGAATTTAGTATCGTCGGCAGTATTCACCTGATTGCCTCACTATCCATGAAGCTCCGCTACATTAAGCACTTTTCACGCCTCGAGGCCAAGGCCTATTCCCAGTGCTCAACTTGGCGTGAGGAGGCTCTCTACTTAAGGGAGTTCAAAGAGAGCATTGATGCTAGGGCCGATGAGGCGAATGCGAAGGTCGCAAGGATGAGAGCTGGCGTTGGAAAGCGCGGGTTTGACGAAGAGGATATCTGGCTCGATTGGACTTCGCTTGAGAAGATGAAAACCTCGTTGTGGACAATAGCGGGTGACCAAAATAATGAGTGGGGAAAGAGTGGACATTACAATCAGATCAGATTGAAGACGATGCTCGACTCATTCACTCCAGATGGTTGCACGGGGGATTCCAGCATTTCGGTGGATTCTTCCTCGTACGCCTGCTGGTTGACCTCGCCAACAGGCTTCGTCTTTGGCATGGGTTCGAGTGGGGGATCATATCCTCCTTTGCGTTTTGAGGGAGACCGAGAGCCTTATATAAAGGCGGAAGATTTCCTTACTGAGTTCGTGAGCGAGGAGGATGAGGCGAGGCTTCCAAACTGGAATATGCAGTTCTGGGTTGACGAGAGCTTTCAGTGACGGGGTAGATTTAGCCAGACCTTACGGACGGGACCGTATACATTGGTGCCACTTACGACACCAATAGCGGGATGGGGGTGCGGACGATTTCTTGGACCGCCTATGCGACGTATCCAAGCTTGCGGCGGTTATTGCTTCGGGCTGAGCCAGCCCAGGGACCTCTTTATCCTGCCCTCGCAGTAGTAGCGGAGGTGGGCGTCGAGCCTCCCCATGAACTCCTCGGGCGTGACGCCCGACCAGTCCCTGTAGTAGAAGAACTCGTTCTTGAGGCGGCCGAAGAAGCCCTCGCACGCGGCATTGTCCGGGCTGCAGCCCTTCGCGGACATGCTCCTGGCGAGCCCGTTCTCCTCGCAGATCCGTATCCACTCGGGCCAGCGGTAGTGCCCGCCGCGGTCCGAGTGGATGGTCGTGCTGGCGCCCTCGCGCCTCTGCGCCAGGGCCTTGAGCAGGGAGGAATTCCTGCGCAAATCCCGTGGTAATTAGTGTGTGTGACTCCTTGAACCCATAACATGCTGCACTATATTCCCGCATCTAAAACCAACCACACGGAGTACAACAACAATGAAATCCATCATTCCGGCCGCGGGCCTGGGTACGCGATTCCTTCCTGGTACCAAGGTGACGCCCAAGGAGATGCTGCCCGTCCTCGATAAGCCTGTCATTCAGTACGTCGTTGAGGAGGCCCTGGCTCCCGAGGAGGTCGACGAGTGCATCATCGTGAGCTCGCCCTCCAAGCCGCAGATTGCCAGCTATTTCACCCGTGATCCGGGTCTCGAGGACCTGCTGCGCTCTCGTGGCAAGAGTGCCTATGCCGATGCCATCGCAGAGGCCGGTAGCGTTCCCGTGCACTTCTGCTACCAGAGCGAGCCCCGTGGCCTCGGCCACGCCGTGCGCTGCGCCTCGTTCGCCACGGGCGACGAGCCGTTCTTTGTGCTTCTTGGTGACTACGTGGTGCCCGACAAGAAGATCCTTCCCCGCATGAAGGAAATCTCTGATGCCCACAACGGTGCCTCCGTCATCGCGGTGGCCGCCTGCGCGGCGGACGAGGTCTCCCGCTACGGAATCATCGCCGGCGAGCCCGTTGGCGCCGTCTCTGACTTCCCCGAGGCGACCGGTGAGGACGAGGGTGCCGTCTGGCGCATGACTGGCATGGTCGAGAAGCCTGCCGTCGAGGATGCCCCGAGCCGTCTGTTTGCCGTGGGC
>UMHQ01005315.1_pt1 | contig 23302 bp, 20 predicted proteins | sample 1965531 | NCBI WGS metagenome assembly UMHQ01 (sample SAMEA4836098, study PRJEB28245) | human gut metagenome | biome: gut microbiome; material: fecal sample | place: Denmark | collected 2008 | reverse complement strand
CTGCTCCCAAGGCAGATGCGCTACCGGACTGCGCTATATTCCGACAAATATTCTATTGAACATATAGAATATTATCATAAAGTATTGCTTCTGTCAAGGCTTTTTCTATTTTTTTAGATAATTTTTTCCAAAAAAAGAAAAAGAGTTTCTTCTTTTCTTATTTGATTTAGAAAATTAGAAACTCTGAACTGATATTTCTACTAATCCCAAACTTCTGTATTAGTAATTTCTGGAGTATCCTTAACAGAATATTCCGGATTCTTTCCTTCTTTTCTTTTCTTTCTATAATCTTGAATTACGTGCAATGCTTTCGGACTTAAAATAGCAATTGCCACAATATTCATAATTGCCATAATTCCCATTGATAAATCTGCTAAATCCCATACAGTCGATAATTTTGCCACAGAACCGATATAAATAATTGCAACACTGATGACTCTAAAAATTAACATAATTTGTTTGTTTCCACCGGATAAAAATTCTACATTGGTCTCTCCATAATAATAATTTCCAATAACAGAACTAAAAGCAAATAAAAATAAACAAGCTGTAATAAATGGATTTCCCCAAGCTCCTACTTCTCGAGATAAAGCAATTTGAGTCAATTTAATTCCTGTTTCTCCTACGTTTGCATAATCAGGAAGTAACAATACAATAAATCCTGTTGCACTACAAATAATAATCGTATCGACAAATACTCCAAAAGCTTGTAATAATCCTTGTTTTACCGGATGAGATACATTTGATGTCGCTGCCGCATTCGGTGCTGACCCCATACCAGCTTCATTAGAATACAATCCTCTTTTTACTCCCTGTAACATAGCCACACCCATAGCTCCTCCAGCCATAGCTTGTACTCCGAAAGCACTCTTAACAATTAACATAATTAAAGCAGGAATATGTGCAATATTCATCAATAATACTATCAAAGCTACAATAACATATCCTAAAGCCATGACAGGAACTACTAATCCCGCAAAGTTTGCAATTCTTTGTAATCCCCCGAAAATAACTAAAGCAGATAAAACGGTTACCACAATTCCGACAACCATAGGGCTAAATCCAAAACTTCCTTCAAAAGCTTGAGCAATCGTATTCGCTTGTACTGTATTGAAAGCAAAAGCAAAGGTAATAATAACAATCACAGAGAAGAATTTTGCCATAGACTTCCATCCTAAAGCTTTTTCCATATAATAAGCAGGTCCTCCTCGGAATCCACCTTTTCCATCTTCTTCCTTATAAACTTGAGCTAAAGTATTTTCAATCAAACTTGTCGCACAACCGATTAAAGAAGTAACCCACATCCAAAATAAAGCTCCCGGTCCTCCTAATACCACTGCAATTGCAACTCCAGCCAAATTTCCTGTTCCAACATGTGAAGATACGCTAATACAAAATGCTTGGAAAGCTGAAACTTGATTTGCTTCTTTTTTTTCTCCGTCTTTTAATGCCGATAACTTTCCAGTGACTAATTTCAACATATCTCCAAACAAGAAAATTTGTGCAAATCCTGTTCTCAAGGTATAAAAAATACCTGAAATTAACAATAGTCCTATTAAAATATAAGACCAAAGATACCCATTAAGTGTGTTTACCAATTCCATTATGTCCTCCTCTTTTCTTATGAAAAAATTTTTACTAAGCTAAGTATATCATACTTCATACAAAAAATACAAATGATTTTTCAGCAAAATTGATACAAAACAGAATTTTTTGTTTCAATTTCAAATTTAATTATCTCTTTTAGATTTTTATGTTGAAAAACCTATAAAAATTTCCCTGTATTTGCATATTTTTTTGAAAAGAAGTATAATATAACAAATTACTTTTAAAGGAGGAATTGTATGAAATTTCAAAAAACGACTGCAAGTTTATTATTAGCTTTCACCTTAGTAGGATGTACATCAAGTCCGTTTTTAACAGACGAAGGAAATATAAACAAAAAATCATCAGGAACTGCGGGAGGAGCTGCTGTTGGTGCTTTGCTTGGACAACTTATCGGAAAAGATACCAAAGGAACTTTAATTGGAGCTGGAGTGGGAGCTTTGGCTGGATTAGGTTGGGGAGCTTACCGAGATCAACAAGAAGCTGCTTTACGTGCTAGTTTGAAGAATACAGCAGTCCAAGTACAAAGAGATGGAGAAAATATCAGCCTTTACCTTCCGGGGGGAGTTACTTTTGCAAGTGATAGTGCTCAAATTTCAGGAAACTTTTATTCTGCTTTAAATTCTATTGCACAAGTTTTAGTACAATATCCCGAAACACAAATTTTAGTGCAAGGTCACACAGACAGCACAGGATCTTTTCAACATAATATGGATTTATCAAATAGAAGAGCAAATTCTGTAAAACAATATTTAATTGGACAAGGAGTGGCTTCTAATCGTTTAATGTCCCAAGGATTTGGACCAAACAATCCAGTAGCTGATAACTCTACTCCAGATGGAAGACAAATGAACCGAAGAGTAGAAATTAAAATTGCTCCAAAATATAACTAAGTTATATCATTTCCTTAAAAATAAAACATTACATAATATAAAAAGGGCTAAACTCACGATATGTGAGCTTAGCCCTTTATTTATTTGCCTATTTTATTTATTTTTTTAAAACTTTTTCTACCAAACCATTTACTAAATCATCAGAAGCAATATAAGGTAAGGTGATATGATCTGTACCTTGATTCTTATTATTATATTCTATTACTGTTTCAATGGAATGAGGATTTCTCGCCCAAGCTCTTCTAGCAACTCCACCCATAACATCCCAAGGCATTGCTTGTTTCAAGATTTCATCTACTCGTAAACTTCCATCCAATACCATTCCAAAACCACCATTGATAGATTTTCCAATTCCAACTCCTCCACCATTATGAAGAGCTATCATAGTCATTCCACGAGCAGCATTTCCGGCAAAACATTGTGTTGCCATATCTGCCATGATATTACTTCCGTCTTTAATATTAGAGGTTTCTCGGAATGGAGAGTCTGTTCCTGATACGTCATGATGATCTCTTCCCAACATTACAGGTCCGATTTCTCCTTTTCGTACCATATCATTAAATTTTAAGGCAATTGCTGTTCTACTCATTGCATCTTGATAGAAAATTCTACATTGCGTTCCTACTACTAAATTATTCTTATCTGCATCTTGAATCCATACATAGTTATCTCTGTCTTGGTATCTTCTGTTCGGATCTACCAATTCCAAAGCTGCATGGTCTGTTTTAATTAAATCTTCGTGTTTTCCTGATAGGCAACACCATCGGAAAGGTCCATATCCATAGTCAAATAATTCCGGTCCTAGAATATCTTCGACATAAGAAGGGAAAATAAATCCTGCCTTATCATCTCTTCCATTTTTAGAAATTTCTTTCACTCCTGTATCATAGATAGCTTTTAAGAAAGAGTTTCCATAGTCAAAGAAATAAACTCCCTTATCTGTCAATCTCTTAATCACGTCATAGTGACGTTTTAATGTCTTATCTACCAATTCTCGGAATGTTTTTCTATCTTCTGCCAGTAATCTTGTCCTTTCTTCAAAAGAAATTCCTACCGGACAATATCCTCCGTCATATACGGCATGACAAGAAGTTTGATCAGATAATAAGTCGATATGTTCATTGTGTGCATCTGCATATTCTAATAAATCTACTACATTTCCATGAAAAGCAATGGCATAGGCTTCTTTTTCTGCCAATTTTTCATGAGCAATGGTAAAAGCTTCTTCCGGTGTTTCTGCAATTTGATTTACCCAACCTTGTTCTAAACGAGTATGAATTCTCGAAATATCCACTTCTGCTACAATGGCAACTCCTTTTGCAATTACTCCTGCTTTTCCTTGAGCTCCACTCATTCCTCCAAGACCTGAAGTCACGAATAATTTTCCTCGTAAATCTCCATCAGCCGGAACTCCGCAGAATAATCTTCCGGCATTTAAAATCGTAGAATATGTACCATGAACAATTCCTTGCGGTCCAATATACATCCAACCACCGGCTGTCATTTGTCCGTAGTTAGCCACTCCAATTGCAGCTCCTCTTGCCCAGTTGTCATAATCATCAAACAATCCTACCATAAGTCCATTGGTAATAATCACTCTCGGAGCATAAGGATTGGAATGGAATAATCCCGTTGGATGTCCAGATGCCATCACCAAAGTTTGATCTTGTGTCATATTTTCTAAATATTTTTTAATCAATCGGTATTGCATCCAGTTTTGACAAACTTGTCCAGTTTCTCCATAGGTAACTAATTCATAAGGATATAGAGCAATCGCAAAATCCAAATTATTATCAATCATAACTTGAATTGCCTTTGTATCGGTGCAATTTCCCTTATATTCATCAATGGGTCTTCCATAAATTCTTCCTTCCGGTCGAAAACGATACCCATAAATTCTTCCATGTTCCATCAATTCTTCCAAAAATTCCGGAGCTAACATTTCATGAAATTCTTCTGGAATATAACGTAAAGCATTTTTCAAAGCTAACTTAATATCATCTTCCGTTAAATTGACTACTCTTTTTGGAGCTCTTCGAATGCTTGGATCCATCTTAGGAATTTCTTTTGGAATATCACAAGCTTCTAATTTGATTGTCATAGCATGAAATATATCTTGATTTATCATTTTAATGTAACCCTCCTACAATTTTTTCAACAGATTCTACAATCTTATTCGTTTTAATAATAGCTTCCGCTTTATGAATATCCACATAACTTTCTCGATCCACATCTACATAAGGAACATATTGTCGAACTTCATCATAAGCAGCTCTTGTTGCTTTCGATAATTTATCTTTTGCTCCTTTCAAGTCAATCGCTTGACAAGCCGTGATAAGTTCCATTCCAATGACATTTCTTACATTTTCTAAAATATCCTTCGATTTCTTCGCCGCAACAGATCCCATAGAAACATGATCTTCTTGATTTGCCGAAGTTGGAATCGAATCGACAGAAGCAGGATGAGCCAACACTTTATTTTCGGATACCAAAGCTGCTGCACTATATTGTACAATCATAAATCCGGAATTTAATCCACCTTTTTCCACTAAGAAAGCCGGTAGTCCATGGTTAATCGCCGGATTTACCATTTTTTCAATTCTTCTTTCCGAAACATTTGCCATTTCCGCCAAAGCAATTCCTAAGAAATCAAATGGCAATGCCATAGGTTGTCCGTGGAAATTTCCTCCAGAAATAACCTCATCTGTATCCACAAAAATCAACGGATTGTCTGTGACTGCATTGATTTCAATTTCCACTTTATGTTTTACATATTCTAAGGTATCTTTACTTGCTCCATGAATTTGTGGAATACATCGTAATACATAAGAATCTTGAACTCTTTCCACTCCTTGTTTCGTTACATTTCCACTTCCTGCTAAAAGATTTCTCATATTTTCCGCTGTTTGAATTTGCCCTTCTTGACCTCTTACTTCTCCAATCCTTGCATCATAAGCATCGATAATTCCATGTAATCCTTCCATTGTCATTGCAGCAGCAATGTCTAGATGTTTGGATAAATTGATTGCATCATACAATACATGAGCTCCTACCGAAGTTAAAGATTGTGTTCCATTGGTCAAAGCCAATCCTTCTTTCGAAGATAAAGATGGTAAAATTGGAATTCCTGCTCGTTCCATTGCTGTTTTTCCATCTAATAATTCTCCTTCATAGTAAGCTTTTCCCATTCCTAAAAGAACTAATGACATATGTGCTAATGGAGACAAATCCCCGGAAGACCCAACAGAACCTTTTTCAGGTATCCATGGAGTTACATTTTTATTTAACATTTCCACTAAGGTTTCTACTACCACTCTTCTTACCCCAGAGTATCCTTTTGCCAAGTTTACCGCTCGTAGTAAAACAATCCCTCTTGCAACATCATTGGGCATTGGATTTCCTACACTACAAGAATGGCTCATAATGATATTTTTTTGTAATTGACCTGTTTCTTCTTTTGAAATCGTTACTTCTGCAAATTTTCCAAACCCCGTTGTAATCCCATAAGAAACTTTTCCTTCTTCCACATACTTATCTACCAAAGCTCTCGCTCTGTCAATCTTTTCATATGCTTCCTCTGAGATTTTAACTTTATATCCTCTTCGTGTTACATTTACTAAATCTTCCAAAGTAATTCTATTGTTTCCTAATACTAATTCCAATGAACAACACCTCCTAGACAATGTAAAGTTATTTTTAAAATCACTTTAATAATTTAAGTTTACCCTATTATTTTTACAAAATCAATATCTTTTTTTATAATTTAAGGTATAATAGAAATCAAGGAAGGTGAATTTATGTACCAAAAAGAAATCAAAAAAAATAATGAAAATATTATTTTTGAATACATATATAATCGAAAGCAGGGTTTTTCCATTGCAGAAGTTTGTCAAAGTTTAGATTTGACATTTCCAACCGTCAAAAGAATTTTTGAAAGCTTTTTAGAAAGAAAAATTTTAATACAATCTAAAAAAAATAGCCATGGAGTTGGAAGAAAAGCTATGGAATATACTTATAACAGTGATTTTTGTTATTCCCTAGGTGTCCGCATTTCAGAAGATTGTATAAATTTTATTTTTACCAATAGTATTGGAAAGGTTCTTTGCCATTCCAAAGTCAAAATTCCAGAAAATTTTGAAAATATTCTTTCCTTTTTAGAAGAAAATACCCTAGTATTTCTACAACAAATTTCAAAAGAAAAAAAAGAAAAACTGGTAGGAATAGGTATCTCAATTCCCGGAATTTTTAATCAGGAAACAAAGATGATAGAATTTAAAATCAATCATTTTTCATCTTTTGTGGCCTTAGAAGAGTTACAAAAAAATATTCCTTATCCAATTTATATTGAGAATGAATCTAATTTATCTGCCATTGCAGAAGCAGTTTTAGGCAAATATCTAAATCTTTCTGAATTTACTGTTTTGACTATCAACAAAAATATAGGAAGTTCTCATTTTGTACGGCGGGAGAAGGATAGAAATTTTTACTTCAAAGCGGGAAGAATTCATCATATGATAGTCAATAAAAACGGAAGGAAGTGTTATTGTGGAAGTAGAGGTTGCCTAGGAACTTATATCTCTATTAAAGCTCTACTTCAAGATTTTCAAGAAATTTTTCCGGAAATTCAAAATATCGAAGACATCTTCCAAGAAAAATATCGAGAAAGCAAAGAAGGGAAAAAAATATTGGAACAATATATTGAATATCTCGCCGCAGGAATTCAAAATTTACTCTTTTTTTCCAATCCGGAAAAAATCATTATCAGTGGAATGATTTGCCATTTCCAAGAATATCTATATACAAAGTTATTAAACAAAATTTATCATTCAGGTCATATTTTCTTTCGTGGAAGAGATACTGTTGTCTTTTCTTCCTTTCATGAAAATTCTAGTTTAGTTGGAGCAGCACTTTTTCCTATTGTTGATAGTATGTTTTAATAATATATTTAACAGAAAATCCCTCTGATATAGAGGGATTTTCTTAATTATATTATTCTTTTTCTGCCTTTACTTCTTCTACTACTTTTTCCACAACGACTTCTTTCTTCACTTCAGGTGTTGGAGTAGGTGCCGCTGCTGGTTTTGGTGCAGCCGGTTTTTTAGGCTCAGGCTTTTTCGGTAATGGTCTGTTTAATCCGGTATAAATTGCTTTGGTAGGACATACAACCACACAAAGTTGACAATTTTTACATTTTGCTGGATCAATTTTTGCCAAGTTGTTACTTACTTCAATCGCTCCAAACGGACAAGTTCTTTGACACATTCCACATCCGATACATGCAATTCCACAAGCCTTTTTTGCATCTCCACCTTTGTCTTTGGACATACATTTTACAGTTACTTTTTTTGCTACCGGTGTCATCGCAATCACACTCTTCGGACATGCTTTGACACATAATCCACAAGAGATACAAGCTTCTTCATCCACAGAGGCAATTCCTTTTTCATTGACAACAATCGCTCCCACAGGACAAACTCTTTCACAGTCTCCATATCCTAGACAACCATATTTACAAGATTTATCTCCACCTGCATACAAAGTTACAGCTGCACAAGTTCTTAATTCTCCATCAAAATCAAATCTTTTCTTTGAAAAACTATTATCTCCTTGACAAATAACTCTTGCTACTACTTTTTCACCAGAAGTATCGACTGATGCACCCATAATATCTCCAATTTTAGCTGCTACCGCAGAACCCCCTGGAGAACATAAAGTCATTGCTGCTCCTGTTTCTACAATCGCACTAGCATATCCTGAACACCCTGGGTATCCACATCCTCCACAGTTTGCTCCTGGAAGTATACTAATGATTTCTTCTATCTTGGGATCAATTTGCACTTCGAATTTCTTAGCAGCAAACGCTAAGAATAATCCCATCGCCAAGCCTGTTACCCCTAAGATAACAACGGCCATTACAATCGCTTCCATACTAACCTCCAAGTTTTCTCTCTACTTAAATTTTCATTCCACTGAATCCCATAAATGCCATAGCCAATAAACTTGCTGTCAAAAAGGCAATTGGAATTCCTTGAAATGCCTTTGGTATCGCTGAATATTCTATTCTTTCTCGAACTCCCGCTAATAAAATCAATGCTAAAGAAAATCCGACTGCAACAGAAAATCCATTGACTAAAGTTTCAATAAAGTTATAGTCCGCTTGAATATTGATAATTGCTACCCCTAATACTGCACAGTTTGTAGTGATCAATGGTAAAAATACTCCTAATGCTTTATACAAACTTGGAGATGTTTTTTGAATTGCCATTTCTACAAATTGTACCAAAGAGGCAATAATCAAGATAAAAGCAATCGTTTGTAAATATGCTAATCCCATTGGTTCTAAAATAAATCGATATACTAACCATGTTACTCCTGAAGCTATTGTAATAACAAACGTTACTGCCATACCCATTCCAAGAGAAGCATCAATTTTTTTAGATACTCCCATAAAAGGACAACATCCCAAGAACTTAGCAAAAATAATATTGTTAATAAAAATAGAACTGATAATAATTCCAAAAATACTTCCTAAACTCATTTCTTTTCACCCCTCTTTGCCTTTACAACATTGATGATCGCTAAAACCACCCCAATTGTCATAAATCCTCCTGGTGCTAGGATGAAAATCAATGCAGGAGTAAATCCTTCTGGAAATAAAGAAATTCCAAATACAGATCCATTTCCTAAAATTTCACGAATGGTTCCTAATAATGTTAAAGATAATGTAAATCCAATTCCAGTTCCAATTCCATCTAATAAAGAATCGAACACAGAATTCTTAGAAGCAAAACTTTCCGCTCTTCCCAATACAATACAGTTTACAACAATCAAAGGAATAAACAATCCCAATACTTTATATAATTCTGGAGTGTAAGCATTCATCATCATATCTACAATCGTAACTAACGAAGCAATAATCATAATGAAAGCTGGGATACGAACTTGATCCGGAATACATTTTTTAAATAAGGAAATTAACACATTAGAACAAGCTAGTACTGCAATAACGGCAACTCCCATAGAAAATCCATTAATAGCTGATGTTGTTGTTCCCAAAGTTGGACATAGCCCTAAAAGTAATACAAATACAGGGTTCCCTGTAAACATTCCTTCTAACAAAATTTTAATTTTATTTCCCATTATTTTATCACCTCAGCTTTATAGGCTTTAATGGTTCTCATCATTCCTGTGTACACAGCATTTGGAGAAATAGTAGCTCCGGCAAAAGCATCCGTAGCTTTATTGAATTCATGACTATCATCTTCTCCAATCCAATGGGATTGCCATTCTGGTTCATTGATTCTAGCTCCTAATCCTGGAGTTTCTCCACTGCTAATAATATTGATTCCTGTAATCTTTCCTTCCATATCCAATCCTAATACAAAATTGATATTTCCGGCATAACCATTTTGATCCACAGAAACAACATAACCCACATTAGCTCCTGCTTCATCAAATCCAGGAATAAAAGTCATCTCTTCTACTTCTTTTCCTTCTTCTTCCTTAAAAGAAGCTGCTGCTGGTAAAACTTGCTTTCTAGCTTCCGTCACTAATTGAATTGCATTATTGGCAATCACTTGGCTAGTGAATCCATTAACGGCAGCTAAAATCCCTGCAGAGACTGCTGCAATAATAAATAGTACGGCTCCATAATGTACAAATTTATTTTTCATTGTTTGTCTTCACCTCCCCAAATTTTTTAGGTCTTATATATCGATTGATTAGAGGTACCACTCCATTCATAATTAGGATTGCATAGGCTGTCCCTTCTGGGTATCCTCCCTTCATACGAATACAAGAAACTAAAAATCCAATTCCAAAAGCAAAAACAACTCTTCCCTTATCTGTATGAGGACTTGTTACCATATCGGTTGCCATGAAGAATGCTCCTAACATCAAACCTCCAGATAAGATTTGCATAATAGGATCTGCTGCCCCCATAGCCCAAGTCATTACAAAAACAGTTCCAATCATAACAGCTGGAACTTTCCAGTCGATTTGCTTTTTATAAATTAAATAACATCCACCTAAGATTAGAGCTAAAGCAGAAGTTTCTCCTAAACATCCACCCATTTTTCCAATCAAAGCATCTAAATATAAATTTCCACTATTTGCAATTAGCACAGTGTTAATATCCAATCCTCTTTTCATTGCATCCAACATAGTTGCTCCTGTTCTTCCATCATAAGCAAATGTTGTAATGGCAACTGGCCAAGATGCTTGTACAAAAGCTCTTCCAACCAAAGCCGGGTTAAAAATATTATGTCCTAATCCTCCATACACCATTTTTCCAAGAGCAATGGCAATGATACACCCAATAATGACATAAGGTAATGGCATAATGACTGGAATAACAAAAGAAAATAAAATCCCTGTTAATACAGCACTTCCATCAAAAATCGATATATCTTGTTTCATAATTTTTTGACAAATATATTCTGTTACTAAACATGTCAACACTGCTACTCCTGTAACAATAATTGCTCTTAGTCCAAAAACATAAACAGCAATAAGAAATGCAGGTATCAATGCAATAATGACATCATACATAACAGATTCAACTGTTTCTGAAGTTCTTATATGAGGTGATGGCCCCATCTTTAATATGCTACTCACGTTATCCTCCTTACATTTCGTTATTATTTCTTCATAGATCGTAATTTTGCTTTTCCTATTTTAATAGCTTCTGTTAATGGTCGATTTGCTGGACAAATAAATGCACATGAACCACATTCAATACAATCCATCAAATGATAATGTTGTAAGCCTTCCCATTGTTGGAAAGCTGCTAATCTTGCAAACATTACAGGTTCTAAACTCATAGGACAAACACTTACACATTTTCCACAACCAATACATGCCTTTGGCTTATATGGATTTGTTTCTTCTGTTGTCAAAGCTAATAAACCAGAAGTCCCCTTAATGACAGGGGCATCTTCTGAGAATTGAGCCATTCCCATCATAGGTCCTCCCATAACTAGTTTATCCACTTTTTCCCGATCTACTCCACATGCATCTAATAAGTAAGAGAATGGAGTTCCAATTGCAATTCTAACATTCTTAGGTGTTGCAATTGCTTTTCCTGAAACAGTTACTACTTTTTCAATCAATGGAGTTCCATGTACTAAACCTTCATAGATAGCTGCAGCTGTTCCTGTATTTTGTACAACAACACCAACAGAAGAAGGTAATTTTCCAGATGGAACCTCTCTATTTAAAACAGCTTTAATAAGTTGTTTTTCTCCTCCTTGAGGATATTTTGTCTTTAGTGGAGCAATTTCAATACCAGTACCTTCTGCGGCTTTTTTCATATTCGCAATTGCTTCTGGCTTATTTTCTTCAATTCCAATAATCGCTGTGGAAACTCCTAAGATTTTTTTGATAATTTTTACTCCTTCTATAATAGAAGAAGGATTTTCTAGCATCAAACGATTATCCGAATTTAAATATGGTTCACATTCAGCACCATTTAATAACAGAGTATCAATCTTAGTATCTGCAGGAGGGTTTAATTTTACATGTGTAGGAAAACTTGCCCCCCCAATTCCTACAATTCCTTTCTCTCTGATCATGGCCAATAAGTCTTTTACTTCTGCAGTTTCCCAATTTTCAATTTTACTAAGTTCTGCCCAAGTTTCTTGCCCATCATTTTCAATGACAATGGATTTACAAGTTCCCATCAAGGGGAATACTCGTTCTTCAATTTTCTTTACTGTCCCGCTAACTGGAGAGTGAATAGGTGAAGTTAAAAAACCTTGCGAATCCGCTATTTTTTGTCCTTTCAATACTTGATCTCCAACTGCTACAATGGGATCTAGTGGTGCTCCTATATGTTGTAATAGTGGTACATACAGCATTTTAGGTGCTTCCAGTTTTTCAACAGGAAAAGTTTCAGTTTGCAATTTATTTTCAGGTGGATGAACACCGCCTCTGAAACCAAAAAATTTCATATGAACACTCCTTTCTTAACTAGTTAAATTTCCACAAATCAAGTGTAACACATTTCATTCTAAAATTCTATAAAAATTTTAAATATTAGTTAACAAATTAAAAAAAATTGAAATTCCTATTTTTTATTCTATTCTTTACTTTTTTCGTAATGTTATTCTTGAAAAATCTTATCTTTTATTGTACAATTCTGAAAATAAAACTGTTCGTTTTTTGAAATGAAAAAGGTCAAGTGTTCACTTGACCTTAACAATCATTTCTTATTATATTTTTGCATCATTTTTTCAGAATTTATATTCTTTAACCAATCTTCAATTCCCTCTACTGTCATTTCTAACATAGAATGTAATACTTCTTCTTCAGATTTTTGAAAATCTCCTATCACAAAATCAATTACATTACCACTTGTACTTCCAATTCCACATTTTAATCTACAGAATTCCTGTCCTATATGAGATATAATCGATTTAATTCCATTATGTCCTCCAGAACTTCCCTTCACCTTATATCGAAGCTTCCCTAATGGTAAATCTTTATCATCATATACCACCAAAATTTCACTCACAGGATCTATTTTATAGAATTGTACCACTTCATGAATAGCGTTTCCACTTAGATTCATATAAGTTTGTGGTTTTATAAAATATACTTTTTCTCCCTGAAAATTGGTTTCCACCACTTTGGATAAGAACTTTTCTTTCTCTCCTAAAATAGAATGTTTTTTTAAAAATAAATCGATTGCCATAAATCCAACATTATGACGTGTTTTTTCATATTTTTTTCCTGGATTTCCTAAACCTACAACTAATTTCATGGCTATTGTCGAATTTCTCCTTGGTATTTTTCTCGAATCAATTTCAAAATAGATTGAATATTTTCCTCAATTTCTGTATCTGAAAGAGTCTTCTTTTTATCTCGGAAAATAATACTAATTGCAATTGATTTTTTCCCTTCTCCTAAATTTTCTCCATAGTAAACATCAAAAATATCAATGTGCTCAATCAAAGAATGCTTCTTTTGAATCATTTTGACCATCTCTCCCACAAGAATATCTTGATCTAACACAATCGCTAAATCTCGTAATACTGCAGGATACTTACTTACTCTGTCATAACCTAATTTTTTCTTGCTATATTTTTTCATAGTTGTGATATTTAACTCTGCCAAATACACTCTTTCTTTTTTGATTTCCATTGCTTCTGCAATATCTGGATGGACTTCTCCGAAAGTTCCGATACATTCTTTTCCAATTTGAATGTCAGCACTTCTTCCAGGATGGAAATTAGAATCCATAGAACGAATTAAATTGTAATTTTGAATTCCTATTTCTGCTAATACTGTTTCTACATAGGCTTTTATATCATAAAAATCATAACTTTCTTTTCCAGTATTCCACAAGGTTTTATCTTTATGCCCCGCTAATACTATTCCCAAATGAATATCTTCTTGTGCTAAATCTTCTCCTTCTACTTTAACAAATGTCTTTGAAACTTCTCCAAATTTTAAATCATATTGATTTCGATTAAAATTATCTCTTATATTTGCCAATAAACTATATTGTAAATTAGGTCTCATAATAGCCATATCTTCACTTAAAGGATTTTTAATTTCTAAAACCGGTTGTGAATAATGAAAAATATTTCTTGCTTTTTGTGGAATAAAACTATAATTGATTACTTCATGCAATCCCATTTCTGTTAATAATTTTTTTAAATTTTCTTGAATTTCATACCTTTCTGCTGTTTTTCCAGCGGAAATATCTTCTTTTGGCATCTTAGCTTCAATATTATCAAAACCATACATTCTAATAATTTCTTCATAAATATCTGCTGGTCTTGTTAAATCTGCTCTATGACTTGGTGGTGTTACTAATAAAGCATTAGGACCATAAGGTTTAATTAAAATTTCTAAATTGGTTAAAATATTCCCCACAGTATCTAAATCTAATGCTTTTCCCACGAATTTATTCACTTTTTCCAAATTAACAGGAATTTCCGTTAATTCTCTTCTCACTAAATATTTGTCCAATGGTTTCGATAAAATTTCTCCTCCTGCTACTTGTTGAATCAAAGATGCTGCTCTGTCCATGGCATAAGGAATTCCTTCCGGATCCATTCCTCTTTCATTACGATATGCAGAATCAGTAAAAATTCCTAAAGTTCTTGATGTCTTTCGAATATTTTCAGGAGTAAAGTAAGCTACCTCTAGAAAAATATTTTTAGTATTTTCGTCAATTTGAGTTGCTTCTCCTCCAATCACACCAGCAATTGCAATTGGCTTTTCTCCATCCGCAATGACCAATTCCCCATTCAATTTTCGTTCTACTCCATCTAAAGTAACGATCTCTTCTCCTTCTTTTGCAGCACGAACAAAAATTTCATTTCCTGCTAATTTATCAAAATCAAAAGCATGCATTGGTTGATTGCACTCAAACATTACAAAATTTGTAATATCCACAATATTATTAATTGGTTTCAATCCCATACTTTGAATTCTTTGTTTTAACCATTCCGGAGATTCTCCAACTTTGACATTTTTAATCAGTCTTCCCATATATCGATGACATCGTTCTTTATCTTCTATCGTAATTTTTGCTTGTGTAGAAACTTGATCAATGATTTCATCCATTACTATCATAGGATATTTAATCTTTCTTTCAAAATATGCTCCAATTTCTCTAGCAATTCCTATGTAAGATAAACAATCTGGTCTATTAGGAGTTATTTCTAATTCAAAGACAACATCATCTAATTTAGCATATTTTCTATATTCTTCCCCAATAGGAGCATCTTCCGGTAAAATAATAATTCCATCAGCACTAGTACCAATTCCCAATTCTACCTCAGAGCACAGCATTCCATAAGACTCTACCTTACGAATTTCACTCTTTTTAATTTTAAAATCCCCAGGCAAGATTGCTCCAATTTTTGCAACAACAACCTTATCTCCCAATTTATGATTTGGAGCCCCACAAACAATTTGTAAAGTTTCTTCTCCTGTATCAACTTGTAATAAAGTTAATTTATCTGAATTTGGATGTTTTTGATAATCAACAATCTTTCCAATGACAACATGATGTAAATGTTTTCCTTGTTCTTCTATATTTTCTACTTCTTGACCAATCATTGTCAAAGCTTTTTCTAATTCCAATACATCTTCTTTTAAGTCCACATATTGTTTTAACCAATTTAACGAAATTAACATAACTTTTCCTCCAGAATTTTAGAATTGTTTTAAAAATCGAATATCATTTTCAAAAAAGGATCGTAAATCATCAATACCTAATCGTAACATGGCAATTCTTTCAATTCCCATTCCAAATGCAAAACCACTCACTTCCTCCGGATTGTATCCCCCAGCTTTTAGCACTTCAGGATCAACCATTCCACAGCCCATAATTTCCAGCCATCCGCTACCTTTACATACTCGGCATCCTTCTCCATGACAAATGTTACATTCTACATCCATTTCTGCACTTGGTTCTGTAAATGGGAAAAAATGTGGCCTAAATCGTACTCGAGTATCTCCAAACACTTCTTTTACAAACTGAGTTAAGATTCCTTTTAAATCTGCAAAAGAAATATTACTTCCAATCACTAAACCTTCCATTTGATGAAACATAGGAGTATGAGATACATCATAATCCGGTCTATAAACCTTTCCTGGACAAATCATTCTAAATGGCGGTTTATGTTCTAACATATATCTAATTTGCACTGGAGATGTTTGAGTTCTTAATACCACCTCTGGATTCATATAAAAAGTATCTGTTAAATCTCTAGAAGGGTGAGAATCCGGAATATTTAAAGCATCAAAATTGTATTTTACATACTCTATTTCAGGCCCATCGGCTACATCAAATCCCATTTTAATAAAAATATCCTTCATGAAATTCATGGTTTCTGTGATAGGATGTTCCGTTCCAAGTGATAAAGCTCTACTTGGTAAACTAATGTCAATCACTTCTTCTTTTAATTTTTTTTCTTTTTGTTCTTTTACTAAAATGCTATTTTTAGAAGAAAAAGCTTCTAAAATTTCATTTTTAGCATCATTGATTAATTGCCCTATCTCAGGTCTTTCTTCTGCCGATAAATTTTTCATTCCTTTTGATAAATCAGTTAATTTCCCTTTTTTCCCCATATACTTGATTCTTAGTTCATCTAATTGCCCTAAGGAACTCACAAGTTCAATTTCTTTTTTTGCTTCTTCTTGCAAAGCTGTAATCTCTTGTTTCATAACTCCCTCCAAAATCCCTATAATCTTTTTAATATAATTTCTACTTTTGTATTTTCTATATTTAAAATTCCATATTTCCCATCTTGAGCTGCTCCTGGATTTGCCAATATTATCTCTTTTTTTTCAAAATATTCACGATGTGTATGACCAAATAAAATAATGTCACATTTCATGTTTTTTCCCATCTGTCTTAAAGAATCATAACTAGATTTTACTCCATACAAATGACCATGTGTTAAAAAAATCCGTTTTCCTTTTAATAAAACTAATTTTTCTTCTGAAAAATGATGATCCCAAAAATCACAATTTCCTTTTACAATCTCAAAAGGAATTTCGGAATATAAATAAGATAATTCTTCAAAGTCTTTTGTATAATCTCCCATTGCAAAAACTCGTTCAGGTTTTTCTCTTTCCATCATTTCCACTAACAACGAAAAATGATTGTGAGAATCGCTCATAAATAGAATTTTCATATTTCCTCTTTCTCTTCTTCCGCTTTAATTCTAGTGATAGAAGCTACCTTTTCATCTAAAGCTACTTTCATAATAATGACTCCTTGAGCAGCTCTACTGAAACGTGAAATGGAATTCATTGGAGTTCGAATAATAATCCCATTAGAAGTAATGCAAACTAGCTCTTCCTCATCTAAGGCAGTCAAAACAGAAACAATATTTCCTGTTTTATCATTACAACGTAAGTTAATAACTCCCTTTCCTCCACGATTATGAGAAGGATATTCATCCAGTCTTGTTCTTTTTCCATAACCATTTTCAGTAATGGTTAAAATATCCATTTCTTTTTCTTTAATAAGAAGTGCCGAAACAACCTCATCCCCTTCTCTCAACTCAATTCCCTTCACTCCCATAGTATTTCTACCTGTTGGTCTCACATTATCATTTGGGAATCTAACAGCAAAACCTTTACGAGTTGCAATAAATACTTCATTTTCTGCTGCTTCTACTAAACCGACATAGATTAGATCATCCTCTTCTTTAAACTTAATGGCAATTAAACCACCTGTATTGATATTTTTAAACTCCTCTAAACTAGTTTTCTTCACAATTCCTTGTTTTGTCACGAATACAAGCTCTTTTTCTTTATCAAAAACTCTTGTTTTAATAATAGCCCTTATTTTTTCTTCTTCTCCAATTCGTAATAAATTACTAATCAGTCTTCCTCTAGATTGTCGTGATAATTCAGGAAGTTGATAAACTTTGATATTATATACTTTTCCTTTGTCTGTAAAAATCATTAAAGTATCTAAATTCGAAGCTGTTAAAATAGTATCTACCACATCATCATCGATCGTATTTAAACCAGTAACTCCTTTTCCTCCACGATTTTGTGATTTATATTTATTTGCCTCAATTCTCTTAATATATCCCTTATTTGTGCAAGTGATAATCATCTCTTCATCTTTAATCAAATCTTCTGGTAAAATTTCCATTCTTTCTTCTTCAATATGAGTTCTTCTTTTATCACCATAAGTATCTTTGACTTTTAATAATTCCTGTTTCATAATATCATAAATTTTATTATCATGAGATAAAATATCTTGCAATTCAATAATCAATTTTTCTAAATCTTGATATTCTGCTTCTACTTTTTCTCTTTCTAAACCTGTTAATCTTTGCAATCTCATATCTAGAATCGACTTCGCTTGAATTTCTGTAAAAGCATATTTTTCAATCAATTGTTCTTTTGCTTGATTGGCATCTTTCGAACTTCGAATCATTTCAATAATTCTGTTAATATTTTCTAGAGCAATTCGATATCCTTGTAAAATATGAGCTCTTTTTTGAGCCTTATCCAAATCAAATAGAGTTCTTCTTGTAATAACTTGAAAACGGTGGGAAATATATTCACAAAGCATTTGTTTTAGTGTCAATACTTTAGGAACATTATTCACCAAGGCTAACATAATAACACCAAAGGTGCTTTGTAACTCTGTGTATTTATATAACTTATTTAAAACTAATTCAGGTTCTTCTCCTTTTTTCAATTCAATGACAACTCGAATTCCTTCTCTATTGGATTCGTCTCGTAAATCTACAATTCCTGTTATCTTTTTTTCTTTTACCAAATTAGCTATTCTTTCAATTAAAGTTGATTTATTTAATTGATATGGAATTTCTTCTATAATGAGAAAAAATTTTCCATTTTTATTTTCTTCAATTTTTACCTTACCACGAACCCGAATTTTTCCTCGCCCTGTTAAATAAGCATCCCGAATTCCTTTTTTCCCATCAATGATTCCACCAGTTGGAAAATCAGGTCCTTTAATATATTCCATTAATTCTAAATCTGAAATTTCTGGATTATCAATCAATTGTAAAGAACCATCTACTAATTCCCCTAAATTATGAGGTGGAATATTTGTTGCCATTCCAACTGCAATTCCTGTCGATCCATTCAATAATAGATGTGGTAATTTCGATGGTAATACCGTAGGTTCATCTAAAGAATCATCAAAGTTTTTTCGAAAATCTATGGTATTTTTATCAATGTCTTCTAATAATTCTGCTGTTATCTTAGACATTCTTGCTTCGGTATATCTCATGGCAGCAGCAGAATCTCCATCAATGGATCCAAAATTTCCATGTCCTTCTACCAACATATAACGATAATTGAATTCTTGTGCCATTCTCACCATAGTATTATAAACGGCTGTATCCCCGTGTGGATGATACTTTCCCAAAACTTCCCCTACGATTCTTGCAGATTTTTTAAAAGGTTTATCATTTGTCATTCCCATTTCATTCATAGCAAATAAAATTCTTCTATGAACCGGTTTTAATCCATCTCGAACATCTGGAAGAGCTCTACTGACAATAACACTCATAGAATAGTCTAAATAGGATTCTTTTAATTCTTCTTCTATATATCTATTGCTTATGTTAGACATTTACATCTCCTCTTTTATCTCATTTTTATTTTTCTTCATATACATATTATATATCAATATTCTTTGCATATTCTGCATGCTCTTGAATAAATTCTCGACGAGGTTCTACTTTATCTCCCATCAATTTATCAAACAACATATCTGCTTCTCTTGCATTATCAATAGATACCTTTAAAAGTAACCTTGCTTCAGGGTCCATGGTAGTTTCCCATAATTGTTCCGGGTTCATTTCCCCCAATCCTTTATAACGTTGCAACGTATATTTTTTATTTTCTCCTTCCACACTTTGTAAAATTTCTTTTAACTGTGCATCTGTATAAGCGTATCGAATACTTTTTCCAAAAGAAATTTTATATAGCGGTGGTTGAGCAATATATACATTTCCATTATGAATTAAATCTACCATATATCGATATAAGAAAGTTAAAATTAAAGTTCGAATATGAGCCCCATCTACATCGGCATCTGTCATCAAAATAATTTTTCCATATCTCAATTTATTTAAATCAAAGCTTTCTTCCCCAATATTTGTTCCAAAAGCTGTTACCATGGCTCGAATTTCTTCACTTTCTAAAGCTTTATGTAATCCTGCTTTTTCTACATTTAATATTTTTCCTTTTAGTGGTAAAATTGCTTGGAAATAACGATCTCTTCCTTGTTTTGCAGATCCCCCTGCTGAATCTCCTTCGACCAAGAAAATTTCACATTCTTCTGATTTTTTAGAAGAACAATCTGCTAATTTTCCCGGAAGAGATCCAACTTCTAAAACAGATTTTCTAAGAACCGCTTCTCTTGCTCTTTGAGCAGCTTCTCTTGCCTTTTTAGAATTTAAAATTTTCTCAATAATCAATTTCGTATCATTTGGATTATCTTCTAAAAATATTTTTAAATCTACAGATAAAACACTATTGACAATACCACTCACTTCAGAATTTCCTAATTTTGTCTTCGTTTGTCCTTCAAATTGAGGCTGTGGCACTTTGACAGAGATAATCGCTACGATTCCTTCTCGAATATCTCCTCCCTGTAATTTTCCATCTTTTTCCTTCAAAAATCCTTGACTTTTTCCAATATCATTGATTACCTTAGTTAAACAAGTTCTAAATCCGGTAACATGAGTTCCTCCCTCTGTTGTATTGATATTATTCACAAAAGAATAAATGGTTTCACTCTGACCGGTAGTATAAGTAAAAGCAATATCGACTCCAACTTGTTCTGCTTGTCCTTCCACATGAATTTGTTTGGATAACAATACTTGATTTTCACGAGTCACTTCTTTTAAAAAATCAGAAATTCCTCCTTCAAACTGGAATTTTTCTTTCTTTCCAATTTCATTTCTACAATCCAATAAATTAATTTCCAGTCCACGATTTAAATAAGCCAATTCTTTTAAACGATGTTGTAATACTTCATATTCGAAAATAACAGTTTCAAAAATTTCCGCATCGGGTTTAAAAGTAACTGTTGTTCCAGTCGTATCTCCTGCTTCCAAACTCGAAATAATTTTAACATCTTCAATTGGTTTTCCTCTTAAATATTTTTGATAGTATACATTTCCATCTCGTTTGACTTTAATTTCAGTCCACTCAGAAAGTGCATTTACAACAGAAATTCCTACTCCATGCAATCCACCGGAAACTTTATAGTTATCATTTTCAAATTTTCCTCCAGCATGTAGAACAGTTAACACAATTTCCAATGCTGATTTTCCATATTTCGGATGAATATCTACTGGAATTCCTCTTCCATTATCTTCTACTTGAATAATATTATCTGGTAAAATACTTACAGTAATTGTATTACAATATCCTGCTAAGGCTTCATCCACAGAGTTATCAACAACTTCCCACACTAAGTGATGTAATCCTCTTGCAGAAGTTGTTCCTATATACATTCCAGGCCTTTTTCTAACTGCCTCCAGCCCTTCTAATACTGTAATATTTTGAGCTCCATAATTATTCATATTTTCCCTCCAATAGATATTTTACATCTTCAATTATAATCGCTTTTTTTTTAGCATATTCCTGTATCTTTACTAAAATTTTATTTTTATTCATATACATATGTTGTAAGGCCATTGAATTATATACTTTAATACAAAGTTTTCCTTCTCGAAACCATAATATTTCTGAATATTTACTATATTTTCCAACAATGTTCTCCCAATGTGATTTTAAAAAAATTTCTTGCATCGGAGCACTCTTTTGAAATTCTTCCTGTACAATATCAAAAAGTTTATGAACTTGTATTTTCATAGACTTCTCCTTTTTCTATTCTATAATAATCAGCTTCTATCTTTAATCTTTCTGTAGAAGTAATAAAAACCTGTACTTTTTTTTCATATAAATATTGTAATACACTGTGACATCGTTCTTCATCAAAATAAGAAGTGACATCATCGATCAAAACAATTGGCATTTCTTTTTTATTTTTAGAAAGAATATCTATTTCTGATAATTTTAATGAAAAAATAATCGATTTTTTTTCTCCTTGAGAAGCATATAGCTTTGCATCCTGTCTCTCTAACAAAAAAATAAACTCATCTTTATGAGGACCTACCATAGAAAATCCATATTGAATTTCTTTTTCCTTTTTTTTCTTAATTTCTTTCCAAAATTCTTCTTGAATTTTAGAAAGAGTGACATCATTTTGAAACTCTATAAAAGTTTTATATTGTAATTGTAATTCTTTTTCTTTGTCAAATAAATCTTGATAAATATTTTTTATAAAAGAGGACATGAGCTGTAAATAGTGATTTCTTTGTTCTATCAAATAACTACCACATTCTACAAATTCTTTTTCATAAATTAAAAATTCTTCATTTTGATACAATTTTTCTTTCAGATATTTATTTCTTATTTTCAATAAATGTGAAAATTTTTTTAATTGTTGTAAATAAAAGACATTGATTTGAGAAATCTCACGATCCATAAATAATCTTCTTACACTAGGAGAACCATTGATGAGCATAACATCTTCCGGAATGTAGTAAATAACATTTAAATTTCCATAAAATTCCATTTGTGAAATTTTTTTTCCTAAAAAAAAGAATTGTTTTTTTTCATTTTCTATTGAAACAGATAATGATTTCTTAGAAAATTGATCTTGATATCCTAAAGAACAAGATAATGTATTTTTCGTATAACGTATCATTTCTGAACTATGCTTTGTACGAAAAGACAATCCAGTGGCCGCAAAATAAATAGCTTCTAAAATACTTGTTTTTCCTTGACCATTCTTTCCATAAAAAACTTGTATAGGAGAAGAAATAATAATTTCTTGATTTTTTAAGTTTCGAACATGATTCAATTGTATTGACAAAACTTTCAAAATTCTCCCTCCTAATATATTGAATGATATTTAATTATTCTACAATATATTTCATTTCTTCAAATTCTACAATATCACCGGAACGAATTTTTTTTCCTCTTCGAATTTCCACTTCACCATTTACTTTTATTTTTCCATCTAAAATCATATATTTCGCTTCTGCACCATTAAAAGAAATTCCTACTAGTTTTAAAAGTTGATTTAAAGTAATAAATTCTGTTTTTAATGTAACTTTTTCTTCCTTCATCTATACTCCTTTCCCCTATATCATTCTTTATTCAACTACATATTGTAACATAAAATAAATCATTTGTCACTTAACTGTTCCAATAGAACTTCCTCTATATTCTATAGTTGTCAAACATATGTTACAAATATATTAAAA
>UMHQ01070593.1_pt1 | contig 23359 bp, 18 predicted proteins | sample 1965531 | NCBI WGS metagenome assembly UMHQ01 (sample SAMEA4836098, study PRJEB28245) | human gut metagenome | biome: gut microbiome; material: fecal sample | place: Denmark | collected 2008 | reverse complement strand
ACCCCGCCGCCTTTGAAAAGGCGGGCGAAACTTTCATTCGCGCGCAGCGCGGTAAATTTTTCTTTTGACATCGCCGCATATGTGCTATGATAAGCAAAACGGGAGGTGCGCTATGGGAGACATTTTTTCGCTCGGCGGCTTGCTGCTCGGCGCGTCCAGCGCGGCGACGCAGGTCGAGGGCGGCGACAAGAACAACAACTGGTACGACTGGTACCGCCGCGGCAACATCAAGGACGGCTCCGACCCCTCGGTCGCCACCATGCACTGGCAGCGCTGGCGCGAGGACACCGAGCTCATGGCCGGCATGGGCCTGCAATGCTGCCGCCTCGGCCTCGAGTGGAGCCGCATCGAGCCGGAACGCGGCGTCTTTGACGAGGGCGCCGTCGCCCACTACGTCGAGGAGCTCCGCGCCCTCAACGAGCGCGGCATAAAGCCCATGGTCACCCTCTGGCACTTCTCGAACCCCCTCTGGTTCGAGCGCTCGGGCGGCTTCCTCGCCCGCGGGGCGAAGCTCGCCTTCCTCGAATATGCCGAGTACATCGTGCCCAGGCTCGCGCCGTATGTGGACTGCTGGATAACCCTCAACGAGCCCAACGTCTACGCCGTCAACGGCTACATGAGCGGCGACTGGCCGCCGGGCGTGCGCTCCGTGCCCATGGCCCTGCGCGTAATGGCCGCGCTCACGCCCTGCCACATCGAGGCCTACAAGCTCATACACCGCCTCGTCCCCGACGCGCGCGTCAGCTTTGCAAACCACCTGCGCGTCTTTGCCCCCGAGGACCCCAAAAACCCCGCTCACATCGCGGCGGCCCGGACCTCGGAGTTCCTCTTCCAGACCGCCATGACCCGCGCCATGATGCGCGGCCCCTCCGGCCGCGGGCGCTACTACGACTATATCGCCATAAACTACTACACCCGCTCCACCTGCTCCGGCCTCGCCGATGGCGTGCGGGCAAACTCCCCGCGCAACGACCTCGGCTGGGAGATATACCCCGCCGGTCTCGCCGAGCTCTGCGTCTCCATGTGGAGGGAATACCACGCGCCGGTTTACATAACTGAAAACGGTACCTGCGACCTGACCGACGCCTTCCGCTGCCGCTACATCTACGAGCACGTCAAAGCCGCCGTGGAGTGCCCCGCGCCGGTGGAGCGGTATTACCACTGGTGCTTCTGCGACAACTTTGAGTGGATAGAGGGCAACTCGGCGCGCTTCGGGCTAGTGCATGTGGACTTTGCCACGCAGGAGCGCGCGGTCAAGCGCAGCGGGGAATTTTACGCGAAGATGATACAAAACGGCGGAGTTACGCAGGAGATGTACGATGAATATGTCGCACCGCAGGTCTATAACGTACGATAAGGGGCTGTTCCACCTCCGGACGGAGCACAGCTCGTATATGTTCAGGGTGACGCCGCAGGGCCAGCTGGAGCACCTGCACTACGGCGCGCCCGTGCGCGATGCGGACGCGGAGGCGCTCTCGCTCAAGCGCACGATGCCCTACGGCGACTCGGTGCTCTATCCCGGCGGCGGCGCGGCGTACTGCCTGGACGTGCTGCCCCTCGAGTGGTCGGGCGCGGGGAGGGGGGACTACCGCCCCTCGCCCGTCGAGTTCGTCACGGACTCGGGGAGCTGGACGGCGGACTTCGAGTACGTCGGCCACACGATAACGCCCGGCTCGACGGAGACGAGGTGCGGCCTGCCCACGGCATACGGCGGCGACATGACGCTCGCCGTGCTGCTCCGGGACGAGGCCGCGGGCGCGGAGCTGCGGCTCTACTACACGACCTACCCGGCGGAGGACGTCATCACCCGCCGCGCGGAGCTCGTCTGCACCGGCGCGGGACTGAGCATACGCAAGCTCATGAGCCTGAGCCTCGACCTCGCGGAGCGGGATCTGAAAATGACCACCTTCACCGGCAATTGGATACGCGAGGCGCACCGGCACGACGCCGCCGTCGAGGGCACGCTGATAAACGAGAGTCGCACGGGCTTTTCCTCGAACCGGGCGAACCCCGGCTTCATCCTCAGCGAGCGCGCGGCGGACGAGCGGCGCGGCCGGGTCTGGGGCTTCAACCTCGTGTACAGCGGAAACCACATGAGCTGCGTCTCCGCCGACCCTCGCGGGACGGTGCGCGTCATGAGCGGCATCAGCCCGGACAGGTTCGAGTGGCGGCTCGGCACCGGCGAGAGCTTTGAGACGCCGGAGGCGGTCATGTGCTTCTCGGCGGAGGGCCTCGGCGGCATGAGCCGCGCGATGCACGACTTTGTGAACCGCCGCATCGTCCGTGGCGCCTGGGCGGGGCGGGGGAGACCAGTGCTCGTGAACGCCTGGGAGGGCTTCATGTTCGACTTCGACGCCAGGCGCCTGCTCTCCGTGGCCAAACGCGCCAAGGCCATGGGCGCGGAGCTCTTCGTCATGGACGACGGCTGGTTCGTCGGCCGCGACGACGACACGGGCGGCCTCGGCGACTACGAGCCGGACGCGAAAAAGCTGCCCGAGGGCGTCTCCGGCCTCGCGCGCGAGGTGAAAAAGCTGGGCCTCGGCTTCGGCATCTGGGTAGAGCCCGAGGCGGTCAGCCCCAAGAGCCGCCTCTACGCCGCGCACCCGGACTGGGCGATCACGGAGCCGGGCCGCGAGCCGGTCTACGGCCGCAACGAACTGCTGCTCGACCTCACGAGGGGCGAGGTGCGCGACTACATCGTCGACTCGGTCACGAAATTGCTCGACAGCGCGGAGATAAGCTATGTCAAGTGGGACATGAACCGCCAGATGGCCGGCGTGGGCGGGGCGTATTCGCACCGCTACATCCTCGGCCTCTACGAGGTGCTGCACCGCGTGTTCGACGCGCGGCCGGACATCCTCTTCGAGAGCTGCTCCTCCGGCGGGAACCGCTTTGACCTCGGCATGCTCTGCTTCTCGCCGCAGATCTGGGCCTCGGACGACACCGACCCCATAGAGCGGCTGGACATCCAGCGCGGGCTCTCCTATTTGTACCCGCTCTCCACGATGGGGGCGCACGTCTCGGCCTCGCCGCACGCGCAGACGCTGAGGCACACGCCGCTGGGCACGCGCTTTGCCGTCTCCTGCTTCGGCTGCCTGGGCTATGAGCTCGATCTGCGCGAGCTCTCGCCGGTGGAGATGCGCGAGGCACGGCGGCAGATAGAGTTTTACAAAAAGCACCGCATGACGCTGCAATACGGGCGGCTCTACCGCTTTGACCTGCCCGACGGGCGGGAGGCGTTCGAGTGCGTCTCGCGCGACGGGGCGGAGGCCGTGACGGGGCATTTCCGGCGGCTGGTCCACGCGGCCCCGGCGTTTGAAAAGCTGCCCGCGGACGGCCTGGACGCCGCGGCGCTCTACGAGGTGGAGAGCCTCCCGGCGCTGCTGCGCATCTCGGACTTCGGCGGCCTCATCAAGCACGCCCTGCCCGTGAAGCTCCGCCCCGGCGGGGCGATACTCCGCGCGGCGGACTCGCTCACGGGGCTCAGGCAGGACACAGAGCGCTGTACCGCCTCCGGCGCGGCGCTCATGGACGGGATCCGGCTTCAAAACCTGTTCTCCGGCACGGGCTACGACAAGGCCCTGCGCCTCCCGGGGGACTTCGGCTCTGAAATATATCTCATAACAAGGGTAGGTAAAGCAAAATGAGAGCATACGAGAGACTCATAAAGTACGCAAAGGTCAGCACCGCCAGCGAGGAGGGCATAGGCGTCTCGCCCTCGACGGCGAGGCAGTTCGACCTCGCGCGGCTGCTCGTGGAGGAGCTGCGCGGGCTGGGCGTGGCGGACGCCGAGGTGACGGACACCTGCTATGTCTACGGCCACCTGCCCGCGACGCCGGGGCACGAGGGCGCGCCCTGCCTGGGCTTCATCGCGCACATGGACACGTCGCCGGACTTTTCCGGGGAAAACGTCAAGCCCCGCGTCATCGAAAACTACGACGGCGGCGACCTGGAGCTCGGCGCGGGCCGGACGCTCACAGTCAGGCAGTTCCCGCACCTGCCCTCGCTCAAGGGCCGGACGCTCATCACCGCGAGCGGGGACACCCTCCTCGGCGCGGACGACAAGGCGGGCATCGCGGAGATAATGACGCTCATAGAGCAGCTGCAAGGCGGCGAGATCGCGCACGGGCGCATAGCCGTGTGCTTCACGCCGGACGAGGAGGTCGGCTGCGGCACGGCGAACTTCGACATCCCCAAGCTCGGCGCGGACTTTGCCTATACGCTCGACGGCGGGGCCGAGGGCGAGGTGGTGTATGAGAACTTCAACGCCTGCTCCGCGGTCGTGAACATCACGGGCGTGAACGTCCACCCGGGCAGCGCCAAGAACGTCATGGTGAACGCCGCGCTGGTGGCGACGGAGTTCAACGCCGCCCTGCCCAGCTGCGAGACGCCGAGGTACACCGAGGGCTACGAGGGCTTTTACCACCTCACCGCCATCGCGGGCACGGCGGAGCGCGCAGAGCTGCGCTATATCCTGCGCGACCACGACGCAAAGAAGCTGGAGATGCGCCGCGAGACCATGGCGCACATCATGAAGATACTCAACGAGCGCTACGGCGCGGGCACGGTGAACCTCTCCTTCCGGGAGCAGTACCGCAACATGGCCGAGAAGATACGCCCGGACTACATGCACCTCGTCGAGAATGCCGTCAAGGCCACTGAGGCGGCGGGCGTAAAGCCGCTCCGCCAGCCCATCCGCGGCGGCACGGACGGCGCGCAGCTCTCCTGGGAGGGCCTGCCCTGCCCGAACCTCGGCACCGGCGGCTACGCCTTCCACGGCCCCTACGAGCACATTACCGCCGAGGGCATGGACAAGTGCGTCGATATCATCCGCGGCATAACCGAGATATACGCCTGAGAGGGGAGGAGAGAGCGTGACTAAGCTGGAAAAGCGCAATAAATACTTCTTCGGCCTCGGCACCGTGGGCCGGGATATGTTCTACGCCTTCGAGGCCAACGCCCTGCTGTACTATCTCTCCAACGTCCTCTCCCTGCCCGTCGGCGTGTTCGCGGCGGCGAGCATGGTGCTCACCGTGCTGCGCATCCTCGACGCGCTCAACGACCCAATCACCGGCCTCATCATCGACAACATCCACAGCCCCTGGGGCAAGTACAAGCCGCCCATGCTCATCGGCGCGGTGACAAGCAGCGCGTTCTTCCTCATACTGTTCGCGGACTTCGGGCTCACAAACTACTGGTTCGTCGTCGTGTTCGGCCTCGCGTACATACTCTGGGACATCACCTACGGCGTGAACGACATCGCCTACTGGTCGATGCTGCCCTCGCTGACCATGGACCAGAAAAAGCGCGAGAACATGGGCGCCTTCGCCCGCATCTGCGCCAACGTCGGCATGTTTGCCATCATGGTCGCCTGGGAGCCCGTGACCTCGGCCATGGGCAATACGCCGCACGGCTGGTTCATCGTGGCCGTGGCCGTGACGGTCGCCATGCTGGGCTTCCAGTGCTTCACGCTCCTCGGCGTGAAGGAGGACCGCAGCCGCTTCAAGACCGAGGAGGGCACCAGCCTCAGGCAGATGTTCTCCGTCCTCTTCAAGAACGACCAGCTCATGTGGACCACGCTCTCCATGGCGCTCTTCATGGTGGGCTACTGCACGACCACGGGCTTTGCGATGTACTATATGCAGTACGTGTTCGGCAACAAGGACATGTACGCCATCCTCGCCGCGGTCGTGGGCGTTTCGCAGCTCGCGGCGCTGGCGGTGTTCCCGGCCTTTTCCAAGAAGCACAGCCGCAGGCAGCTCTATACCTTCGCAACGGCGCTGCTGGCGGCAGGCTACGTCGTGTTCTTCTTCGCGGAGGTGAGCATCTACGTCATCGCCGCCGCGGGCGTCATCGTGTTCATCGGCCAGGCCTTCATCCAGCTGCTGATGCTCATGTTCCTCGCGGACACCATCGAGTACGGCCAGTGGAAGCTCGGCAAGCGCAACGACAGCATAACATTTTCCATCCAGCCGCTCATCAACAAGATAGGCGGCGCGCTCTCGACTGGTATAATAAGCATAACCCTCGTCCTCTGCGGCATCAAGACCGGCGACACGGCGGCGGAAGCCATCGACGCCGCGGGGCAGATGACCCTCAAGGTCTCCATGCTCGTCATCCCGCTCATCATGATCATCGCGGGCTATTTCATCTACCGCACGAAGTATAAGATAGACGAGAAGATGTACAAGGACATAGTCGCCGACCTGAGAGCGCGAGGGGATATAAAGGAATAAAAAAACGCCCGGCCACCCGCCGGGCGTATTTTTTTTACCAGATTGCACTTGCACTGAGGCGGAAAGCATGATAGTATAAATTGTAAATCGCCAAAAGGGCCATGGCCCTTTCCCGAGGCGGGTAGAATACCCGCCTCAAGGTCCTTTGGCAGCACAAATGTCAAAAGGAGAGGAACACCTATGAAAAAATCAGTTTTGGCCATAGCGTTGGCTGTCCTGATGGCAGTATCGCTTCTGACCGTAGGCGCAATGGCGGATGGTGACACCATCCAGACAGAAAACTCGGTGGCAAAATATGAAAATGCCGACGGGGACACCACCTATTTCGACACCGTCGGCAAAGCCATAAGCGCTGCCAACGCCGGCGGAGGCGGCACAATCACGCTGCTGAAGGACACCACGTTGACTGATTCTGTTGTTGTCCGAAGTGGAATAACACTAAACTTGGGCGGAAATACTATAACTTTCACAAAGGCTGATACAAATTATACTAATTCTTATGGATTTGTGTTTATCAGCGGGTCTAATCAACTGATTAACGGCACAATTAATGATGAGAGAAGCAAAGGCAACAACACTTACGGATGGTTTGCTGTGGCTGTTCAGGCGCCTGCTGCTCTGACAACAGAGAATGTTACAATTGCTAGTTATGTGCCAGACACAGGAAACGGCTATAACTATCCGCTTCGTGCATATAACACCGATAGTAATGGCGGCGTAAATCTAACACTTAATTCTGGCACCAAGATAATGGAAATAGAGCAAGAGACCAATGTAACGTATGGCACATGCGGTGTTACCATTTTGGGTAATAACAAAGAGCAAAATCCTGCTGTGCTTACAATTAATAATGGCGTTGATATAACCAGCATGGCGTTCGCTGTAAGTGGCAACGGAAGCAGTGATGGCACCAAGTTCATTATTAATGGCGGTAATATGACCAGCACCAATGCTACTGCTTTTTACGTTCCACAAGTTTGTGACTTGGAGATTCACGGTGGTACTATTACTGGAAAGGCTGGTGGAGTGCAGTTCTGCGGCAGCGGTAGTATAATGATTGACGGCGGTACTTTGATAGCCACTGGCCCGTACACTGAATTCCCCAATAAGCCCAGCACACAGGGCGATGGAAGCGCAGATGACGGTGCTGCACTATCCATAGTTTCCAGAGGCGGTGGCTATCAGGCCGCTGGAACAAAAATCGATGTTAATATCACTGGCGGCGAATTCATAAGCCAAAACAATGCTGCAATTAGCGTTTACCGCCTTCAGAAAGTTGAAAATGGCTGGGCAACAAACAATTCTACCAGTGTTGATAATTATCTCGACAAGCTTAATGTTGCTGGCGGCAGCTTCACAGGCGGAGAAGAGAAGGGCGCCTTTGAAGTTGATACAGAAGCAGAAAATACAGTGCTTGTGTCCAATGGCAGCTTCAGCAGCTCTGTTCCTGCTGGATATCTTGTCAACGGGCTCGACTATCAGCTTAAAAGCAGCAATGGCAGGTTCAGCTACTACAACACCCTCGACGCTTCTATGGAGGCCGCTGCAAACGACAACGGAGCTGTCATTACCGGCGTGGGCGACGCGGCCGGTGTTGAGACTTGCACCGTCAAGCTAGCCTGCGGCAATGGTTCGGTTGATTTCGTACAGACTGTGCCTGTGGGCACTGAGTACCCCCTCCCCGCGGCCCCGAGCAACAGCGGGTACATATTCCTCGGCTGGAGGAGCGGGGAGGCGACGCACAAGGCTGGCGATGTTGTTCCCATCACCGCCGACACCACCTTCGTGGCCGTGTGGGGCAACCTGCCGGATGTGAAGCCCTCCGAGCCGGAGACTCCGGAGACGCCGGTGTTCCCGTTCTATGACGTGTCTGCCCGCGATTGGTATTACAGCGCGGTCAAGTATGTATACGAGAAGGGCCTCATGGACGGCGTTGACGTGGGCGTCTTCGCGCCGAACGACACGCTGACCCGCGCGATGGTCTGGACCATCATCGCCCGCGCGGAGGGCGTGGACACCACCGGAGGCGCGACCTGGTATGCCAAGGCCCAGGAGTGGGTCACGGCGAAGGGCATCTCCGACGGCGAGAACCCGAACGCGGCCATCACTCGTCAGGAGCTCGTGACGATGCTCTACCGCCTGGCCGGTGAGCCCGCGGTGAGCGGCACGATCACCGCGCCCGACGCAGCGAGCGTGAGCACTTGGGCAGCGAACGCCATGACCTGGGCGATGAACATCGGCCTCGTCGAGGGCGACGAGAACGGCGCGGTCACGCCGACCGCCACCGCTACCCGCGCCCAGGCTGCGGCCCTCATCATGCGCTATCTCGAGGCGTAAAACTCGATACAAAGCAGAAAAAGCCGCCCCATACCGGGGCGGCTTTTCCTTTTGCCTGGTATCTATTCTTCCGCCGGGGCGACGAGCGCGGTCACGGCTTCCACGATGTCCTCAACGGCGTCGCGGGAGACGAACTGCGGCCGGCCCTCGGAGAGGGAAGCTATGCAGGTGGTGCTGTCGTAGTTGTATATGGTCAGCGTGACCTCGGTGAAGGTCTCGGTGCTGCGGTGGAACACAAAGCTGATGGCCTCGCCCAGCCCGGTGCTCACGCCCTCGGCGCTGCCCTCGGACTCGAGCGCCTCGAGCGAGCTGAGCACGTCGGTGAAGTCCACGTCCTCGCCGTCGAGCGTGTAGACGTAGTCGTAGCTGGTGGAGCCCTCGTCGTCGGTGCTCTCCTCGAGCGCCATGGTGACGGCGTAGGTCTCGCCGTCGAGCGTGATGTCAAAGCCCTCGGTGCGGTCCCAGTCGAGCAGTATCACGTCGTCGGGCAGCAGCTCGGAGACCTCGGTGTAGAGCAGGCTGTCGCAGATGGCGGAGTCAATGAGATACACCATCTCCGAGCCCGCGATGCGCGCATAGACGCCGCCCTCGGCGTAGTCGCCGAGCTCGAGCGTGAAGCTCTTTTCCTCCTCGCGCGTCTCGTAGACGGCGTTGCCGTCCTCGTCCGTCTCGTTGGTCTCGACCTCGGTGGTCTCGATGTAGTCCACCGTGACGGTGACGGCGGGGTCGTCCAGGCCGTAGTCCGCGAGGTCCTTGAGCTCGGCCTTGTAGTCCACGCACTCGCCCCAGGTGAGGCCGGTTATCTGCGAGACGAAGTCGCCCGCGAGCGTGGAGTCGAGCGCCGTGTACTCGCCGCCGTCGTCTGCAAAATAGGTGTATCGGTCGCTGTACGCGAGGCCGCTGTCCTCGAGATAATCGATGACCAGCGTGCCGGAGGCGCGCTCGGCCGTGAAGCTCACGAGGTCGGACATGTCTGGGATGGCCTCCTTGGAAACGAGGTCGTAGAGCCCATAGCTGAAGCTGCTGTATATCCCGGAGTCCACGAGATAGACGCTGCCGTCGCCTATGGAGATGAAGCGCAGGCCGTCCAGGCTGGTCTCGCTGCCGACGCTGATGACGGTCTCGGTGTCCGCCGTGACGGTTATGGTGCACTCCGGCTCCTCAAGGCCGTACTGCGCGAGGTCGTCCGCGGCCTCGATGGTCTTGGAGGCCGTGACCTCCTCAAGCGTGGAGAGCATGGTGTTCAGCCGCGTGGGGTCGAGCGGGAAGTCCGCGTCGTCGGCATAGGTCCAGTCCTCGCCGTTGTAGTCGAAGCTCACGGTCTCGCCGTCGCAGGTCCAGCTGAGTTTGGTGAGCGTCGCGGCGTCGAGGGAGTAGATGACCTCGCTCTCCGTGACCTCGGCCTCCTCGTCGGGGATGAACTCCAGCGCGGCGAAGGCGCCTCCGGCCACGACTATGAGCACGGCGGCCAGTATGAGCAGTTTCTTTCCGCGTTTCATCTCTTTTTCCTCCTTACCCAGATGACGATGCCGGCGGCCAGGAAGCAGACGGGGATGACGCCGACCATGAGCATGGTGAGCAGGGAGGACGTGCCGCTGCTGATGGCGAGATACTCGGCGTCAAGGCTCTTGGCGTGGATGGAGATGCCGCTCTCGGAGCCGCAGAGCCAGTTCACGCAGTTGAGGAAGAAGTCCTCGTTGCCGCCGGAGATGCTGGCGTTGGTGGAGTCGTCGAGCAGGTAGGCCGAGGAGACCCAGATGACGCCGGTCTCGCCGCCGTCAGAGAGCGTCTCGGTAATCGCGACGGCGAGGGCGAAGGGGCCGTCGATGTCGCCGTCCTCCTTTTCGTAGGTGCTCATGGAGTAACCGCTGAGCTTGGAATAGGCGGAGTCCGAGGTCGTGAGCAGCTCGGTCACGCTGACCGTGTCGCGCGGCGCTTCGCCCACGACGAGGCCCTGGGCCAGGGGCAGGCACATGTAATAGCCGCCCTCGGAGAGGGGCGAGGTTATCTCGTGGCTGCCGTACTCGGGCAGGAGGTTGATGGGCGCGGGGAAGAGGTAGTTGCTGTCGCTGCCCTCGACGACGATGCCGTCCGCGGCGGTGACGCCGTAGTACTCCATGACGGCCTCGAGGTTCGTGAGCTCCGTGCCGTCCTGGAGCGGGCCGGTGATGAGGATGAGCTTGCCTCCGGCCTGGAGGTACTCGAGTATGGTGTCGCGCTCGGCCTCCGAGATGTCGCTCATGGGGGCGTTTATGAGCAGGCAGTCCGCGTCCTCGGGCACGCCGTCGCTCGTGAGCAGGGAGAGGCTCTCGAGCTCTACGTTCTGCTTGGCAACGGCGCTCTCAAAGGAGCTCGAGAGCTCGCTCTCGCCGTGGCCGGTGAGGGCGTAGAGCTTGGGCAGGTCCTCGTTGGTGACGTAGTCGATGGCGCTGGTGAGCGCGCTCTCGCCCGCGAAGCTCTCGGAGTAGGAGCCGGTGGTGTAGTAGTCGCTGTAATCGTACTCGTAGATGTCGGTGTAGCTGATGTAGGTGTTCCGGTCGCCGCACTCGACGACGAGGCTGTTGTTGTAGATGGTGCCCTCGGTGTATTGCTGCACGAAGGTGGGCTGCACATCGGGGTCGACCTTGGTGACGGTGAGCTCTCCCGAGAGGGCGGCGTAGCGGTCGAGGAGGGTGCCTAGTGTCTCGTCCTCGCGGCCGTCCTGGACTATCCAGTAGACCGTGACCTCGTCCTCGAGCCCGGAGAGCACCAGCTCGGTCTGCTCGGAGACGGAGTAGAGCTGGGTGGAGGTCGTGTCGAACTGCGTGTATTTGGCGGGCAGGGCGTTCACAAGGACGTTAGCGAACACCGCGATGGCCACGACGATGACCGTCGCGAGCACGCTGTAGCCGCCGACGCGGAAGCTTCGGGTCTTGAGGCGGCCTATCATCTCGCCGGACTGCGGCAGCTTTATTTTGGGCTTTTTCATTCGCTCCACCTCCTCTTTTCAAGGGACTGCACGCTCAGGAAGAGGAACACGCCTATGACCGTGAGGAAATAGACGACGGAGCCGAGGTCGAAGATGCCGTAGACAAAGTCGTAGAAGCGGTCAAAGAGCGAGAGCTGCTCCATTATCTCGGGGAAGAGCCCCTCGTAGGCGGAGCTGTCGAGCAGGAAGCCGACGAGCAGCAGCCCCTCGAGTATGAGCATGAGCACGACGGAGGCAAAGCCGCTGCGGGTCATGAGCCGGAACACGCCGCCGATGACGAGCACCAGCACCGTAAAGGCCAGCAGCGAGCTCGCCGCCGTGGTGGAGGCATAGGAGGCGAGGCTGGTTATGAAATAGTTGAGCAGCATGACGACAAAGCAGAGCCCCGCCGCGACGGCCTGGCTCTCCGTTATCGAGGAGATGAACATGCCGATGGCGATAAGCGCCGCGCCCAGCAGGTAAAAGCCGAACACCGCCGAATACGCCGCTGGCAGATAGACGCTGCCGAAGGCGCCGAGCACGATGGGGTAGAGGCAGATTATGACCATCGGCACGGCAAAGACCACGAGCAGCGCGAGATACTTGCCCAGCACGACGCGGGTCATGCTCAGCGGCAGGGAATAGAGCAGCTGGTCGGTCTTCTGCCGCTTTTCCTCGGCGATGACCTTCATCGTGAGGATGGGCACGATGACGAGAAAGACGAAGGACATGCTCCCGAGGACGTACTCGAAGTTCGTGTAGCCCGAGCGGAGGTTGTAGGCCATGGTGTAGATGCCCGCAAAGAGCAGCAGAAACGCGCCGAACACATAGCCCGTGACGTTGGTGAAATACGAGGAGACCTCGTGCCTGAATACGGCCCTCATGCCTGCGCCTCCTCTCCGTCCGCCGCGGCGGGCGCGTCGGAGCTCGTGAGCTCGATGAAGATGTCCTCAAGGCTGGCCCGGGCGGTGCTCATGCGCAGGATGGGCTTACCGGCGCGGCTGAAGGCGAAGAAGGCCTCGCGGCAGACCTCGTCGCCGTCGGGGCTGTCGGTGTCGAGCGTCACGCGGCAGCGCCCGCCCTCGAGCGGCTCGGAGCGCAGTCCGGTGATGTGCGCGAGGGGCGAGAGCAGGCGAGTGGCCTCGTCCGCCGGGGCCTCGGCGGTGAGCTCCACGGTGGTGGAGCCGGCGAAGAGCCGCTCCAGGTTCTCAGGCGTGTCGCAGGCCACTAGGCGGCCCTTCGAGATGATGAGTATCGTCTGGCACATGGCCTGGACCTCGGAGAGGATGTGGCTGCTGAGTATGACCGTGTGCTCGCGCCCGAGGTCCTTTATGAGGTCGCGGATCTCGATTATCTGCCTGGGGTCGAGGCCCACGGTGGGCTCGTCGAGAATGACGATCTTCGGGTCGCCCAGCAGGGCCTGGGCGATGCCCACGCGCTGGCGGTAGCCCTTGGAGAGGTTCTTGATGAGCCTGTCCGCGACGTCGCCTATCTGCGTGACGGTCATGACGCGCTCCATCTGCTCAGCGAGCTGGGCCCTGCTCAGGCCCTTCGCGTGTCCGACGAAGGTGAGATATTCCCTCGGCGTCCGGTCCATGTAGAGCGGCGGCTGCTCCGGCAGATAGCCCAACAGCCGCTTCGCCGCGCCCGACTCCTCAAAGATGTCGTGCCCGTCGATCCTGACCTCGCCTGAGCTGGCGGCGAGGCAGCCGGTCATGATGTTCATGGTCGTGGATTTCCCGGCCCCGTTCGGGCCGAGGAAGCCGTAGATCTGCCCGTCCTCAATGTTGAACGAGAGGTCCGAAACGGCGAGATGCGCGCCGTAGCGCTTTGTTAGATGGCTTACTTCAATCAAGGCGATACCCCCTTACCAGGTTAGCGTAGCATCAGTGGCTGAACCGAATCTGAAAAGGGGGCATCGCAAACGTAAACTATTTTTGAACTCTGAGCCGTATGCAGAATCGGTTGCCGCCGGGGAGGGCCTCGGCCCAGATGCGGCCGCGGTGGGCCTCTACTATGCCGCGGGCGATGGAGAGGCCTAGGCCGTAGCTCCCGCCGGAGCTGCGCGCGGCGTCGGCGCGGTAAAAGCGCTTGAAGATGTCGCGCCGCTCGGCAGGGGAGAGGGGCTCGCCGCTGTTTTCCACCGCTATGAGACAGTGCCTGCCGCCCTGACGGGAGAGAGTCACGCTCACGCTGCCGCCCGGCGAGGCGTATTTCTGCGCGTTGTCGAGCAGCACGCCCACGGCCTGGGAGAGCCGCTCCGCGCTGCCCTTGACGGCGATGCCCGGCTCGACAGAGCTCGAGAGGGCGAGCCCTCGCTCGTAAAAGAGCGGCTCGAAGGGGAGTATCGCCTCGGAGACCACGCGGCTGAGGTCCACGCGCGAGAGCGTCTGCCCCGCGAGGCCGGAGTCCACCAGCGCGAGGTCGAGCAGGCTCTCCACCAGGGAGCGCATCCGCGCCGACATGGAGAGGATGTTCTCCCTCAGCCGGGAGCGGAGCGCCGGGTCGCCCTCCGCCTCGCCCAGGAGCTGGGCGTTGCTGAGTATCACCGTCAGCGGGGTCTTGAGCTCGTGCGAGGCGTCGGCCACGAACTGCCTCTGCCGCTCCCAGGCGAGCTCCACCGGCCGCACCGCCCAGCGCGCCAGCAGCAGGCTGACGACCAGAAAGGCCGCAAAGCTCAGCGCGCCGATGAGCAGGCTGTTTTTCACGAGGTTAGCGATGACGCTCCGCTCGCTGGACATGTCCGCAAAGACGATGTACTGCGTCCCTCGCGCCCAGACCCGGCAATAGCGCAGGCCGTAGTCCTCCAGCACGCCGGTGTTCCCGTCCCCGGCCTCGGCCAGGGCGAGCAGTTTTTCCAGCAGCTCGCCGTCCGTGAGGTCGTAGTAGCCGCCCCAGGCGTCGGCTATGCCGCCGTCCTCGTCCAGCTCCAGCGTGAAAAATGGCAGACGCACGCCCTCCGGCCGCTCGTCCGGACCCCCGGGGCGCATCGGTTCCTGCGCCAGGGCCTGCATCATGCCTATGCTCTCCCGCTCGAGATTGTCCCGGGTGAAGAAAAACACCATGGCGAAGATGGCGCAGAGCATCAGCGTGACGATGGCCATGTTTATGCACACGAATTTGAGCCGCAGCCGCCGTATCAAGCCCCGTGCACCTCCAGATGATAGCCCAGCAGGCGGATGACCTCTATGGTGAGGTTCGAGCCTATGGCGCGCAGCTTCTTGCGCAGAAAGCCGATGTAGACCTCCACGTTGTTGTCCCCGGCGTTGGAGTCGAAGCCCCAGACCCGGGTGAGTATGGTTTCCTTGCGCACGCTGCGGCCCTCGGCCTGCATCAGAAGGCGCATGACGTCGAACTCCTTGGACGAGAGCCGGACGCTGCCGCCCGCCGTGCTCAGAGTGCAGCCCGTGAGGTCCAGGCTGGTGTTCCCGTAGGCGAGCACGTCGAACTGCGTGCCCTGGCGGCGGAGCAGGGCGTTTATGCAGGCCAGCAGCTCCCGGTTGTCAAAGGGCTTGGTGAGGTAGTAGTCCGCCCCGGCGTTGAGGCCCTCGATGCGGTCTTGCACGTCGGCGCGCGCCGTGAGCATGAGTATCGGCGTGGTCACGCGCCGGGCCCGGACGCGCCGCGCGAGGCTGTAACCGTCCAGCCGCGGCATCATGACGTCGAGCAGCAGCAGGTCGTATATGCCCGTCTCGGCATACTCCGCGCCGCTCTCCCCGTCGCTCACGACCTCGACCTCGAACCCCCGCAGCTCCAGCAGCGTCTTGAGCGACTCCGCCAGCAGGGCCTCGTCCTCTATGATAAGTATTTTCATTCGCATCACCTGAGGACAAGATACACCGCGTACCTTAAATGAACCTGAAATGCGCGCGGACGTTTTTTAACACTTTGTTTGTGAAAAGTTCATAAACGGGTGCTAGTATCTCCACAACGGGGCGGAGGCCCCGTGTACGCACAAACCCTTCGCATAGACTCAAGGAGGACACAACATGAAAAAGCACATGAAGTTTACAGCCCTTGCCCTGGCGCTGATACTCTGCCTGGGCCTGCTGAGCGCCTGCTCCACCGGCAAAGACGACTCGACCGCCGCCACCGACCCCGCCGGGAGCGAGACGCCCGACACGACCGACCCCGCCGAAGAGCCCGCCGAGGACGACGCGCTCGAGATAGCCGAGGTCACCGCCATAGCCGACGACGGCACGCTGAGCATGACGCTCTACACCCTCACCGAGGGCGCCGAGCAGCCGACCGACTACGCGGCCATCGACATGGACCTCTACGTCGCCGGCACCGAGACCGCCGAGTACCTGCCCGACGAGAGCGTGCAGATCTACGTCGCCTCCGACGGCACCCTGACCGCCGCCACCGCCGCCGACATCGCCGTCGGCGACATGCTGGCCTTCTACAAGACCGAGGACGGCGGCAACGCCATCGCCATCTACCACCCCGCGGCCGCCGAGTGAGCGGGACGCATCAAAAACTGAGGCCGGGTCAACGGACCCGGCCTTTTTTGCACCTATTTGTCGAACTGCGCCACTACGGCGAGGAAGCGCTCGGCGTATTTGTCGGCCTTTTTCTCGCCCACGCCGCTCACGCTGAGGAACTCTTGGCGGCTGCGCGGCTTCTTCACGGCCATGTCCTCCAGCGTGGCGTTGGAGAACACGACGTAGGGCGGCACGCCCTCCTCGGAGGCGATCTTCGTGCGCAGGGAGCGCAGCGCGGAGTACAGGTCCGGCGCGGCCACGGCGGCGGCGTCGTCCTTGCTACGGCGGCGCTTCGTCACCGGCTTCGGCTCCTCGCGGCGGACGTACATCTCCACCGTCTTGCCACGGAAGAGCACGTCCCCGGCCGCGGGGGTCAGGAGCAGCACCAGGTGTTCCGGCTCGACCACGATATAGCCCAGCTCCAGCAGGCGGTCGATGATGAGGTGCAGCTCGCCCTCGCTCACGTCGCGCATCAGCCCGTAGGTGGGCAGGCGGTCGAGCCCGCGCTCCTTCACGCGCTGGTTCCCGCTCCCGCGCAGCGCCTGGATGATGAGCTGGCGGCCTACGCCGTAGCCCAGGCGGTCGCGCACGCGTTTGATGCAGGAGAGCACCTTCTGCGCCTCCACGGTTATGTCCCGGGTGACGAGCCCGCTGCGGCAGTTCGCGCACTTGCCGCAGCTCTCCGGGTGCTCCTGGCCGAAGTAGCCGAGGATATAGCCGCGCAGACACGCGCCCGTGCGGCAGTATTCGGCCATGGCGTTGAGCCTGTCGAGGTCGCGGCGGCGCAGGGCCTCGCGCTCGGCGGCGCTGAGGATTTCGTTCTCGCCGCCGTGTTCTATGAGGAACTTGGCCGTCATAATATCAGTGGGGGAGTAGAGCAGCACGCACTCGGCCTCGGAGCCGTCCCGCCCGGCGCGTCCGGCCTCCTGGTAATAGGCCTCCAGGCTCTTGGGCATGTTGTAGTGCACGACGTAGGCGACGTTGGACTTGTCTATGCCCATGCCGAAGGCGTTGGTGGCCACCATGACCTCGGCGCGGTCGAACTGGAAGTCCTCCTGGCTGCGGCGGCGCTCGGCGTCGGGGAGCCCGGCGTGGTACTGCACGGCGGCAAAGCCCGCGCGGCGGAGCCGGGCGCAGACCTTTTCCACCTCCGCGCGCGTGGCGCAGTAGACTATCCCGCTGCGTCCGCTCCGGCGGGCGAGGAAATTCCGCAGCTCCGCGAACTTGTCCGCCGGGCGGCGCACGTCGAAGAAGAGGTTCGGCCTGTCAAAGCCCGTGACCAGCACGTCGGGCTCGTCGAGGCCCAGCAGGCGGACGATGTCCTCGCGCACCTCGGGCGTGGCCGTGGCGGTGAAGGCCGCGACGACGGGACGCCGGGGCAGGGCGCGGATGCAGGGCGCTATCTTGAGGTAGCTGGGCCGGAAATCCTGGCCCCACTGGGAGATGCAGTGCGCCTCGTCCACGGCGACGAGCGAGACCTCGGCCCCGCCAAGCGCATCGGCAAAGGAGGCGCTCTCCAGCCGCTCGGGCGCTATGTAGAGCAGGCGGTAGACATCCCGGCGCAGGCCGCGGAGCACCTCGCGGTACTCCTCCGCGCCCAGGCTGCTGTTGAGGCAGGCGGCGGGGATGCCCGCGCCGCGCAGGGCGTCCACCTGGTCCTTCATCAGCGAGATGAGCGGGGAGACCACCAGCGTCAGCCCCGGCAGCAGCATGGCCGGGAGCTGATAGCACAGCGACTTGCCCCCGCCGGTGGGCATGATGCCGAGACAGTCGCGCCCGGCGAGTATGTCGTCCACCAGCCGCCCCTGACCCGGGCGGAAGCCGCCGAGGCCGAAGTAACGGCGCAGGATATCCAGCTTGTCCGGCACAGCACACACCACCTTTAAAAGCCCGGCCCTCGCCGTGCTTGACAAAAAGGGCCGGGGTATCTTAGAATCAGCTCATGGGAGTTGATAGCATGAGCGAGCATACGCATACGCACATAGGGCCGGACGGCGTGGAGTATACGCACAGCCACGAGCACAAGCACTCTCACACGCAGACCAAGGCCGTTTTGAACCGCCTCTCGCGCGCGATAGGCCACCTCGAGTCCGTGCGCAAGATGGTAGAGGACGGGCGCGACTGCACCGAGGTGCTGGTCCAGCTCGCCGCGGTGCGCTCCGCCCTCAACAACACCGCCAAGGTCATACTCAAGGACCACGTCGAGCACTGCCTGGCCGACGCCGTGGAGCACGGCGACATGGAGGCCATAGCCCAGCTCGACCGCGCCATCGAGCAGTTCATGAACTAGATTATCATGCCGCCGTCCGCGCCGAGTATCTGGCCCGTGACGAAGGAGGCGGCGTCGCTCGCCAGAAAGGCGACCACGCCCGCAATGTCCTCCGGCCGGCCGATGCGGCAGAGCGCGGAGTTTTCGGCCATCGCGGCCTTGTCCTCCGCCGTGAAGCAGGAGAGCATGTCCGTGTCAATGGCCCCGGGCGCCACGGCGTTCACGCGGATGCCCGAGGGGCCGAGCTCCTTGGCGAGCCCCTTGACGAAGGCTATGACCGCGCCCTTGGTGGCGGAATACGCCGTCTCGCAGGAGCCGCCGCGCACGCCGAGGATGGAGGAAGTGCAGATTATGCAGCCGCGCTTTTGCTCCACCATATAGGGTATCGCCTCGCGGCAGCAGTGGAACATACCGTTCACATTCACGTCGAAAATATGCCGCCACTCGGCGTCCGTCATGTCCTGCAAGAGCCCGCTCCAGGCGACTCCGGCGTTGCACACCAGCAGGTCGAAGGGCCCGGCGGCCTCGAACATGGCCCGCACCTGCGCCGGATCCGCGACGTCCGCGCGCAGGGCCTCGGTGCCGAGCTCGGCTGCGAGGGCCTCGGCCTTTTCGCGGCTCGTGAGATAGTTGATGGTAACGCGCCAGCCGGCTGCGGCCAGCGCCCGGGCCTCCGCCGCGCCTATGCCGCGCGAGGAACCCGTGACGAGAGCTTTTTTCATAATTATCACCCATGCACGATTTTACCACAGCCCGCGGATTTGTAAAGCGGGCGCGGAGTGAGGACAAAAATGAGCAACGACAACATGAAAAGGAACGCCCCGCCCCCCGGAAACGGGCGGGACAGGGAACGCGAACGCGAACGAGCCCGGGTCCGTGAGCGCGAGCGGGAGGAATACGAGGAGGAGTACGACCGCGGCTACGAAGACCGCGGCGACGGCTACGACGCGGCGCCCAGGACCCGCACCTGGGGCTTCATCGTGGGCGCGGTGCTGCTGCTCGCGGTGCTGACCGTGGTGCTCTGCGTCATGGGCGGGGTCTTCGACTTCAACCGCGGCAGCTCCGAGACGGAGCCGCCCGCCGCCGAGACCCAGGCCCCGCAGGCCGAGCAGACCGCGCCACCGGCGGAGAACACGCCGGCGCCCACGCCCACGCCTCCCGAGGAGAGCGAGGCGCCCGAGATGCACACCGTAAACGCCATCGCCGGCAACGGCGGGTCCATCTCGCCCTCCGGCATAGTCGAGGTCGAGGACGGCGGCAGCGTCACCTTCACTATAACGGCGGACGAGGGCTATGAGCTCTCCGAGCTCAAGGTGGACGGCTACACGGCGGAGGTCTCCGGCAGCTATACCTTCACCAACGTGACGGGGGAGCACACCATCTATGCCATCTTCCGCGAGGTCGTGCCCGAGACCCCGCAGCCCACGCCGACTCCTACGCCGACGCCCACGCCGGTTGAGACGGCAGACCCCTACTGGCCCTACATCACCGTCCCGCCCTATGAGCCGGACAGCGGCTACATCGAGACGCCGGTGGACCCGGGCACCGTCTATCTGCCGGATCAATTCGGCTGATACGACCCAAATATCGCCGGAAAACCGCAGGTTCGACGCCGTTCCGCCTGCGGTTTTTCGCGCCCTGAAGTCAAACGACTTGTTTTTCCCCACCCGTGATGTTATAATTCCAGATAAACTCGGCACATCCCCCACCGGCCATCCACCCCAAAGAGAGGAGGCGAGGCGGCATGAAGACCCGGCATGTTTTGCTGGCGTTCACCTTCGTGGTGTTGACGATATTCCTCATCATCGTCGTCTCTTCGCGCTCCAGCGAGATGAGCAGGCTCTACCCGGACGACGTCGTCGTGGACGCGGGCATGCTCCAGACTACGCAGGAACCCCAGGTGAGCGCGGACCCCAATATAGATGTAAACCCCGCCCCGGAGGACACCAACCGCCCGCAGGATACCAAGCCGGACGTGGACATAGACTCCTGGGAATATCTCCTCGCGAACAGCGAGCACAACATAGGCAAATACTCCCCGCAGGTCGTGGCGATAGAGGACAGCGCCCAGTACTTTGACGAGCGCGCCGTGAGCGCGCTGGAGGACTTCCTCAACGCCGCGCGGGCCGCGGGCTACACCCCGTACATCATGACGGCCTACCGCCCGTATTCCACGCAGGAGTACAACTATAACGGCAAGGCCAGCCAGATAAGCTGGCCGGACTACCCGGACGCGGAGGACTACGCCGAGGCCGCCAAGCTCGTGGCGCCCCCCGGCACCAGCGACCACCAGACCGGCCTCGCCGTGGACATCACCGACAAGTACTACAGCCAGATGGACGCCTCCAAGATGGACCAGGACTTCCTCGCCTGGCTCAAGGACAACTGCGCGGAGTACGGCTTCATCCTCCGCTACCCCAGCTCCAAGGTCTCCATAACCGGCTGGGACGAGCCCTGGCACTTCCGCTATGTCGGCAAGGTGGCCGCGGAGTTCATCATGGACAACAACCTCTGCCTGGAGCAGTTCATCTCGCTCTACGAGTGAGCCGTGAGCAGAACATACCGCCCGAAGCCTGAAGACCCAGGCCCCGGGCGGTTTTTTCGAGATTTTTATTATAAAAAATCTTGACTAATCTTGTGCAATATGCTAAAATCTATCTTCGCTCGGGCATATTATGCCACGAGGTGGGATTTTTGCGGGAAAAGCCGAAAAAACGTGCCGATCCTGCGGATATCCGACACAAATCCTAATAAATCAGGAAAGGAGGAAAACCATGCCGACATTCAACCAGCTCGTGAGAAAAGGAAGGGAGCAGGCCACGTACAAGTCCACCTCCCCCGCCATGCAGAAGGGTCTCAACACCATCAAGAACTGCGAGACGGACATCTCCTGCCCTCAGAAGCGCGGCGTCTGCACCGCGGTGCGTACCTCGACCCCCAAAAAGCCGAACTCCGCTCTGCGTAAGATCGCCCGTGTGCGTCTGACCAACGGCTACGAGGTCACCGCCTACATCCCCGGCGTCGGCCACAACCTGCAGGAGCACAGCGTCGTCATGATCCGCGGCGGCCGTGTCAAGGATCTGCCTGGTGTTCGTTACCACATCATCCGCGGCACGCTCGATACCCAGGGCGTCTCCGGACGTATGCAGGGCCGCAGCAAGTACGGCGCCAAGCGTCCCAAGGCCGGCAAGAAATAATCCGGCAGCCTAAGCTCCGACTGTTTGTATGATATTGATATTTTTCCGTATCGTATGGACCTGCGGGGCGCAGCGGGGGGCGTGGGAGCCCCTCGAGTACCGATGAAGTCATTTTTTAATGAAGGAGGGAAGCATAGTGCCCAGAAGAGGTAACGTTCCCAAAAGAGAAATTTTGCCGGATCCTGTGTACAACAGCGTGCTGGTGACCAAGCTCATCAACAGCATCATGCTGGACGGCAAGAAGGGCGTCGCACAGAAGGTCGTGTACGATGCGTTTGATATAATCAAGAACAAGAGCGGGAAGGATCCCCTCGAGGCTTTCACTGAGGCCATGAACAACATCATGCCCAGCCTGGAGGTCAAGGCCCGCCGCGTCGGCGGCGCCACCTATCAGGTGCCTATCGAGGTCCGTCCCGAGCGCCGTCAGACCCTCGGCCTGCGCTGGCTGACTCTGTATGCCCGCAAGCGCAGCGAGAAGACGATGAAGGAGCGCCTTGCCGGCGAGATAATGGACGCCTGCAACGGCCTCGGCGCCGCAGTCAAGAAGCGTGAGGATACTCACAAGATGGCGGAGTCCAACAAGGCCTTCGCACATTTCAGGTGGTAAGAAGTTTAGTAGGAAGTTTAGGAGCGTTCTATGCCCAGAGATTATTCGCTTGAGAATACCAGAAATATCGGCATAATGGCCCACATTGACGCGGGCAAGACCACGACCACGGAGCGCATTCTGTTCTATACGGGCGTCAACTACAAGATAGGCGAGACGCACGAGGGCACCGCTACGATGGACTGGATGGAGCAGGAGCAGGAGCGCGGCATCACGATCACGAGCGCCGCGACGACCTGCCACTGGCGCGGCTGCCGTCTCAACATCATCGACACCCCGGGACACGTCGACTTCACCGTTGAGGTGGAGCGCAGTCTCCGCGTGCTCGACGGCTGCGTCACCGTGCTCTGTGCCAAGGGCGGCGTTGAGCCCCAGTCCGAAACGGTCTGGCGCCAGGCCGACCACTATAACGTACCTCGCATCATCTATGTCAACAAGATGGACATCATGGGTGCGGACTTCTACAACGTGATCGACATGGTCCACGACCGTCTGAAAGCCAACGCGGTCCCGATCCAGCTCCCGATAGGCAAGGAGGCGGACTTCCGCGGCATAATCGACCTGGTCGAAATGAAGGCCGATATCTACTATGACGATCTGGGCAAGGACATGCGCGTTGAGGAGATACCCGCGGACATGCTCGAGCAGGCGAAGGAGTACCGCAACCAGATGCTGGAGGCGGTCAGCGACTTCGACGACGAGATCATGGAGATGTACCTTGAGGGCGAGGAAGTGCCTTCGGACAAGATCCGCGCCGCCATCCGCCGCGCCACCGTCGCGGTCAAGATGGTGCCCGTCGTCTGCGGCACCTCTTACAAGAACAAGGGCGTGCAGAAGCTGCTCGACGCCATCGTCGACTATCTGCCCAGCCCGCTCGACATCCCGCCTGTCGAGGGCGTCAACCCCAAGACCGGCGAGACCGAGGAGCGCCCGGCGAGCGACGATGCTCCGTTCTCGGCGCTCGCGTTCAAGATCATGACCGACCCCTATGTCGGCAAGCTCGCCTTCTTCCGCGTCTATTCCGGCACGGTCAACGCGGGCGACACCGTCATCAACGCCACGAAGGGCCAGCGCGAGCGCATGGGCCGCATCCTTCTGATGCACGCCAATCACCGTGAGGACCTGCAGACCGCCTACTCCGGCGACATCGCCGCGGCCGTCGGCCTGAAGAACACCACCACGGGCGATACGCTCTGCGATGACAAGCACCAGATCGTGCTCGAGAACATGGAGTTCCCCGAGCCCGTCATCCGCGTGGCCATCGAGCCCAAGACCAAGGCCG